>Ga0209382_10001838_pt1 | contig 32420 bp, 35 predicted proteins | sample SoiMetdeltSBSDD5_FD_187599 | JGI IMG/M metagenome (GOLD analysis project Ga0209382, IMG submission 187599) | Bulk soil microbial communities from a Populus tree surrounding site in Tennessee, USA - Soil MetaG P. deltoides SBSDD5 (SPAdes) (version 2) | ecosystem: Environmental > Terrestrial >...
TTACGGTGCCTTCTGCCTGCGGCTCCTAAAGCGACGCGAACCCGGAGCCTTGCGTCACGCCAAGGGACTGATGGCCGTGTGGATAGCCAGCAGCATCGTGGTTCTGGTTTCAGCCGAAGCCGTGGGCCGCGACAGCGCCGGCACGGGTGGTCCGCTTTTCTTCGCGCTCATCTGGCTGCCGTACTTGCAATACTCGAAGCGTGTCGCCAGGATCTACGCGGGTTCCACCTGATCGGTGCCTGGATCTGACCGGGGTCGCGTCGGTCGCGGCGGGATCGAGGCGCGCCTCGAGATCCTATTCCTTGCGCCGCTTCGTGCGCACTCAGCGCGCTGCTCCCCGGCGGTCACGGTGCCGTTCTGTTCCTCGTTTTGCAGCGTCAACTCGAGCTGGTACTCGCGCCCGTTCTCGGCGTGCCGTGCCACGATGACCACCTTGTCGCCGTCGATCGTGCCCGTACTGATCGCATGCTGATCGGTCTCGCTCCCACCGATTTGATGCCGCCCGTCTGCGTCAGGATGAGAGCACCGTATCCTGATGTGTCGACCTGTCGCTTCGCGTGGCGGTCAACGGTCCCTCCCACTTGCCGGCCACGTCGGCGGGCGCGACGGTGAGAGCCGAGAGCAGAATGGTGGCAAGTGCGAGCATCATATAAGCGGTTTCCAGGTGCCAGTGGACCCGGCGTCGAGCATACGTGCATCGGACGACGGGGGCGATCGCAAGGTTCCGGACGATATCTCCGCGCCCTCGCCGTAAGCCTCTCGTTCGGCGCGATGACTTGTCATCAGGCGGCGTCCCCGTTGCCGATATCTGGCACGTTGCGGGCCCACCTGGAGGATGAGCGTTTCGACATCGTGACGTCCATCGGAGGACTACCGCACGGCGTCAGGGACGGGCTGCAGGAGCTGTTCGGCAGTGCGTCGCTCGACATCGCCGAGCCCGGAGCGGAGTTTCAAGGCACCGACGGCGCTGCCGGTGCCAGGCGGCCGAGGCGCCGGCTGGTTGCGGCGGGGTGCTCGACCGATCACTGCCTCGTTTACTACGAGCGCGGGGGCAGCACCCACGCGTGCCGCGTCGCCCTTTTTCGCTGGGCGCCGGACGCGACGCGCTTCGAGTGGGGAGGGGCCGCGCCAGCCGGTCTGGCGGTAATCGATGACGTTCGGAACGCCGTCCTGTCCGGAGAGATCATGAGCCCGGACAGGTCTTGGTAGCTCTGCACAGCTCGACACAGCGCCTCAGCGGCAGGCGTTAGCTGGCAACATGAGAAGGCGACAGTGAAGACAACTGTCTTTATTGGTACGAGCGTCGACGGTTTCATCGCTCGAGCCAACGGCGATCTCGACTTCCTCCCACCGGGCGGTGGCGAACCCCACGGCTATGATGAGTTCATGGCCACCGTGGACGTGTTGGTCATTGGCCGCAAAACGTTCGAGACGGTTCTCGGCTTCGACGCGTGGCCCTATGCGAACAAGCCGGTGGTCGTGCTCAGCACGCGCCCGCTCCCGGCCGCTCCGCCTGGCGCGATCGTGGAGCGCATGGCGGGAGCGCCGGGCGACATCGTGTCACAGCTGTCCGCTCGCGGCATCGGACACATTTATGTCGATGGCGGGATCACCATTCAGCGGTTTCTTCAGGCTGGGCTCATTCAGCGCCTCATTATCACCCGCGTCCCGGTGCTGATCGGTGCCGGAATCCCTCTGTTTGGAGCACTGCCGCACGATATTGCCCTCGAGCACGTCGCGACACGCCAGTACGCCAGCGGGCTCGTTCAGAGCGAATATGTGGTTGCCGTCTGACTGCCGTGTGCAGCCCGTCGGCGGACGGTAAGATCGGGAGCCGCCGCGGCCGAAACGCGGGCGTTAGATGCACAGGAGCCGATGTGGCGGCAACCGGTAAACCGACGAGCGAATGGACCCTCTGGGTGGTCGCGGTGTCCTGCGCGCTCCATGTGGTCGAGGAGTACTTGACTGGCTGGCAGCGATGGGCCGCCCAGACATTGGGCATCGTGATGCCAACGACGCGGTTCCTGGTCGCCAATGCAATCCTCGTCTTTTTCGCACTCCTGCTCGCTCGCGTCGGCTGGCGACGGCCCACGCTCAGTCTCGTCATCCCGGCAGCGACGCTCGTGAACGCGATCTTCTTTCACATCCTGCCGACGATTGTGCAGGGTCGTGCGTCACCGGGCGTCTACACCGCCACGCTTCTCTACCTGCCGTTCTCCTCTTGGGCGTTGCTGGGTGCGCGGCGCGATGGTGTACCAGGGCGCGCAGTCGCCGGAGCGATGGCTGGGGGTACGCTCATGATGCTGGGATTCGCTGCGGGTGCGAAATGGCTGGGCAGCCTGAGTCGTGTGGCCTGACCAAGCGCCTCCGCCGACAGGAGAGATTCCCACATGAATGAACAGTTCTTGCTGGGACTGGTCGTCGCCGCCGCCATCGTCGCGGCCACGATCGTCGCCCGTATGGCGTCTGGAGAGCATCAGGGGCCCGCTCCGTCGCGGCTGGAGGCGAAGCTCGACGCGCTTCTGAAGCACGAAGGGATTCAATTCGATCCGTTCTCGGACTGTCCGCCAGCCGTGGTCGACGCCCTGCGCCGCGGCAAGAAGATCGACGCAATCAAGGGCTATCGCGCAGCCACGGGAGCTGGACTCAAGGAGGCCAAGGATTACGTGGAGGAGTTGCAGCGTCGAGCTGCGCCTCGCGTCTAACGGGGGTGGGGTCGGGACGGAATCCACCCGCGTGTGAATGTTTTCTCTGCAGCTCGGTGAACGTGATGGTTCGCTTTCTCGATCCACGGGAATTCGACCGGGCGGCTCGGCTCCTGGTCGACGCGTATCCCTATCGCAGCCATGAGCCGCGATCCTGGCTGCGACCTGCGCCGTCTGAACAGGCCCGTCGCTGGGGCGCATTCGGTCTCATGACGGACCGCGCGGCGCAGGCAGACGCGCCGCTCACGGGATACGGCGCGCTATGGGTGGTCGAGCCCCGCAAGCTCCGCTTCGATGTCATCGTCAGTCCACCACATGCCCACGCAGGAATCGGCCGGGTGCTGTTCGAGACCGTGCTGGCCGATGCGACCAGTGCGGGCGCCGCAACGCTGCAGGCGCGTGCTCTCGCCACAGACGAAGAAGCCCTCGGATTCCTGGCCCGGCGGCAGTTCGTCGAAACGATGAGGATGCGCGGATTCGTACTCAGCCTCTCGACGATCGACACGCAGGGTATCGCAGCGAAAGCGGTTGCACCGCCAAGGGTGTCCATCGGAGACGTCATGTCAGCGGATTGTGCCGATGACGGGTTTTGGCGGCGTCTCGCCGAGCTTCACGAGGCGGCGCGTGAAGGGTGGCCCGATCCGGACCCTGGCGGCATCCGCACACCAATCGAGCCCGATGGACTTCGCTCGATGCTGATGCCGTCCGCCGGGATGCCGGTCGCATTCGCGGTCGCATCCTGCGATGGACGGTTCGTCGGCTACAGCCTGCTGAGGCGTCGGCCGACGCCTGGCGAAGTGCAGTTCGGCGCCACTGCGGTGCGGCCGGGATATCGCCGGCAGGGGATTGCGATGGCGCTTCGCATACGATGTCTGGCTGCGGCAAGACGGGCCGGGTACGTCATTGCGCGAAGCGCGTCGGGCAGCGATGGGCTGATCCGGATCAACGCGAAGCTCGGGTTCCGCGAGACATATTGCGAAGTGCGCCTGGTGAGGGACCTGTCAGCAACGCGGGCGCCAGTCTGACCATCGAAGGAGCTCTCCCGCCAGAGACTGAGTAGAGAGAACAGCCGATGCGATGACTCGATGCCTTCAGGTTCTTGCCGGTTGCGACTGACGACGCCATTCCCTCCGAAGAACGTTCTCCGTCTCGGTACTGGGGTGTGCGGGCGGGCGTTGCATTTCGATTTCGCTGAGCCGTCGCAGAATCAGAGCACGTGGCGACAAGTGGGCTGCTCAGCAGGATCTTGGCGTACTTGATCGGGCAGCGGACGAATCCGGGATTGCAACCGGCGGCGGCTGATGCGACGCTGAGCCGCCGTGGCTGAACCTGACGACGCGTGCCGGCTATCGGGAGAGGCCGAATGACATTGGAAGCCAAAGCCACGATCCTGGCAATCCTCGCCGTCGGCCTGGCGTTCGTGTTACAGGCCTGGCCCCGCTCAAAGACCTCGACCAAGGCGAATGCCGCCCGAGGGTTTCCTGTGACGATTGCTGTCTCTCTGGCGAGTGTTGCACTCGCGCTCATCGTCGTGGGCGTTGTGAGCGGCACGCTTCGGACTCATCTGGTCCAGATTGCGCCGCTCGCACTGCTTCTTGCGTCTCGCCCACGGTCACCGGCATTGATCTCCGTCGCGGCCGCAGCCGTGCTCTCGTGGTGGCTCGTCACGATGGCGGGAATATGGCTCTTTCTGTTCGGGCTGTCACGGTTCCTCACCGGGAGGTTCTCGCCGACGGAGATAGTCCTGACGCTTGTTATTGGTGTGGCCTGTCTGATTGGGCTGTCAGCGAGTGGCCGGGCGGGAGGCATCCCGCTTACGAAGAGGCTTCTGACGATCCTGCTTGCGGCGGGTTTGCAGTCCCTGGCACTGTGGCTCAGCTATCAGCCGATCGTCGCGGGCAGATGATCGCTCGGGATCCATCGGTCTGACCGCGTCGCAGCCGTCGTCGGCGGATGCGATCACCAAGGCGTCGCTCTCGACCGACTCGTTCATCCCGGCTTGCGCGCCGTAGCTTGCGTGGCGATACGAGCGAAGGCGGGCGGCGTCGTTTCAGGAAGCGACGCGGGTGACACGCAGTGTTCACGCTCGCTCCCGCAACGAGCCCGAAATCCTCTAAGCTCTTGGGTGTGGAGGTCGAAGCAGCTGCCTCGACATCGTCGTCGCAGTCGCTGCGTGTCGCGCTCCACGGCGCGTGGAAACGCACCGGGTTCGACTCCCATCGTCTTCACCTCAGTGGGGCCGGCGGCAACGCGCCACGCCAGACGCTTTGCGGGTTCAGACCCCCGCGGCTGGTGTGGGGCTCCCTGAGGTGGGGACACTTCGAGGTGGCATGTGCTTGCGCAGATCCTGCTCGCGATTCTCGTCCTCCTACTTCTCACCGCACTCATTCGGCGCGCGCTGCGGCCGGTAGTCGTGTACGAGTTCGAGCGCGGCCTGCGTTACGCGCGGGGGAAGTTCACCGGAGTTCTGGCGCCGGGCGTCTACTGGCCGATGCAGCCCCTTTCAGAAGTGCGGAAGGTGGACATCAGGCCGATGTTCGCGGTAGTGCCTGGTCAGGAAGTTCTCAGCGCGGACGGCGTCGCGCTGAAAGTAAGCCTGGCCGCCAAGTACGAGGTGATCGATCCCGCCGCCGCGGTCAACACGATCGAGAACTTTCGCGATGCTCTCCATGTCGAGCTGCAGCTGGCGTTGCGCCAGATCATCGGAGGCACCGCCATTGACGATCTGCTCGCGCAGCGTCAGAGCATTGGCGCGAAGCTGCAGGACATCGTCTCGGCAAAGGTTCCGTCCTTCGGCCTGAAGCTCCTCGCCGTCGAGATCCGCGACATCATGTTTCCAGGCGAGTTGAAGAAAATCTTCACGCAGGTCGTTCGCGCTCGCCAGGAAGGCCTGGCCGCGCTGGAGAAGGCGCGTGGAGAGACGGCTGCGCTCCGGAACCTTGCCAATGCCGCGCAACTCGTCGACCGGAACCCTTCGCTCATGCAGCTGCGGCTGCTTCAGGTGATCGGGCAGCAATCCGGCAACACGGTTGTCCTCGGTGTTCCCTCACCTTCCGGCCCAATCCCCATCCACAAGTCTGGTGGCGCCGCGCTCGACGGTCACGCTACGGGCGGCATCGAACCCGAGGGCGACACAGAGTAATCGGTGGCGGATCTTCTTCCGTCCCGCGGCTTTCGGCTTCAGCTGGAAGGATGTCAGCGATGCAGATTCTGATTCTCCTGGCTGTCCTCGCCCTCCTGATTCTCGGCCCGCGTCGCGGTGGCCGCATGCCGGGGCCGATCGCGATTGGCGTCGCGTCGCGACCCTTGTCGTGACAGCCGACCTCCGCCGGAGTGGGCGTTGGGGGCGCTGAGAGACGGGTATGTGGCGCGATGCTGAGCGTCCTCATCAGAGCCGTGGCATACGCCAGTCTGTTTATCGGAGTGGTCCTTGTTTATCTGCCCGGGCAGACGCTGTCGCGAGCCCGGATCGAGAGACCGCGTGACCTTGGCCCGGCGCAGGCCGTCGGAGGCGTTGCCGTGTTCGTCGGCGCGGCTCTCGCGCTCTGGTGTATCGCGGCGTTCGCCTTCCTTGGGCGCGGGACACCGGCTCCGTTCGACCCGCCTCGGCATCTTGTTGTCCGCGGTCCGTACCGGTACCTGCGCAACCCCATGTATCTCGGCGCGACTCTTGCGCTCGCGGGTGCATCGCTCTTCTACGAAGCCACGGCGCTTGCTGCCTATGCCGTCGGTTTTGTGTTGCTCATGCACCTGTTCGTCGTGCTCTACGAAGAGCCCGCGCTCGCCGCGACCTTCGGCCGCGAGTACCAGGAATACTGTCGACGAGTCAGCCGGTGGTGGCCGCGGCCGCGAGCCTGACATCATGAGTTCCTGGCCGACACAGCGCTTGCCAACTTCGCTCCGCAGCGCGTCGAATGAGATCGCGGTCTGTCTCGCGTGATTTGGACCCGGGGCTTTTTGTTTGTACTTTGCTTAACCTGGCTTGGGGAATGGGAAATGCCGATCATCGAAAGGGGCAGCGGCCGGCCGCTTCGCTCAACGCACAAGACTTCGGCGCGCTGCCGTCCGTGCCGACGTGAGATAGGATGAGCCGTCACTTCGGCAACAGCGGCGCGTCTAACCGAAGATCGATCGCAAAGGAGGGGCCATGGCGCGTGTACTCGTCATCGGTGGAACGCTCTTTATCGGCCGCGCGTTGGTCGAGCAGCTGCTCGGGCGCGGCGACGAGATCGTGGTCATGCACCGCGGCAAGGGGACGCCGTTCGCCAACCGCGTCGGCGAGATCCAGTGTGACCGCAACGACGGCGCGGCTGTCCGTGCCGCACTGGAGGGGCGCCAATTCGATCTGGTGTTCGACAACGTCTACGACTGGCAACGTGGGACCAGCGCCGAACAGGTGAGCGCTTCAGCGATGGCCAGTGCGTCCACGAGTCTGCGACGCTATGTCTTCATGTCGAGTATGGCCGTATACGGACAAGGCGGCGAGTTCGACGAGCGCGCTCCGCTGGTGGCGCCCGACTATCCCAATCCATACAGTGTCCAGAAGGCGGAAAGCGAACGGGCGCTGTTCGCCTTGCACGAGCGGAATGCCTTTCCAGTGAACACCGTGCGGCCGGCGTTCATTTATGGTCCTTACAACCCGTTCGACCGTGAAGCGTTCTTCTGGGATCGCCTGCTTGCCGGACGGCCCATCATCGTTCCAGAAGAGGGGCTGAGCACTCTCCAGTGGGTGCACGTCGGGGATGTCGCGCGTGCGGCGGTACTCGCGGCGAACGAAGGGCGGCCAATCGGGCGTGCCTACAATGTGGCCGGTCCGCCAGTGACGCAGATTGATTACTTGAAGTTGCTGGCAGATATCGCCGGGCGTCGCGCAGAGCTCGTGTTCATCCCGCGCGAGGAGATCCAGCGGCAGGGCGGACAGCTGTTCGCGCCGCCGTTGTATTTCGGCGTGTACCTGGACATTCCCTCGATTACCGTTCGCATCGATCGCGCGCGTGCGGAGCTGGGGCTCGATCTGACTCCCCTCGATGAGGGTTTACGTGAAACGTATCGCTGGTATCAACAGCAGGAACGGCCCCGGCCGGATTTCTCCTGGGAGGATCGTCTCCTCGCGGCGCGCTGAATCCGTGACATTCGAGGAGCGACGCCTTCTGACCGCGAGAACGAGCTCATGTTGGCAGCGCTAAAGCTTTCTTCAGTGATCAATCGAAGCGGCGCTACATTCGGAGGCGTGCTGGTTCCGCGCCTTGCACCGCTTGCCCTCGCGCTGCTGCTTCAGTCGGCGACTTCGCTCGACGCTCAAGACTCCGGCGCTTTGCCGTCGGTGCCGACGCCCGCCGACGTCAAGCCTGGCAGCATCAACTGCGAGGAATGCCCGTACCCTCATCCCAGCAAGTACCTCGATATCCAGGTCTACACCCAGGACGCGCGCATTGCTTACATGGATGTCCCGGCCGAGGGGGCCGCCAACGGTCACACCGTCCTGCTCCTGCACGGCAACAACTTCGGCGGGTTCTATTTCACCTCCGTCATCGACGCACTGAGCAAAGCTGGATTTCGGGTCGTCGTTCCCGACCAGATCGGCTATGGACGTTCGTCCAAGCCGGTGGTGCCGTACAACCTCAACTCGCAGGCCCGCAACACGTATCTCGTTCTTCAGGCGGAGAAGATCGAACGGGTGATGGTCGTCGGCCACTCGATGGGGGGCATGCTGGCCGCACGGTTCGCGACCCAATATCCCAAGGCGGTCGAGCGGCTCGTAATCTACAACCCGATCGGTCTCACCGATGGCCGCTTTGATCGGCCGATGCCTCCAATCGACGAGCTGTACCGGCAGACCGCGAAGGCTGATTACCAGAGCATCCGCTCCAGCCTCGGCCGATACGTCGCTCACAATCCAAAGGCGTGGAACGCGGAGTTCGAAGCCTGCGCCCGCATCCGATACTCCTGGACGCTCAGCGCCGAGTGGCCGAGGCTGGCTATGGTTCAGGCGCTGATTAGCCAGATGCTCTACGCCGATCCCGTCGTCTACGACTGGGCACACATCCAGGTGGCGACGCTGGCGTTCGGCGGCGCCGAGGACGCGCTGCTCGGTCCGGCGGCACGATTCCAGGAGCTGATGCACACGCTTGCCAGGACCATCCCGAGCGGCAATGGCCGCGTCCTGCTGTTGCCAGGTCTCGGACACGTGCCCCACCTCGAAGCCCCCGCGACGACGCTGCCGCCGCTCGTTGCATTCCTGCAGGAAGGCGTGACCCTGACGAGGTGACTGTCGTGGAAGATGATCGGGTCGAAGTGCAGAACTGCAACTGGCTACACGAGGCGAGTGTCGTTGTCTCCATCCTCGAGGCTGATGTGTGAATCGATGTCCGACGCCGACTTTGTCACTCGACTGATCGCGCAACTCCGAGCGGCGGATCTTGGCGCCGTTCCCCTCTTTGGCGAGAACGCCAGACGACTCGCCGATAACCTGGAGTGGAGAATCGCGCATCCCCAAGCTGACGCCTATGACATCCGGCCGACCGGCGACGACGACGCAGACCGGGTCGCCGTTGCCGACTTCCTGTTGAAGGCGGCCCATGCAGGAGCTCATCTCACCCCGTCGTGGACCCGGACCTTTTCGGAAGCGATGTCCTGGCTGGTTCGAAACAGACACGATCTGAGCATCAAGGCGGTGGTGGTGGGCGCGAACGCGGCCTTCGACAGGTCTCTCGCGCTGTTGGCCAACGAACAGGGCATTGACGCGGCGTACGACGCCCTGGTTCAGCCTTCCGGGGCGCAAGAACCCGGCGACACGAGTGACTTGAAACGTGCGTTGGATCGGCTGCGAAAGGCGCGTCTCCAGAACCGCGGCGAAGGCACCGAACGAGAGTGACGACGGTCGTCAACTCTTCGGCGTCAGCGGCGTGTACCACTGCAGCACCAGGTAGGTGGCCGGCATCGTGCCGACGTTGGTCATGTTCTCGTTCTCGTTCACGGCGAAGAAGATGACCGAGCCGGGCCCCACCACCTGCTTGCGTCCGTCGATGTTGACCTCGATGGTGCCTTCCTTGACGATCACCAGCTCCTCCTGCGGATGGCGATGCAGCGGCCCGGTGTTCTGGCCGGGATTGAGCGTGGTGATGTGCCCATGCAGCTTGTCGAGCGTGGCAGTAGGCGCGTCGAAGACCTCGCGGCGCTGACCGGTCTTCGTCGGCGTGGGCTTCAGCGAGTTCCAATCGATCGCCTGCGATTCGAGCCGGGCTGGCGCCTGCTGACGGCCTTCGACGACGCTCGCGACAGCGATCACCAGGGTAACGAGGAGGGGTCGGTTCATGGGGCAAATTCTACGCGAGGACTCGATCGCGGCCGGCACTGGCTTCGACGATTACCGACACGTGCGGAGGCGTGAAAACGGTTCTCGGGGCCGCTCGCTCCTGTGTATCAGGCCTCTGCGTCGTCAAGCCTCGCCGCCGTGTTCGGCGGGCAGGATTGGGCATCGATCCACGTCACCGCCGCGAGACCGTCGATGCTCGTCGCATTCTTCAACCGCTGATATTCGCGAAGGCCGTCTGCGCCCAGCCTCTCGGCCCAATCAGGCATCTGCGAGCGTTCCCGTTCGAAGCGGTACAGCGGCACTCCGAAGCCACAGGAAGTGGCGATGCGCTGCACGGTGACAACGATCAGGGCTCGGCATTCATCGGGTTTCGCCGGAAACAGTGGACGAAGCTGCTTGAATTCCGCGTCGTGCGGTGTCAGGACTTCCCCTCGGCCATGCAGTCGCAGGATCGTCGGCGGTCCGTCGAGGGCGCACCACATCAGGACGATCCGCCCGTTCTCCTTCAGGTGAGCGATCGTCTCGCTGCCGCTGCCGACATGATCCAGGTAGGCAACCTTCGTCGAGCCGAGAATCCTGAGAGTATCGAGCCCCTTCGGGGACAGATTGACGTGGCCGCCGGCATCGAGCGGCGCGGTTGCCACGAAGAATATCCGTTGGGCCTCGATGAAGGGTCGCAGACTGTCATCAATCTCGGTGTGCTGGTTTCCCATCGCCGCCAGTCTACTTCGTGCCGGCCGTCAGGGAGAGGCACAGAACGCATCGTGACCAATCGCTCCAGGGGGAGAGACCGCTCGGCCCACCGCGCAGGATGTTCAGCTCTTCGCCAGCTGGGCGGCGTGCGTCTTCACCTTCAGCACGGCGTCCACGATGTCGTCCATGTCGCGCCGTGGCCCCAGCAGCATCGTCTGGGTGAGCCAGATCGCTTCGGAGCACAGGCGATCGTTCTGCGGACACTGATTCCGATCGCGCCATCCGCGCAGGACTTCGACCGGGTAGATGGCCTGGTAGCCGCGGGTGGCGAACGTCTCCTCGAGAAACGGCTGTGTGTTGAGCGGTGAGTAGCCGCCGGAGGCGGGGATGCCCTCCGCCGCCAGGGCCTTCAGGAACGCCGCGCGCGACAGTCCGGAGAACCGGCTCGAGTCGTACCGAAACATGTAGAGATGCCACGCGTTGCGCGTGCAGCCTTCGTACATCCTTGCCGGAGTGATGCCGGGAATCTCCGCGAGACGCCGTGTGAGATAGGCGGCGTTCTGTTCGCGCGTTTTCGACTGCGTTTCCAGTCGTGTCATTTGCGACAGCAGCAGGGCAGCCTGAAACTCGGTGAGCCGGAGATTCGCGCCGGTGCGGGTGTACGAGAAATCGGCGCCGTTGCCGCCGCGGCCGCGGCTGTTGTTGTGGAAGCGATAGCAGGTCTCGAGCAGCGCGTCATCGCTGGTGATGACTGCACCCCCTTCCCCGGAGTTCAGGTTCTTGCTCGCCTGGAAGCTGAAACAGCCGGCGATCCCGTAGCTGCCGACCTTGCGGCCGCGCCACTCCGCGAGGTGGGCCTGACACGCATCCTCGACGACCGGAAGGTCGCGCCTGCGTGCGATGGGCAGAATCGTGTCGAGGTCGGCTGCCGAGCCGCCGAGGTGCACGGGAATGATTGCGCGGGTCCGGGGTGTGATCGCCGCTTCGATCTTACGGGCGTCGATCTGGAACGTCTCGATGTCGGTGTCGACGAAGATCGGCATCGCATGCATCAGCAGCACGGCGTTGATCGTCGCGATGAACGTGTAGGGTGGAACGATCACCTCGTCTCCCGGACCGATGCCGAGCGCGGCGAGCGAGGTGATGAGAGCGCTGGTGCCGTTGGCGGTTGCCAGGCAGCCCTTTGCACCGGTCAGCGAGGCGTAGGCGGATTCGAAGGCAGCCACCTGGTCCGCGCGATTCCATCGACCGCGTCGCAGGGCCGCCACGAGCGCGTCTTCTTCGCGCGTGTCACTGACGGGCCAGGCGGGGAACGGCGTCCGCCGGATCGGGTTGCCGCCGAGCGCTGCGGGAAGCGCCGGGCCGGACCGGGCGGTCGGCGGCGGAAGCGCGATCTTTGACTGTGCCGCCGCCGGGCGGATCCGGCCGAGTGCGGCCGCTCCGATTGCGCTCGCGACGAACGTGCGACGGCTCACTAGCGGGTGCCTGGACATGGGATGGTCCTCGATGCGAAACCTCGCTCAGCGGACGAGCCGGCGGACTTCGCGGACAATGCGTTCCTCCACGTCGGGAGTGAAGGGACCCGGACGGCCATAGTAGATCATCGCGTCAGCCCCTTCGTAGCCGCCTTCCTCACGGATGCGGCGTGATGGCAGATAGCCGAACACGTCGTTGCTGTACCCGGCGGCCCAGAGCTGACGGTCGGGATATTCGCGAGCGAACCTGAGCGCATAGTCGGCGACCGGCTCGCCCCCGAGCGCGATCAGTGTAAGAGCCGAACCGGCGGTCGACTCCGCGTGGCGCCCGAACTGCCACACCTGCACCGGGGCAGCCTGAATGGCCGGCAAGCGGCCGTTCCGTGCGGTCACCGACTGCATCAGCACGTCGTATCGGCGCAGGTAGACCTCCTCGATGTTCAGCCCGGCCCGCCATCGCCTCCGCACGTCGGCAGTCTCATAGGGAAGCGTCACGGTTTCGAACGACGCCCGCAGTCCGGGCGTGAGCGACGAAGCTCGCGGGAGCGTTCGGTCGACCGCGTCGGCGAGCGCCCGGCCGTGCGCTTCCACCAGCGCAAGCGTGCCACGCGGGTTGGGGTTGGCGTCGGCGCCGCAGCCGGCGACGAACAACCCGGTGGCTCCCGGATGCCGTCGCTCGAGCTCCGCCTGTGCCACGCCGGCGTAGTCGCCGTGATACTCCACGAACGTGTCCTGCAGCGTCGTGTTATGGCACGCATAGCCGAACACCACTGCGCGCAGCAAGCCCTCGGCGTCGTTCACCCGCAGGATCGGAACGGAGTGGTCGACGGGACCGTCCGGCGAGAACTGTACGCGGCGGTTGCGCGCGAAGCCGACGTCCCCGCGCGCGAACGCGAGCGTCGCGCTTCGCAGCGTCGATGCCGCCGTGGTCACGAGATCGGCGAGCTGCTTTTCGAGTGCGGCGGTATAGGTTCGGATCCGGCGCCACTGCTCCGGCGAAAGGTCGTATGCGACCGCGAGCTGCTCGTCGATCACCGGGCCACAGTGAGTGTGGCTGGCGCTGAAGAGCAGCTGCGAGCGTGGGATTCCGGTGCGCTTCCGCACCTCGCGCGCCACCGCGTCGGTCAGCCGCGCCGTCAGCCCGAGCAGATCGGTGGTGACGAGCACCGCGGGATGAGCGTTCCCGTAGCGTAGCGCCAGAGCTTTGGCCTTGAGCGGAAGCGCGGTACCCTGCGCGGGCTGGGTGCGCCGCGCGAAACCGGCCATCCAGAGCCCCTTCTCGGGCGTGATGTCGATGGTCGCGGTTCCCGCCATGCAGGCTGCTTGCGCCGCGGACGGCGGCGCCAGGGCCAGCGCCGCCGCGCCTCGCACAAACAGATTCCGCCGCGTGAAGCCACGGGTGTGCATTCGTCGATAATGTCACGGTCCTGAGGGAGAACGTTTCGATGAGGTTGCTGTGACGATTCTCGAGCGTGAGGCTTCGGCTGGCTGGTCGCGACGGGCACGACATGCTCGTCTGTTGCTGATGCTGCTGTGCGCGGCAGCGATGGTGGTTTCGAGCAAGGCGCAGACGCGATCGCGGGGGCGGGATCTGGGGATTCCATTCCCAGGTCAGGCCGGTCCGCTCAATGCCATTACGGACGTCGCCGGCACTGCCGTCGGGCACGTGACGCTCATCGAGGGCGAGGGCCGCCTGGACCCAGGCAAGGGGCCAATCCGCACGGGTGTGACCGCGATCCTCACCCGGCCTCGCGGCAACTGGGATCCTGTCTTCGCCGCAACCTTCAACCAGAATGGCAACGGCGACATGACGGGGATCAACTGGATCAAGGAATCTGGTTTTCTCGAAGGCCCGATCCTGTTGACCGGAACGCACAGCGTGGGCACCGTGCGGGACGCGGCGATTCAATGGCAACTGAGGAACGGTCGAAAATTCATTTTCACCTATCCCATCGTTGCCGAGACGTTCGACTTCTTGAATGACGCGAACGGGGAGCACGTGAAAGCGTCGCACGCGTTCGAGGCGCTCGACCGCGCGAAAGCCGGTCCGGTAGAAGAAGGTGCCGTCGGCGGCGGGACGGGCATGGGCTGCAACGGCTTCAAGGGTGGCATCGGCACGTCGTCGCGTGTGCTGACGGCGGCACAGGGCGGATACACCGTCGGCGTGCTGGTGCAGTGCAATTACGGCGGAGATCTTCGGATCCTCGGTGCGCCGATTCGTCCCGAGATCACGGACCTGGGAACCTGCACAGTCCTTCCGCAGCCGTTGAGCAGACCGTGGACCACCGGTATTCCGCCTTGCCCGGTCTCCGGACGGGGCGCCGTAGACGACGGTGCGATCGCGTATCACGAGGGCCGTGGATCGATTATCGTCGTCGTCGCGACAGATGCGCCGCTACTGCCGCACCAACTGGAACGGATTGCGCGGCGCGTCGGCATGGGCCTCGGCCGGCTCGGCAGCTTCGCCGGGAACTCCTCCGGGGATCTGTTTCTCGCGTTCTCGACCGCGAACCAGGGGGCGGCACGTGGTGATGGGACCCCCGCGTTGGTCATGCTGCCGAACGATCGAATCGATCCGTTGTTTCAGGCGACCATTGATGCAACGGAAGAGGCGGTCGTCAATGCGATGCTCGCGGCCCAGACCATGACCGGCGCGGACGGCATTCGCGTTTTCGGGTTACCGGGCGATCGAGTCGTCGCAGCGCTGAAGAAGTACAACCGGATGAAATAGGCTGCCGATCGCGCGCCTCGCGCCGTCCGGGTGCGCCGATTCCGATTCCCCTGCGCAGGTGATCGAGGTACCGCAATCGATGTCTCATGAACGCCGGCATTCGCCGTCACAACCGTCCGTAGCTGTCACCGGTCGATCGAGAGCACGGCAAGTCTGTGTCCTGGGAAGCGCAGATCCGGGTTCCGCTGCTTACGAGTTGGCGGGCGCCGTGGGCCAGTTGCTGGCGCGGCTTGGAATCACGCTGGTGAGCGGCTGTGGAAGCCCGGCTACGCGCCTTGCTGCCGAGCGGGCGCTCGCGGCCGGCGGACTGGTGGTCAGTATCGTGACGTCGGACGACATCGATCTCGATGATTGGCCTTGCAGCGTCCTCATTCCTTGCGGCATGGGTGATGCCCGCAACCTGCTGATGGCCCTTGCCGGCGATGCCTGCATCGTCATCGGAGGACGGGCCGGCACCAAATCCGAAGTGTGCCTGGCCTGGCTGCATCATCGTCCGCTGCTGCCACTCACCGGATGCGGAGGATGGTCCGATCAGCTCGAGCGAAATCCGCCGGACGAGCGTCAGAACTCGGTGATTCGGTCGTGGTCCTCGATTGAGGATCTCGAGAACGCGTTCGCCGAGCTGGGTCTCGTGGGTGAGGAGTCCCCGAATTCTGTTCCGTGTTCTCATGGCGACCCGATCCTCTAAGCAGGTATTCGTGTACACCGACGGCGCGTGCTCCGGAAACCCGGGGCCGGGAGGGTACGGCGCGATCCTCCAATACGGCGAGCACCGGCGCGAGTTGTCAGGCGGGTTCCGCCGGACGACCAACAACCGGATGGAGCTGACGGCGGCAATCAAGGCTCTGGAATTGCTGAAGGAACCGTGCTCGGTCGTCCTGTTCACCGACTCGGAGTACCTGGTGAATGGCATCTCGAAGGGATGGGCGCGCAGCTGGTGTGCGAAGGGGTGGCGGCGGCAGGGTCGCATCGTTCCGAACTGGGAGCTGTGGCGCAGGCTGCTCGTGCTCTGCGACCATCACCACGTGCAGATGCGGTGGGTCGAGGGACATGCCGGCCATGTCGAGAACGAGCGATGCGACGAGCTCGCCGTTCGTGCGGCAGCGCTTACCGGATTGCCAATTGACGACGGATACGAGCAGCCACTCGTGCCGGACGGGTCGCGCTGAGGAGCAATGATCCGCTCGTACCTCGGCGGCGTTGTGCTCGCCACCATTGCGCCGCCCCAACAGCACAGCTAGCCCCCGCCAAAACTGTCGCGCGGCTGCGTGATCCCTACACAGTCGTGAATTGATTCGGCCGCCCCCCGGTGCTACAGTCCGACCCGTTCGTAGCTTGTTTCCACTACTCAGGTTGGGGCGCCCTCGAAGGACCTCACCCCGGCTGACGGCGCCCCCCGGCGAATTGCAAGACCATCCATCGACGTTGTCTGCAGCAGTCCAAACGGGAACACGTGAGGGAGGAGGGGGCAGTGACTTATCTGATCAGGCGCTTTGCATCGCCGCGAGTGTGCGCGGCGATCGTGACCGCCCTGCTGGCCGCGCCACCGCTGGCGGCCCAGACCCTTTACGGCACCATCACAGGCACTATCACGGATGCGCAGGGATCCAATGTTCCGGGTGCCTCCGTAAGCATCCGGAATGAAGCCACCGGTCTCGAGATGACTTCGGTGACCGACGAGGTCGGGACCTACACGATTCGAAACGTCGCCGGCGGCACCTATACGCTGAAGGCGACGCTGCAGGGCTTCAAGGAATTCGTTCAGACCGGCGTTCCGATCGTGGTTGGGAATATTGTCCGGGTCAACGGACACCTGGAGGTCGGCGCGCTGGCCGAGTCGGTGACGGTCACGTCGGAAGCAGTGCTCCTCAAAACCGACAAGGCGGACGTCAGTGTCGACCTCAGGCCGGAGGACGTCACCAACCTTCCGTTGAACCAGTACCGGAATTACCAGACCCTGCTGAACCTGGTTCCCGGCGCCACACCGCCGGTGTTCCAGAACTCGCAGACCGATACGCCAGGCAGGGCCCTCAGCACCAACGTCAATGGGGCGAACCGCAACAACAACGTGACGCGGATCGACGGCGCCGCCAGCATCAACGTGTGGCTGCCTCATCACGCCGGCTACATCGCGCCGGCCGAGACGATCGAGAACGTCAATATCTCGACCAACAGCTTCGATGCCGCGCAGGGCATGACGGGTGGCGCGGCGATGGCGGTTCAGACCAAGTCGGGGACCAACACGCTCAAGGGGTCCGCGTTCTACTTCCGCCAGCAGGACGAGCTCAACGCGCGCCGCGGGTATTTCGACCCTAACAAGCTGGACGCCACCACGTCGATTATGGGTGGCACCGTGGGTGGTCCGATCCGCCGGAACCAGCTTTTCTATTTCGGAGGATGGGAACGCAATGACGAGCGTCGCAGCCGCTTTGATACCTATACGGTCCCGACCGCGCGGATGCGGAACGGCGACTTCGGTGAGGTGCTCGCGCTGAATCCTGCATTCAGAATCTACGATCCGATGACGGGGAATCCCGATGGCACCGGGCGTTCGTTCTTCCCGGACGCGGTGATTCCCGCCAATCGCATCAGCCAGATCGCGAGGCGCATCCAGGATATGTACCCGGTGCCGAACGATCCTGGCACCAACAACGGCCTGCAGAACAACCTGTTCGTCCCGCGGTTTCCCGAGGCGATCCGCGACAACTTCGACGGGAAGATTAACTGGAACCGCAGCGCGGCTCACCAGATCTGGGGCAAGTTCTCGGTCATGGATGCCGACGTCATGGACCTGTTCTATCTGCCGTTCGAGGAGGCAGGCGGGGGCAATACCACCATTTCGCTGTGGACGCTGGGTTCGACGTGGACGCTGAGTCCCACCCTCCTCCTGGACGCCAATGGCGGATCCAACAAGATGACCCACCAGTCGCAGGGACCCGATTACGGTACGAACTACGGTACCGAAGTGTTTGGAATTCCTGGGTTGAACGATTCGGGCGTCTCGGGCCCCGGCTCCACCGATCTCGAGCGCTATAGCGGCATGCCGGTGTTCACCACTGGTTTGGGGGTGCTCGGAAACAATGCGGGGTGGACGCCGGTGTGGCGCAAAGAGGTCAGCTACACCGCCTCGGTCAACCTCACGAAAGTACGGGGCCGACATGAGATTCGCACCGGCTTCGACTTCGTGCGGCTGACGCTCGATCACTGGCAGCCCGAAATCGACAATCCGCGCGGCGCCCTGACGTTCGGTGGCGGCATTACGGGGCAGCCGGGATACGCCGGCGTTGGCGGCTGGAACCAGTATGCGAGCTTCCAGCTCGGATTGATGAGCAATTACGGGAAGAGCGTTCAGTTCGAAGAGATGACCGGCCGCGAGAACCAGTACGGCCTGTATGTGGCGGACCGTTGGCAGGTGAACGAGAAGCTCACGGTGAACCTGGGCCTGCGCTACGAGTACTACCCGCTGATGTCCAGAGCAGACCGCGGCCTTGAGCAACTCGATTACACCACCTTCATGATCAAGATTGGCGGACTCGGAGGAAACCCCAAGGACCTCGGCATAGAGGTGGACAAGGCTATGTTTGCTCCACGCGTCGGGGTTGCCTATCGTTTCAACGAGCAGACCGTGTTCCGCGCGGGCTACGGGAAAACATTCAATCCGTTGCCCTGGTCGCGTCCCATTCGCGGGTTCTATCCGGCGACGATCGCCTATAACGATGCCGGCGTGAACACGTTCACGCCGTATGGGAACCTGGCCAACGGTATTCCCGCTGCGCCCAGTCCGAACCTTGCGAGCGGCAACTTTCCGCTGCCGCGTGGCGTGAACATGCGCTCGCCCGATCCGGACGATGTGAAGCGAGGATATACCGACTCGTGGAACATGTTCGTCGAGCGCCGCGTGCCGCATGACTTCATCGTGAGTCTTGGGTATGTTGGTACGCGCACAAACAACGGCTACGCGGACCTCAACCTGAACTACGCCGAATCGGGTGGGAACGCGAACCGTCAGTTCTTCGCCAAGGCCGGCACCGCCGACATCCTCGACTGGGCGGCGCGGACGAAATCGCGTTATCACTCGCTGCAGATGGCTGTGAACCGCCCCTTCAAGGCTGGTCTGCTGCTGAAGGGTGCCTACACGTTCAGCAAAGCGATGAACGAAGCCGATGAGGACGGCTGGACCGGCGTGACGTGGAACCAGCCCTCGCAGTATCACCGCAACTACGCTCGGGCCGGCTACGATCGGCCGCACATGCTGCAGATGGGGTTCGTGTACGAGCTGCCCTTTGCCCGGAACAGCTCCGGTGTCGCGGCACAGATCGTCAAGAACTGGCAGGTCAACGGCATCTTCTCGGTGCTCTCGGGCCGGCCGTTCACGATCGCCGGCGACAACGGCCTGCTGCAGCAGCAGGGCGGACAGCAGACGATCAACGAGACCAGTACGGCGGAACCTGGTTTCGGTACGGCTGGGCCGAATGAGGCATGGTACAACCCAGTGGTCTTTGCGCAGCCTGGCAACGCTTGGGGCAATACCGGGCGGAATGCCTTCCGCGCGCCGGCCAACTACAATCTCGACGCATCGCTGTTCCGGACGATTCCGTTCGGACACTACCGGGTCGAGCTCCGGGTCGAATCGCAGAATATGCTGAACCATCCGCAATGGGGCATCCCGGTGACTGGATTCACCGACCCGAACTTCATGCGGATCCGCGCATTCGACAATGTTCGGGTGCCGCGGACGGTGCAGGTAGGAGCGCGGTTCACGTTCTAGGTGCCCGACTTCGCATGATCTGGCCGGGGCAGCTTTCCGCTGCTCCGGCCCTTTTTGTTTGTGGAGCTGCGACCGAAGTTCGACTTCCGCCTGAAGGCGGAAGCCACCCGTCTAAGATTGATGTCGCTTCCGGCCCTTGGACAGGCTCAGGGCCGGCCCGAGCTGAGTCGAGAGCCGGCTTCAGCCGGAAGGCTGCGGCCGGCGTTGGACTTCCACCCGGAAGGCGAAAGATGTATTTGCAAAAGCACAAGAGCGTTCAGACGTGGGCGGTTCGATCGATGGCCATCGCAATCCTGACAGCCGCAGGCGGCGCGGTCATCGAGGGAGGCCCTGAAGGCGCCACCGCGCAGGGGGCGCCCGGCTATGAGTATCGAGTGCTGGCGACCGCCAAGACGTCGACCATGGAGAAAGAACTGAACGACGGCGCGGAAGCAGGATTCCGGTTTCAGGCGGTCATGGGCGGCGACACCGCCGGCGGCAGCGAGGTCGTGGTAGTCATGGCTCGACGCGCGGACGTGAAAGCCCAGGTCGCGTACAGACTGCTCGCCACGTCGAAGACGTCCACGATGGAAGTGGAACTGCGAGCAGCGGCCGAGGCGGGCTTCGAATATCGAGGGCAGACTGTGTTCAAGTCGGCCTTCGGTGGCAGGAGGTCGTGTGCATTCTGGAACGCGATGCCAGCGTCGGGCCGGCACGGTCCGCCTACAGACTGCTCTCGACAACGAAGACGTCGACCCTGCAGAAGGAACTGCAGACTGCCGGGGCCGCTGGATATGCACTGATGGGCATGACGGTCGGAAAGACCGCCATGGGTGGAACGGAACTCGTAGCAATCATGCGCAGGGCCGGGCAGCCGTGATAATCAGGCACCGCGGATCGAGAGGGAAGGGGGGCACATGGTGGATGACGTCATGCTCAAGCGGTTCGAACAGCCGGACGAGATTCGCGTGTTCGCCAAGGGACGCCTCGAGATCGTCCGGATTGGCGGCCTGACGCTCGGCCGAGCCTCGTACGAGCCGGGCTGGCGATGGTCAGTGGATGTCGGGCCGACGGTCGGTGCCGAGCGCTGCACGATCGAGCATGTAGGCATGGTGCTCGCCGGAACTGCGACCGCGGCATTGGACGATGGGCGGGTGTTCGAGCTGAGGGCAGGAGAGGTGTTCCACGTACCGCCGGTGCCCCACGACAGCTGGGTCGTGGGCGACGAGCCGTATGTGTCGCTGCATTTCCTGGGCGCGGACGAGTACGCCAGACGATAGTAATCATGACGGATCCTGAACGGTCCGCACGATTGCGCGTCCATGCCGTGCATTAGAATCGGCCTCTGGCAACGCGTGCTCGAGCCGGTCCGAGAAGCTGATTCGTAAAAACGTCCCCGAGATGTCGAGGCTGTCTTGAAGAAGGACCGACAATAGCTGCCTCCGTTCGGCGTCTGAAGACCGGGCCGGTTCACCGGTGGCCGGTGGGGGCCCTGCTGATGGTGGCACTCGGCCTCGTGCTGCTCGCCGCCCCTGACGCCGTCGAGGGGCCGGTGTTACTGCCTATCAGTCCCGGTCACGCGCTGTCGCGGCTCGATGCGATCGCTCTGGTGCCATTGGTGGCGGGCTCGTTCTCTCTCTATTACGGCCTCTGGCGGCACCGGGGACGATTGCGCGTGGCCGCCTCCCATGCGCTCGCGCCGGCCGCCGCCCTGGTCTTCGTCGGCGGCTTCGGTCTGGGTCTGCTGATCGCGTCCGCGTTTTCGGCCTTCTTCTGGTGGTGGGCCATCGGTGCCGTGCTGTTCGGCAGCGCGCTGCTGACTGCGGTTCTCGTCGCCGCGGATTCGTTCGGCGAACGGGAAGGGGCTCCATGAGCTCGAGATCCTTCCAGGCTGCTGTGCTGACGATCAGTGCCGTGCTCGGCCTGACCTCGTGCGGGAGCACCAAGACGGCTCCGACGTCACCGAGTAGTGGTGGCACGACGGGGCCATCGGACGTACTCGCGATCGAGGTGTCATGTCCGGTCTCGTTACTGATCGGGCAGAAAGGCCCGTGCACCGCGGTGGCGCGGCTGCGTTCGGGTCAACTGCCTGTCGTGTCGCTTGACGCAGCCTGGTCCTCGACGCGTCCCGAGATTGTCGCAGTGGATTCCCTGGGAGTCGTCAATGGACGCGCGGCGGGGCAGGCGGCGGTCATCGTGGCGTATGGTGGTCGCCAGGCCACGGCGAGTCTCGTCGTCACCGCCGAGGACGCGCTGCGTATCGACTCCGGCCAGGCGGACCAGGGCGACTTCCGGCCAGGAAGTACCGTCACGATGTGGCTGCAGGGCTATTACTCGGTCGCGTCCGCAGAGACCGGGCGCCTGAGCCTGCGAATCACCGACCAGACCGGCACCGTCGCCACGACGACGCCGTTGACCGTCGGAAGAGGTGGCGACTTCTTCCTCTTGTCGAGCACGTTCGTCGTCCCTCGAGACAGTGTGGAAGTGTGCCGGACCGCGGTCCTCGAGGTGGGTTTGGTCACAATCGCCGAGCCGACGTCGAATGCCTCCGGGCTGCGGTGCATTCCCGTCCGGCGCTGATCGTTTTCGGCTGGGCGGCCATGCGTCACACCTGCGCCTCCAGCGCTGAAAGCGATACCTGCTGGACCCCTCACTCTCACCGAAGCGCGGTCACGGGATCGATCCGAATCGCGCGGGACGCGGGAACCAGGACCGCGACGCCCGCCGCCGCTGCAAGGATGACGACGACCGCCGTGTAGGCGAGCGGATCGAGCGGGCTGATGCCGATCAGCGAGCTCTCAATCAATCTCGAGGCCGCAAGCGCGCCGCCGAACCCCAGGCCGAGGCCGATGACCAGCGCCGGCGAGCTCGATCGCAGGATGAACCCGACGATTTGTTGCGGCCGTGCGCCGAGCGCCATGCGCACCCCGATTTCCCTGGTTCGCTGCTGCACGAGATACGCGAACACGCCAAACACGCCAATCGATGCAAACGTCACTGCGATCAGTCCCAGAGCGGCGGCAACCGTCGCGCCCATCCGGTGCGGCGCAAGCTGACGATCGATGTTGTCCCGGAGGGCGTTGACCGCGATGTCCACCCGCTGGTCGATGGCCTTGACCTCCGCGGCGATGGCGCTGGACGATGTCGGACCGTCGCTCGAAACGAGTACGCGCGGCACGACGCCGCGCGAGACACTGCCAGGTGTCAGGGGGCGGTACAGAGCCATGACCGGGCCGTTCCGGAGAAGCCCGCCAGGAGTGGCGACATCCTTCACGACACCCACCACTTCAAACAGTGTGTTGCCGATGGTGATCGTCTTGCCGACGGGAGGCAGCGTGGAGGACAGTGTTTCGGCCAGGCTCTGGTTGATCACAACGACATCCCGCCCACGATCCGCGCGAGTCAGCGAGCGTCCAGCCACGACCGGAATGCGAAGAACTTCGAAGTAGCCGGGCGTGACCTCCGTCACCTCGGCGAATCGTTCGTCGGTCCCGTCTGGCACCCTGAATTCCACTCCGCCGCGCCGCCGCTCGAACGGTACCAGCGACGCCAGAGCCAGCGAGCCGGCCGGTTCGCGCTCAGCCAGAACGTCGATCAGCTGACGCGCGAACGGGGCGGTCTGCGGACTGTCGTATGACGCCGGAAACTCGAATGACATCACCCGCACGTTGTCGGGCTGAAACCCGAGGTCGACGTTTTCCGCGTACCGGACGCTGCGGACCAGCAGGGCAGCCCCGGCGAGCAGCACGACGCTGACCACGACCTGGACGGCGAGCAGGGAATTCCGCAGGCGGAGGCGCGATCCGCCGACGGCCGCTTCCTTGTTCATTACGGCGGAAACCGAGTGGCGAACCGCATGCAGCGCCGGCGCGACGCCGGACGTCACACACGTGAGCACGACGAGCCCGGCCGTCCAGGCCAGGACCGTGAGGTCGGGGGTCACTGAAAACGGCCGCGTGCCGAGACCGCCGAATTGCATGTAGATCCAGTCCACGAAAAACGGCGGCACGATGAACGCGACGAGCAGGCCAAGTATGGCGGCCGACGTCGCGAGAATCAGGTTCTCGGTGAGCAGCTGACGCACCAGACGTGGCCGACCCGCGCCGAGCGACAGGCGAACGGCCATTTCCCGTGCCCGCGCCGCCCCGCGCGCGAGGAGCAGGTTGCCGACGTTGGCGCACGCCAGGACGAGGACGAGGAGCGTACCCAGCGCGAGCAACCCGAAGATCGCGTATCCACCGCCGGTCTTTCCCGGATTCGGGTTGAAGCTGGTTCCGACGAGATCGATGCGCCCCGCGCGATAGAGCGGATCGCGCCGGCTGTTCTCTGACAGGGAGAGCCCGGATCGATATCCGCGACTCAGCACCTCGAGCTCTGACTGCGCTTGCCGGAGCGCCGCATCGGAGCCAAGCCGGCCGGCGAGCCGCAGACGCACCGGCTGCAGCGCACGCGGGTGAACAAGAGGCCTGACCGAGAGTGGGATCCACACATCTTTTCTGGTGAACGAGGTGCCAACGAAATCGTTCGGCGCGACACCCACGACAGTGAAGGCCGCCTCGTTCAGCCTGACCGGCTTGCCGATAATCGAGGAATCACTGCCGAACCGCTCTTGCCACAGCCCGTAGCTGATGACCACCTCGGCTACGGCCGTGTCTTCGGACCCGGTGAAGCCCGGGCCCCGATCCAGCGGGATGCCCAGAACAGTGAAGTAGTTACGGCTGACGAACAATGGCGACACCTTCCGATCGTCGAGCGTCACACGACAGTCCGGATCCCGCTCGAAGGCACATTTCGAGGCCATGAGGCCTGCGACCGTTCGTGCGTGATCCTGAAGGTGACGGAGCTCGCCGAACGAGAACTCCTCCATCTGTGGCTGGAGGCCATCGTGGGTGATGGTGACCTCGAATACGGCCGATGCGTCGGGCACCGGCCACGGCCGCAGAAACACGGCATCGAAGACCGTGAACAGGGTGGTGTTGACGCCGATGGCGGCCCCGAGGGTGAGGAGCGCGAGCGACGCGAAGCCCGGCCGCCGACCCAGACTCCGCACGGCGTACCGGACGTCCTGGCGCGTGGAATCGAGCCAGGACCACACCCAGACCTCGCGTGCTTCCTCCCGCGCGAGACTTTCGTTGCCCATGATCCGCCGGCTGGCGGCCTCGGCGCCGGCCGCCGTCATCCCCGAGTCACGCAGGCGGCGCTCGGTCATCAGCCGGTGCGTCTCCATCTCCTCGGCAAGATCGCGAGCCACCTCGGCCCGCTGCACCAGGCGCTTCAGACGACGAAAGACTGCCCCCATCTCGCCCTTCTTCCCATCGTTAGACGATGGGAGGATGGATCTGGTTGAGGGCGGTTGTCAACTTACGTCGGGAAAGCTCCCTCCTTGGGCCCGCGCAGCGTCTTGCCGATCTGGCGAATGGCACCGAGATGGTAGGCGAGGTGCGCGATGCTCCCGATCATTCCGGCGAGCTCGATGCCGGTGATGTCGCGGGGCGACTGCAAGGTCTCCAGCCACTGCTCCGTCTCTTCGTGGAGGCCGTTCCGTATCTCGTCCCAGGCCGGACCATCGACCATGGCGACCTTCCATGCGGCGTCCCATTTGGCGTTCGCGAAGGGGTCGCCGCCGTCCTTCGCCCACTCGTTCACCAGCGAGAGCCCGTAACGCAGGTGCTGCGCGTGAGCGGCAATCGTTGCTCCCTGGTTGGTCGACGCCGACGCCTCAGCCGGCGACAGCTTGTCGAGCGATCGCAGCAGGCCGATGTCGCCGGTGTTCAGGATGAAGGCGCTGCCGTCGCCGCGGGTGCCGTCGACCAGCTCGGAGAAGAGGCGGCTGACGGCGTGACTCGTGTCTGTCGTATACATGGCGGATCTCCTGCGGCTGTGCTCCTGGCTGAACGGGAAGCCGTCACCGCTGCGAGACACGCGAGCACGGTGAGGAGCAAGGCCGGACGGGGGCGCACGGAAACGTGCGGATTGTAGATCCGGTTGACTGCCGGCCGCCGGCGCTGCAGTATGCGTTGATCCGGAGCGGGAGGAGCGCATGGCTGGCTGGAGCGTGAACGGAACCGTCCTGATTGCCTGCAGCTGCGATTGGGGATGCCCCTGCAATTTCAACGCACGTCCGAGCCGCGGCTACTGTGAAGGCGGGTGGATCTGGGTGTTCGACCGGGCCCACGTCGACGAGGTGCGCCTCGACGGCCTGGGCGTTGCGGTGTTCGCGAAGTGGCCGGGGGCGATTCACGAGGGTGGCGGCCACGCCGCCTGCTACATGGACGACCGCGCGGACGACCCGCAGCGTGCAGCCCTCGAGCGCGTTCTTCGCGGCGAGCTGGGAGGTCCGTGGGGCATCTTCATCAGGACCTATGCTCTTGCCGCTCCCATCCCCGCGCGCTTCACGGTGAACCTGGCGGAGCACGCGACCATCGCCGGGATCGGCGACGCGGTGGTCCTGACTCTGCAGACGATGACGAATCCCGTCACGCAAGCCGAAGTCCACCCGGAGATCGTTCTGCCCGAGGGGCTGGTCGTCAAACGGGCGACCCTGGCGGCATCGAAAGAGTTCCGGGTGGGTCTGCCCGTCGGAATCGATCATTCAGGACAGTACGCCGCATTCGGGCGCTTCGAGTATTCCTAGTCCCTGAGTCCGAATGAGACAGCTCATCTCCAGCGGAAGCCCGTATGAGCCGCAGATCGGGATCTCTCGCGCGGTGCGGGTCGGGTCAATCGTCGCCATTTCAGGTACCGCGCCGCTCGGGCCCGACGGACGGACGATTGCGCCAGGCGACCCGGCCGGGCAAGCCAGAAGGTGCCTGGAGATCATCAAGCAGGCACTGGAACGTGCGGGCGCCTCGCTGGACCAGGTGATCCGCACGCGGACGCTGCTGACCAGGATCGACGATTGGCACGCCGTCGCGGCGGTGCACGGCGAGTTCTTCGGCGCTATCCGGCCCGCCAATACCGTCATGCAGGTCACGCGGTTCATCGACCCGGAGTGGCTCGTGGAGTTCGAGGCGGACGCCGTGGTGGAGAGCGAGGAGCGTTAGTCTGTCCGGGATGCTTCGCACACACATCCTCTGCGTCGTCGGCGTGAGCCTCTTGTCACTCGCGGGTGATCGTCAACAGGCGTCGCCGCCCGCTGTTCTCTCCGCGGCGCTCCGGGACCACGTGAAGACTGAGCGTTTCGAGGTCGTCACGTCGGTCAGGGGATTGCCGCTCGGCGTGCGCGAAGCACTCGAGGGCCTGTTCGGCAGCGGCTCCCTCGACATCGCCGAGCCGGGCGCCGAGTTTCAAGCCACCGACGTGGTCGTCACCCCGAAGCTGCCGACCCGTCGTCTCGTCGCGGCGGGGTGCTCGACCGATCACTGTCTCGTGTACTACGAGCGCGGCGGCATCACCCATACGTGGCACGTGGCACTGTTCCACTGGACGCCGGGCGCGACCCGCTTGGAGTGTGGCGGTACCGCGCCAGGCGGACTGGCCACCATCGACGGGGTTCGCAAGGCTGTCCTGTCAGGAGAGATCAAAGGCCCGCCGAGGTCGTGGTAGCGCTCGGTCGAGGCATGGCTGCGCGACGTCGGAAACACTGAGCCAGGCGGAGGAGTCGTGGCCCACCTCGCTCTTGTCGCCCTGGTTGTCCGGGAGTACGCACCGGCGATCGACTTCTTCGTGAACGTGCTCCAGTTCCAACTCATCGAGGACGTACCGTCGATCACCAACGATGGCCGGCCCAAGCGCTGGGTGGTCGTGCGGCCGCCCGGCGGCGACACGGGGATTCTCCTGGCTCGGGCTGACGGTGAGCGGCAGGCGGCGATCGTCGGCGACCAGTTCGCCGGCCGAGTCGGGCTGTTCCTGCGGGTGGACGATTTCGGGGCAGCTTACGCGCGAATGGTCGCGGCCGGCGTTCGATTCCTGACAGAGCCGCGGCGCGAGGTGTACGGTGAGGTTGCCGTTTTCCTGGACTGCGAAGGCAACCGATGGGACCTGCTCGGTCCGATCCCGACGGCATAGATCGCCTCTCACCGCCGCTTCAGCGTCCGCGCCGTCGGCGTCGCTGTCCAGGGATCCTCCGGCCACGGATGCTTCGGGTATCGCCCCCGCAACTCCTTTCTGACCTCCGGGTAAGTTCTCTCCCAGAAGCTTCGAAGATCCCGTGTCGTCTGAACAGGCCGTGCGTTCGGGGCGAGCAGCAGGAGCAGTACCGGTTCCTGACGCGGACCGATACGCGGAGTCTCCGCGAGGCCGAACAACTCCTGCAACTTGACCGACGCCGACACCGTCCCGTCAGAGTGATATTCCAGCGGGTGCGTGCGTCCGCTGGGGACGTCGAGGCGCTCGGGCGCGCCGCGGTCGAGGCGCTGGCGTTCTTCCCACGTCAGGTGCGCGGCGAGATCCACAGCCGCCAGTTCCGTCTGCCCCGCGGTCGCGCGCACGAGCAGCTCCGTAATGTCCAAGGGCACGCCGGCAAAACGGAGGCGACGCGCGAGGTGCTCGTCGGCGGACGGCCAGCCCTGCTCGACATACGCGTCGCGCAGCAGGCCGGCGGCTGCCTCGGCGTCTGGCGCGACCTGGCGCTCCGCCAGCACGATCGCGCCGTAGTAATCGCGGCTGAAGGCGCGGACGCGTTGTGCGTCACGATCGAGCTCATGCGTTGTGACGGTCCGCGACGGTGTGAGCCACTCGCGATCCACGATGCTCGCCATTCGAATCGTCGCTTCGACGACGTCGCCGCGACGGCCCGCTCGAGCATCGATCGCCACCACGAACTCGCCGTCGCGCACACCGCTTCCAGGCGAGACTACGGCTCCGTGGCCCGACGCGAGGAGGACGCGAGGCGAACCTGGCTGCCGGCGTCGCGCGACGCGATCGGCGTATCCGTGGAACACGGCCCTGCGGAACGCTCGTTCATCGAGCCGTCCCGAATCCGCCGCCTCGACGCCGAAGGCGCGCTGAAGCGCCCGCGCCGTCCGTAACACGTGCTCCGGCAGATCGCGCTCGCGGTCCACCGCCGACAGCAGATCGCACGTCGTCGCCGCCGCCAGCGGTGGAACGAAACGCCGTTCTGAAAGCAGCGCGCACGCCAGTGCCGCCACGCGCGCGCCGTTCGCGTCGAGGAGCAGGCGCGCCAGGCGAGGATGCAGAGGAAGCGTGTGCATCCTGGCGCCGATGGTTGTGAGCTGCCCCCCGGCGATCGCGCCAAGGCACTCCAGGAGTTCCAGGCCTGCCGTGATCGCCTCGGCCGGCGGACCTTCGAACCACTCGAAGGTGCGTGGATCTCCGCCCCATGCAAGGATGTCGAGTAAGGGGCCGGACAGGTCGATTCGATGGATCTCCGGCACTCGCTGGGGTTGCAGCCTGTCGGCCTCATGCCAGAGACGGAGGACGACGCCCGGCCCGAGCCGGGCAGCCCGGCCTGCCCGTTGATCCGCGGAGTCCGCAGTAATTCGCTCGGTCTCGAGACTGTCGATCGCGCGATCGGGATCGTAGCGGGCTACCTTGTGAAAACCGGTGTCGACCACGGCGCGCACGCCGGGGACGGTAAGAGAGGTCTCGGCGATATTGGTCGCCAGGATGATTCGTTGCCGGTTCGCTGGCGCGAGTGCGGCATCCTGTTCGGCCGCGGACAACCCCCCGTGCAGCGGAAGCACCTCCACACCAGGCGATACTGCCGCGACATCCGGCAGCGCTCGCGCAATCTCGGGTGCGCCGGCGAGGAAACAGAGGACCTGACCGGAGGTGATGGCGCGCGCTTCGGCCGCCGCGCTGCCCACGGTTGAACCGGGGCGGTAGAGCACCTCCAACGGAAAACTCTCACCAGGGACGGCGATCACGGGACAGTCGCCGAGCCAGGTGGCGACCCGGGTCGTGTCGAGCGTCGCCGACATCACGACCAGTCGCAGGTCCCCGCGCGCGAGCCATGCCTGACGCGCCAGAGTGATTCCCAGATCAGCATGAATGCTGCGCTCGTGAAATTCGTCGAGGATGATGGTGTGGAAGTCGGAGAGCAGGGGATCCTGTTGCAGCCGCGCGGTGAGGATCCCCTCGGTTGCCACCAGCAACCGGGTATCGGGAACGAACTTCCGCTCGAAGCGTACGTGCCATCCAACCTCGCGGCCGAGCGTCCACTCCTGTTCGGTTGCGATGCGCGCGGCGATGCTGCGCGCCGCAACCCGGCGAGGCTGCAGCAGGATGACCGGGCCATCTGCCGCGAGCGCTGGTGGCACACGCGTCGTCTTGCCGGTGCCAGGGGCTGCCGTGACGACTGTTGCCCTCGTCTCGCGGACGCGTGCGACGATTTCCTGGATCCAGGGATCGATTGGGAGAGGCTGGGGCACCTCCGGCATTATGGCGCGGCTCGCGAGCCCGAGCCCCGAGTCCCGAGCCCCGACATCGTCAGCGCCCCCGAACCTGATACAGTCACGTCCCGTGAAACCTGTGATCGCCGCTCTCGCCGCGCTAATCTGCGTCGCTACGGTCGCCGCCAATCCCATCGACCAGAAGGGCATCGAATATGGCCGGCCGGGCGGCCATCCGCTGCTGCTCGATCTGCACGTGCCTGACGGCCCTGGACCTTTCCCGGCGGCCATCCTCGTGCACGGTGGCGGTTTCGATGGCGGGAGCCGCGACAGGAACATGGCGCCGACGTTTCAGCCGCTCGCCGACGCCGGCTTCGCCTGGTTCAGCATCGACTACCGGATGGCGCCGGAGTTCCGCTTTCCCGAGGCGAGAGAGGACATCGACGCGGCAATCAAATGGGTGAAGGCCAACGCGCGCACGTACCGAGTCGACGCGGCGAAGATCGTCCTGGCGGGTGAATCGGCCGGCGGCTTCCTCGTCAACTACGCCGCGACGCACGCGACGCCCGAAACCAACGTCGCGGCCGTCGTCGACATCTATGGCCCCGTCGATTACGAGACGCTCGCGCGGCAGCGACAGGCCTATCCCGCCCGGTTCAACATGGCTTCCATCAACAGCCACCAGAAGACCGGCGGGGGCATCTGGTTCTTTGGCGTCGAGGGTTACGACGAGGCCAGCTTCGTGAAACTGAGGGCCATCTCGCCGTTGTTCGCCGTTCACAAGGGCATGCCGCCGTTTCTCGCGATCCACGGGACGCGCGACGATCAGGTCCCATACGAGCAGTCCACGCTGCTGTGCGACGCGATGAGGAAGGTTGCCGTCCCCTGCGACATCATCACCGTCGAGGCCGGCGGACACGGGATGGGGTCGTGGAAAGACGCCGATCAGCAGCACTACAAGGCCGGGATGATTGCGTGGCTGAAGAAAACGCTCCATGTGAAATGAGCCACGAGAGGGTCCCAGCAATGCATGTCGTCTCGTTGAACGTCGGAGGTCCGCGCGAGGTGGAGTGGCGCGGGCGGCTCGTGAGGACGTCGATCTGGAAGGAGCCGGTGCAGGGGGCTGTGCGGGTGACATCGCTCAACCTCGACGGCGATGCGCAATCCGATCTTTCAGTCCATGGCGGGCCCGACAAGGCCGTCTATGCCTATCCGGCCGAGCACTACGACTACTGGCAACGGGAACTGGACGTCGACGCGCTGCCCTGGGCTGCGTTCGGCGAGAACCTCACGACATCCGGCATTCTCGAACCCGACCTGGCCATAGGCGATCGCGTCCGCGTCGGCTCGGCCGAGCTCATGGTGACGCAGCCACGCTTGCCCTGCTTCAAGCTGGGGATCCGGTTCGGCCGGGACGACATGGTCAAGCGATTCCTTCAGAGCGGCCGATCAGGGTTCTACTTTGCGGTGGTGCGTGAGGGTGAGATCACGGCCGGCGATCGTCTCGAGATCGCCGTTCGCGACACTCGCGGTGTGACCGTGTCCGACTTGATCGCACTCGAGACGGCAGATGAGCCCGATCGGGACCTGCTGAGACGCGCGCTCGAGACGCCCGCGCTTCCGGAGAGCTGGAAGCGGCATTTCCGGAAGCGATTTGCCGCGAACTGAGCTCCCGAGCATTTTCCGTGGATCTTCGAACCCAATTCGGCGACATCGACATCTACCTGTTCGATCAGTTGCTGCGCGGCCGAATCCGACCGGGGATGCGCATCCTCGATGCGGGATGCGGAGAGGGTCGAAACCTCGTCTACCTCCTCCGTGCGGGGTACGAGGTGTTCGCCGCCGACGCAGATTCACGTTCGATCGCGTCCGTGCGGGAGATGGCGGCGTCGCTCGCGCCGCAGTTGCCCGCCGGCAACTTCCGTGCGGAGCCGCTCGAGCAGATGACGTTTCCCGAAGCCTCCGTGGACACCGTTCTCAGCAGTGCCGTGCTGCACTTTGCCCGCGACGACGCGCAGTTCGACGCGATGCTGCGCGGGATGTGGAAGGTGCTCGAGCCGGGCGGCCTGCTCTTCTGCCGTCTGGCGTCGACCATCGGAATCGAGCACCAGGTCCACCGAGTCAGCGGCCGCAGGTTCCGGCTGCCCGACGGGTCGGAGCGCTATCTCGTCGACGAGGCGCTGCTCACGGACCTGACATCGGCGCTCGGTGCCGAGTGGCTCGATCCGCTGAAAACCACCGTGGTGCAGAACCAGCGCTCGATGACGACGTGGGTGATCCGGAAGGGAAGCTAGGCCAAGCCTAGGGGGCACTCCTCGCCAAATCCCAAGCTCCAAATCCCACATCCCAACGCACTCCCATGAGGTTGCCCCGGTTTGGTGGACAGGTTAGCGCTTTCGGTTTCTCTCTTCAGTCATGACGATGATGAAGGCCTGTGGCAGCTGTGGAAAACCCGCTCTGTG
>Ga0209382_10001840_pt1 | contig 32402 bp, 31 predicted proteins | sample SoiMetdeltSBSDD5_FD_187599 | JGI IMG/M metagenome (GOLD analysis project Ga0209382, IMG submission 187599) | Bulk soil microbial communities from a Populus tree surrounding site in Tennessee, USA - Soil MetaG P. deltoides SBSDD5 (SPAdes) (version 2) | ecosystem: Environmental > Terrestrial >...
GCCAGGAGCGAGGAGGCCGACCGCGTGCGCGGCTTCGAGACGGGAGCGGACGACTACGTGGTCAAGCCTTTCTCGGTGAGCGAGCTGCTGGCGCGCGCCAACAGCCTGCTGCGGCGCGCGGAGCCGGCGCTGCTGGCCGAGGTGATCACGGTGGGCGACATCGAGCTCGACCGCCGCGCCATGATTGTCAGGCGCCGCGGCACCGTGGTGCACCTGGGGCCGACGGACTACCGCCTGCTGGAGTTCCTGATGCGCTCGCCTGGCCGCGTATTCTCGCGCGAGCAGCTCCTGAACAACGTGTGGGGCCACGACGTCTACATCGACGACCGCACGGTGGACGTCCACATCGGCCGCCTGCGCAAGGCGTTGCTGCAGGCCTGGAAGACCGACCCAATCCGCACCGTCCGCGGCGCGGGGTATTCCCTGGTGTCGGACCCGCAATAGGGCGATAGGGGTCAGACCCTGCGGGTCTGACCCCAGGGCACAACTTCATGTTGAAAAGTCCAGCTTGGACGAAACCTTGGCGCATGGGGTCAGACCCGCAGGGTCTGACCCCGTCGCGACACCAGAGCTGTCATCCGCCCTACACGTTCGATTGCTACAAGCGGTGGTAGTGCCGGCCGGCTGCCATGTCCCTGCTTTGTGGCTGCTGTCCCCCAGACCAGCCGGCGGGCCAGGTCGGACGCTGTGCGGTGTCCGATGCTGGGCCAGCTCGGTGCCTGCCGAGGCCCAGCCCCCGCCGGCCGGGCAGGCGCCGACTGGTTTCTCTTCACGCATCTCCTGCGGCCGCTTCCAGCGGCCGCTCTTTTTCCACAGCAATGCCGGCCGGCCACATGCGGGTGCCCTCCTGTCACACGCCTGCAACCTGAACCTCCTTATGTGGCGACTATGAAAGATACGAACGATCCTGCATCTGACGATCATCCATCCCCGCAGCACGTGCGTACTCTGTTCATATCCGATGTCCACCTCGGCACACGCACGGCCCAGGCGGAGCGTCTGCTCGATCTGCTGCGCTGCTGCGAGGCGGATGTCATCTACCTGGTCGGCGACATCATCGACTTCTGGCGCGTGCGGCGCGGGCCGTACTGGCCACAGAGCCACAACGACGTGCTGCAGAAGCTGATGCGCAAGGTGCGCAAGGGCACCCGGCTGATCCTTATCCCCGGCAACCACGACGAGGGCCTGCGCGACTACGCCGGCATGCAGTTCGGCGGGGTCGAGATCCACCGCGACCATGTGCACGTAACGGCCCAGGGCCGCCGCTACGTCGTCATGCACGGCGACGAGTTCGACGTGGTGGTGCGCACGGCCAAATGGCTCGCCCTTCTCGGCGACCGCGGCTACGAGCTGGCGCTGTGGCTGAACAACCCTCTCAACTGGGTGCGCCGCCACCTCGGGCTCGGCTACTGGTCGCTCTCCGCCTACCTCAAGAACCGCGTCAAGAAGGCCGTCGCCTTCATCGGCGCCTTCGAGGAGGCCGTGGCGGCCGAGGCGCGCCGCCGCGCCGCCGATGGCATCGTGTGCGGCCATATCCACCACGCCGCCGACCGCACCTTCGAGGGTGTGCACTATCTCAACTGCGGCGACTGGGTGGAGAGCTGCACCGCCATCGTGGAATCGCTCGACGGCGCGCTGCAGGTGATCCACTGGGCGGACCAGGTGTCCGGTTTCGGGGACCAGGCTTCCGCCTTCAGGCCCGCCGCCACGGCCGCCCCCTGAGCATCGGATCGCGGGGACGTGCTCACGGTGTTGGCGTCGGAGCGTTTACGCGTGATCAAGGCTGTTGGCACAGGCCCGGCGGTTGGCGCCGCGGTCGCTATCCCCGGTGCCCTTCGGCTGCCTGATACAATATGGGCGTCGTTTGCAGCGACGGGACGTGGATGGCGCCATCCGACGTTCACGGGCAGACGGCCGGCGCCTGGAAGGAGAGCGAGATGGCTCGAGATCCAGGGGGACCGCTGCGTCGGCTACCGCCGGGCGCCAGCAATGGTGCTGGACGCATGAGCGTCAGACGAGAAGCGGGGCTCAAGGCACCAGTTCCTGTCAGCCCAGATCTCTACGGAGATCTTCCCAGGGCAGGATGGTTTCGAAAGCCCGCAGCGGTGATCGAAAAACCGCCGAGCGCGAGTGCCGAAAGGCAGCCTCGTCGGGGGCGGGAAACCGCCCCGCTAGTTCGGTTGCGGAGTAGGCACTCGCGCACCCGTCGCATCCTCGCCGGCGCTGCCGGGCGGGGCTGGTGGCGTTGCCTGGCGAAGCTGACTGAGACCCGTCACCGCTTGTCATTCTGGCATTGCATCTGCCGTCTACCATGACGCTGTTGCTGCTGAACGAGGGGCTCGTGCCATGCAAGAGGACCACTTCTCCAACAAGGCGGAAGCCTACGAGGCCTTTGACGACATCCCGCTGTCGCCGCCCGCGGACGACACCATCGGCGCGGTGATCGCCCGCCGCTACAATCGCCGCGACGTGCTGAGGGGCTCGCTGGCCGTTACGGCCGCCACCGCGCTGTTCGGCACCACCGCGCTCACCGCAGCCTTGACCTCAGCCAATCCGGCACGCGCCGCCTCCGCCGGCTTCGACTTCCCCGAGCTCACCAATGGCGTGGACGAGACCCATCACGTGGCCAAGGGCTACGACGCCGACATCCTGATCCGCTGGGGCGACCCTCTCGCCGACGGCCTCGGGCCGTTCAACCCTGCTATGCTCACGGCCGACGACCAGGTCCGGCGCTTCGGCTACAACAACGACTTCCTCGGCTTCTTCCCGCTCGATGAGAAGGGCACTCGCGCGCTCTTGTGCGTGAACCACGAATACACCAGTCCCGAAGTGATGTTCCCCGGCCTCAAGGGACGACCCGACCGCAACGACTTCGCCGAGATTACCGAGGCCCATGTCGGGGTCGAGATGGCGGCCCACGGCGCGAGCATCGTGGAGATCGCCCTGGTGGACGGCAAATGGCACACCGTCCCGGGCAGCCGCCTCAACCGGCGCATCACCGCCATGACCGAGATGACCGTCGACGGTCCCGCCGCGGGCCACGACCGGCTCAAGACCAAGGCCGATCCTGCGGGGCGCAAGATCCTCGGCACTCTCAACAACTGTGCTGGCGGCCAGACACCCTGGGGCACCTATCTCACGGCCGAGGAGAACTTCCACGGCTACTTCTGGACTGACCGCCGGTCGGAGGACAACAAGCGCCGCCTCACCAAGGGCCTTGGTGGCAGTCAGCAGAGGAGCTACGACCGCTATGGCGTGCCCGGCAACTGGTACTGCTGGGGCAAGTTCCACGACCGCTTCAACGTGGACAAGGAGGCCAACGAGCCCAACCGCTTCGGCTGGATCGTGGAGATCGATCCGACCGATCCCGCCTCCACCCCCGTCAAGCACACGGCGCTCGGCCGCTTCCGGCACGAGGGCGCCGAGACGATCGTCAACAAGGACGGCCGCGTGGTGGTCTACTCGGGTGACGATTCGCCCTTCGAGTGTGTCTACCGCTTCGTCTCCAGAGAACGGGTGAGGCCGGGCGACACGCCAGACAACAGGGCCCACAACATGCGCCTCCTGTCGGAAGGCACGCTGTCGGTGGCCCGCTTCAACGACGACGGCTCGCTGACCTGGCTGCCGCTGGTGTTCGGAGAGGGGCCGCTCACGCCCGCCAACGGCTTCAATTCGCAGGCTGACGTGCTGATCGACGCGCGGCTGGCCGCCGACCTGCTCAAGGCCACGCCCATGGACCGTCCGGAGGACGTGCAGCCGCATCCGTCGAACGGCAGGGTCTACGTCTTGCTCACCAACAATGCCCAGCGCAGGCCGGAGCAGGCCGACAAGGCCAACCCGCGGCCGGAGAGCAACTTCGGCCATGTCGTCGAGATGGCCGCGCCCGATGCCGACCACACAGCCGCGACCTACCGCTGGGACATCCTGATCAAGTGCGGCGATCCGCGCGTCGCCCAGGTCGGCGCTCAGTGGCATCCGCAGCAGAGCGCCGAAGGCTGGTTCGGCTCGCCCGACAACTGCGCCTTCGACGCTGAAGGCCGGCTGTGGATCGCCACCGACCAGGGCACGGCGTGGCCGCGCACGCAGCACGCCGACGGGCTCTACGCGATCGAGACCGAGGGCGAGCTGCGGGGGCTTTCCAAGCTGTTCTACCGGGTGCCCGTGGGCGCGGAGCTGTGCGGGCCGTGCTTCACGCCGGACGGCACTACGGTATTTCTGGCTGTCCAGCACCCCGCCACCGACGGCGTGAAAGACTGGAAGCCGTTCGGCCGCGAGTCGACCTTCGAGGATCCGGCTACCCGTTGGCCGGATTTCGACCCCGCCATGCCGCCGCGCCCCTCGGTGGTGGCGATTCGCAGGAAGGGAGGCGGCAAAATCGCAACCTAGCTTAGCGGTTGGTGCGGGCTGCATTCGCGCGCGGCGCACGCTATATGCAGCGCATGATTCACGCGGATGTCATTGTGCTGGGCGCCGGCATGGCCGGCGTCACGGCAGCCCTCCACCTCCAGCAGCGCGGGCGCTCGGTTCTGCTCATAGACCGGCGCGGGCCCGGCGAGGAGACCAGCTACGGCAATGCCGGCATCATCCAGCGCGAGGGCGTGGTGCCCTACGGCTTCCCGCGCGACCCGGCGCTGCTCGTCAAGTACGCCTTCAACCTGATGCCGGAGGCGAACCTGCACTGGTCGGCGCTGCCCCGGATCGCGCCCTGGCTCTACCACTACTGGCGCGCCTCGACGCCCGACCGCATCGCCGCCACCGCGCAGGCGATGCGCCCGCTGGTGGAGCGCTGCATCCCGGAGCACGAGGCGCTGATGGGGCCGGCCGGCGTGCTGGGGCTGGTGCGCCGCACCGGCTATCTGCGGGTGTACCGCACGGCTCAGGCGCTCGACGCGGAGATCGCCAAGGACGAGGTGTATCGCGAAGCCTATGGCGTGAGCTTCAAGGCCCTGGACCGGGCGCAGGTGGGTGCCTTGGAGCCGCACCTGAAGGATGTCGTGGTCGGCGGGGTGCTGATGCCCGATCCGGCCAGCGTTGCCGACCCCGGCGCAGTGGTGAAGGCGTATGTCAAGCTGTTCGAGGAGCGCGGCGGGCGCTTCCTGCGCGGCGAGGCGCGCACCCTGCAGGAGGTGGCTCAGGGGGGAGCCGGGGGCTGGCAGGTGCAGACGGCGGGGGACGTGGCATCCGCTCCGGCGGCGGTTCTCGCGCTGGGTCCGTGGGCCGACGACATCTTCCGCCGGCTCGGCTACCGCTTTCCCCTCGGCGTCAAGCGCGGCTATCACCGGCATTTCCGGGCCGAAGGCAACGCGACGCTCGACCGTCCAGTGCTGGACGCCGAGCGCGGCTACGTCCTCGCCCCCATGTCCCAGGGCATCCGCCTCACCACCGGCGCGGAGTTCGCCCGCCGCGATGCGCCCCCCACCCCGGTCCAGCTCGACCGGGCGCTGCCGTCGGCGCGCGAGATCTTCCCGCTCGGCGAGCCGGCCGAGAGCGGCATCTGGCTGGGGCGCCGCCCCTGTCTGCCCGATATGCTGCCCATTGTTGGCCCGGCGCCACGCCACCGGGGCCTGTGGTTCGATTTCGGGCACCACCACCTGGGCTTCACGCTGGGGCCGGTCACGGGCCGCCTGCTGGGAGAGATGATGACCGGCGAGACGCCGTTCACCGATCCGGCGCCCTACCGTGCCGAGCGGTTTTGAGGCCGCTCACGAACGCTGGTAGTCGCGCTGCAGGATGGGGCGTACCGGCTCCCGGCACAGCGAGCGTGGCCCGTCCCAAACGCCGCCGTCGCCGAGGCACGCCCGCACCAGGCGCTCGCGGTGGGCCTGCCAGCCGAGCAGCGCAGCCAGAGCCGCGAGGGTCAGCGCGACGAGGAGAATCTGCCACCGGGTCATGCCGGCGCGCCTCCCCCCGGCGTGAACCGGTCGCGCCAGGCGGGCAGGGCCCCGGGAAACGGCAAAGCGGTGGCCTCGTGGACGCCGCGCGCGATGGCGCGCGCCAGGCAGTTGGCGGCGGCCGTGCCGAGCGCGGTCAGGCCGGCGGCCGGATCGGGCGCCGGCTTGCAGCCGGTGGCGACGGCGAACACCACATCGCCGTCGAGCGGGGTGTGCACCGGATAGATGGCGCGCGCCATGCCCGTCTGCGCCATGATCGCCAGCCGCTTGGCCTCGGCCTTGGTGAGGGTGGCGTCGGTTGCCACCACGGCCAGCGTCGTGCTCGCCTGCGGGGCGCCCTTGGTGACGGGCGCCAATGCACCCTCGGGCAGGCGCGAGGGGAAGCCCTGGCCGCCGAATTCCGCCGCCTGCTCGAACGGCGCCGCCCAGAACCAGGGGCCGCCACCTACGACGACGCTGCCCACGGCATTGACCGCCACCAGCGCGCCCACCGTGAAGGCGCCAGCGGTCGCGGAGGCCGATCCAAGCCCGCCCTTGAGGTTCACTGTGGTGGCCCCGAGCCCCGCCCCGGCGCTGCCGAGGGCGAAATCGGCGCTCGCCCGCTCCGCCGCCGCATAGCCGAGCTCGCGATAGGGTGGGAAGCGGCCCCAGGCCTTGTCTCCGCCGTTGAGGAGATCGAACAGGATGGCGCCCGGCACGATCGGCACGCGCGCCTCCCGCACGGCAAAGCCGCGTCCCTGCTCGGCCAGCCACGCCTGCACGCCCGAAGCCGCATCGAGGCCAAAGGCGGAGCCGCCGGAGAGCGCAATGGCATCGATGCCCTGCACCGTCTGCGCCGGCTCGAGCAGAGCCGATTCGCGCGTGCCCGGCCCGCCGCCCCGCACGTCAATGGAGCCCACGGCCGGCGCCTCGAAGACGACGGCCGTCACACCGGAGGCCAGACGCGCGTCGTCCGCATTGCCGACCAGCACGCCCGGCACGTCGGTGATGAGGTTGCGCAAGGAGTGCATGCTGCGTCTCCGAAGCTGCGAACCGCCGCCGAGCTTGGCGCCTGGGAAGCCTCCGGTCAACGCACGATATCCGGCACCGGAACTGCGGAGATCCACGCCTTATGCGAGGCGCCGTAACGCGACGAAGTCGCCCTCGAATGAAGCCGTCTGGTGGCCGTCAGCCAGCAGGTGTGCCACCAGGGTGATACGTCCGCGGCCGTGGCGCTCGATCGTCCTGACAAAGCGCCGCCATGCGGACTCGTCAGCCAGCCTGCAAACAGCAGTGAAGTCGCCGTGCATGGGGGCTTCGTAGGTCATCGCATTGCGTTGGATCACCGTGGTTGCCTCGATGCCCTCATGCAGAAGGGCAACGTGAACAAGCGTCCATGCCGAAAGCATGGCCAGCGCGGACGCGCTGCCACCGAACACGGTCGATTGGTGGTTGATGTTCGGAGCAAGCGGCGCCGCCAGCTCGACGTGGCGCGGGCCGGCGAGGACCACCTGCACGCCCATGGCCGCGGAGAGCGGGATGTTGCGGCGGAGGTACCGCTCCACTTCCAGCGCGGAGGGACCGTAAGACTGGCGGAATGCGCGAGGAGGAGAGCTCATGGCCCGAACTATGCGGCGTTTCCCGGAAAAGAGACAGAGGCCTCCACCAAAAGACAGAAGGCGGACCCGAGAGGCCCGCCTTCCACTAAGAGACCGACAGAGCCGACCCTAGTTCTCGAAGTACGAGATCTTGCCGTCCGGGCCCTTGCGCCACGTGTACATCACGTAGTCGAGCTTCGTGATGTCGCCCTTCTTGTCGTAGCTGAGGTCGCCGAGCACGGTCTTGAAGACCTTGCCCGAGTGCATCTCCGCCGCCACCTTCTTGGGATCGAGCGACTTGGCCGCCTCCGCCGCCTGCTTGATGATCTGGACCGCGGCGTAGCTGTAGAGCGTGTAGGCCTCGGGCTCGAACTTCTTGGCGCGGAACTTCTCCACCACCGCCTTGGCCACGTCACGCTTGCGCGGGTCGGGGCCGTAGGTCATCAGCGTGCCTTCGGCGGCGGGGCCGGCGATCACGGCGAACTCGTCGGAGGTGATGCCGTCGCCGCCCATCAGCGGAGCCTTCAGGCCGCCATCGCTCATCTGGCGCAGGATCAGGCCGCCGGTGTCGTGCAGGCCACCCCAATAGACCAGATCGGGCTTCGCCTGTTTCAGCTTGCTGACCAGCGCCGAGAAGTCCTTGTCGTCCTTGTTGACGCCCTCGTAGAAGACATCCTTGATGCCCTTGGCGGTCATGGCCTTGCGAGTCTCGTCGGCGAGGCCCTGTCCGTAGGTCGTCTTGTCATGGACGATGGCGATGCGCTTGCCTTTGAAGGTCTTGGAGATGTAGTCGCCGGCCACCAAACCCTGCTGATCGTCGCGGCCGCAGGTGCGGAACACGTTCCACATCTTGCGCTCGGTGATCTTGGGGTTGGTGGCGGACGGCGTGACCACCAGTATGCCGTTCTCCTGGTAGACCTCGGAGGCGGGCATGGTGACGCCGGAGTTGAAGTGCCCGATGACGAACTTGATGCCGTCGCCGACGAACTTGTTGGCGACCGATACGCCTTCCTTGGGATCGGCGCGATCGTCGCCCACGCTCATCACGATCTTCTCGCCGAGGATGCCGCCCGCCGCATTGATGTCGGCCACGGCTTGCTCGGCACCCTGCTTCAGCTGGGCACCGAAGGCGGCGCTGCCGCCGGTGATGGGGCCGGCAACGCCGAGCTTGATATCGGCGGCGGCGCTGTTGGCGGCCGCAAGGCTCGCCGCGACGGCCAACGCCGGCCAGAGCTTACGTCTCATGCAGGTTCTCCCTTCCCGTGTGCGGACTGACGACGTCTCCCCTTCGTCGGGCGAGCCGGCAGGGGAGCGAAATTATCAACGAAAGGTGTGACGTGTCACGTCGATTTGAGTGCGCGCCAATTGGGCAGGTGGGCATCATACCGGATCTCGTGGTCCGTCTCATCCGGTCAGGCGTCCCCGGCGGCGCCATCCAAGCGGCCCAGTCCGCTCGAACAGCCAGCCGTACTGTGAGCCCATCTGCCCCGCCCGCACCATCCGGTAGCCGGCCGAGGCCGCCACAACCGTGACGATGTAGTCTACAACGAAGCTCGGCGCCGACAACAGCGGGCCCGTGAACAGGGCATAGTGGACGAAGCGCACGCCGGCGGCGATGCCCAGCATGTAGAGCGGAATGTGCCGATACGGCCGCCACGTCTGGGCCATGGCCCGGCCGGACACGAACGCCCCGGCGCCACCCAGCACGCAGGTGACCAATATGAAGACCCACACACCGTTGTCGCCGAGGTCGTAGAGCTGGTCCATTCGCACTCCCAGAGGGTGTACCCAAGACTGTAGCCTAGCGCCGCCCGCCTTCGAGGTATGCCGCACGCACCTCGGGCAGCGCCAGCAGCTCCCTGCCGGTTCCGGAGAGCGTGATGTTGCCGCTCACCATAACGTAGGCGCGGTTGGCGATCTTGAGCGCGTGGTAGGCGTTCTGCTCGACCAGGAAGATGGTGACACCGGACCGGTTCAGCTCCCGGATCACCTCGAAGATCTGCTTCACCACCAGCGGCGCGAGGCCGAGCGAGGGCTCATCCAGGAGGAGAAGCCGCGGGCGGCTCATCAGCGCGCGGCCGATGGCCAGCATCTGCTGCTCGCCGCCCGACAGCGTGCCGCCGCGCTGGTCGAGGCGCCGGCCGAGCACCGGGAACAGCTTCTGGACGTGTGCCAGATCCTCCTCGTAGTGGGCGCCGTCGTCGATGCCGGCCCCCATCATCAGGTTCTCGCGCACCGTCATGCGCGGGAAGATGCGCCGGCCCTCCGGCGATTGGGCGATGCGCAGGCGAGCGATCTCGTGGGTGGGCAGGCGGGTGATGTCGCGCCCCAGGAACACGATCGAGCCCTCGCGCGCCCTGGGCTCGCCGCAGATGGTCATCATGAGGGTGGACTTGCCGGCGCCGTTGGCGCCGATCAGCGTGACAATCTCGCCCTCGTGCACGTCGAGGTCGACGCCCTTGAGCGCCATGATCGGCCCGTAGAAGCTCTTGACACCCCGTACGGTGAGAAGGGGGGTGCTCACGGCGCGGCCTCACGGGCAAAGCGCGAATGGCGAATGGTGAGTGGCGAATGGATCGCTACCATTCGCCATTGGCCATTCGCCATTCGCCCCTTATTCATCGTGCGATCTCCGCCTCGACCTTCTCCACCTCCTCGTCCTCGACGCCGAGGTAGGCGGCGATCACCTTGGGGTCGTTGCGCACGGCCTCGGGTGCGCCGTCGGCGATCTTCTGGCCGTAGTCCAGCACGACCACGTGGTCGGAGATCTCCATCACCAGCGACATGTCGTGCTCGATCAGCAGGATCGAGAGGCCGTGGGTCTGGCGGATGGCGAGCAGCAGCTCGGTGAGCCCCGAGGTTTCGCGCGGGTTGAGGCCCGCAGCGGGCTCGTCGAGGCACAGCAGCTGCGGCTCCGTGCACATGGCGCGGGCAATCTCCAGCCGCCGCTGGTCACCGTAGGGCAGGCCGCCGGCGGCATCATCGGCGCGGTCGGCGAGGCCGATCCGGTCCAGCCAGTAGCGCGCGCGCTCCACCGCCGCGTGCTCAGCCGCCTTGTAGCGGGGCGCGCCGAAAAGGCCGAGCACCGTCCAGCCAGACGCCGTCATCAGCGGGTTGTGCTGGGCCACGATCAGATTCTCCAGCACCGTCATGCCGGAGAACAGGCGGATGTTCTGGAACGTGCGGGCCACCTTGGCACGCGCCGAGACCTCGTAGTCCGGCATGCGCTCCAGCAGGAACACCGGCCCTCCCGTCGCCGCCGCCCAGCGCCGGCCGGACTGGGTGAGGGTGTCGAGCTCCTCGGGTGCCGGCCAGGTGCCGTGGCACAGCACCAGGCGCCCGCTCGAGGGCTTGTAGAAGCCCGTGGCACAGTTGAACACCGTGGTCTTGCCGGCACCGTTGGGGCCGATCAGCGCCGTGATCTCGCCGCGGGACGCCGTGAACGACAGGTCGTCGATGGCGACGAGCCCGCCGAAGCGCATGGTCAGATGCTCGACCGCAAGGATGGGCCCAACAATGGATTCTCCGGCGCTCATCTAGCCGTGCCCCTCCTTGACGAGGTCGGCTCGCACGGCGCGCCGCTCGCGCAGGAAAATGGAGGGATGGCGTGTGGCGATGAGGCCGCGCGGCTTCCAGATCATCAGAATCACCATGGCAAGCCCGAACAGCAGCATGCGGTACTGGGTGGGCTCGAAGTCCGGCCCGAACACCTGCTTCAGCCAGTCCAGCTCGCGCAGGATCTCGGTGCCGCCGATCATGGCGATGGCCGCGATGGCAACGCCGAGCTGGCTGCCCATGCCGCCCAGCACGACAATGGCCACCACCACGGCGCTCTCCATGAAGGTGAACGACTCCGGGCTGATGAATCCCTGGCGAGCGGCGAAGAACGAGCCGGCGAAGCCGCCGAAGCCGGCGCCGATGGCGAACGCGGTGAGCTTGGTGGAGGTGGTATTGATGCCGAGCGACCGGCAGGCGATCTCGTCCTCGCGCAGGGCCTCCCAGGCGCGGCCGATGGGGAGCCGGCGTAGGCGCAGCGTGACCCAGTTGGTGAGAAACGCGAGCGCCAGGATCACGTAGAACAGGAACATCGTGCGGTGCAGGGGCGAGAACTCGATGCCGAGAACGGCGGCGAAGCCCTCGTCGCTGGCATTGAAGGGCAGCCCGAAGAAGGTGGGCTTGGGGATGCCCGAGATGCCCGCATAGCCGTTGGTGACCGGCACCCAGTTGATCAGCACGAGCCGGATGATCTCGCCGAAGGCCAGGGTGACGATGGCGAGATAGTCGCCCCTCAGCCGCAGCACCGGGAACCCCAGCAGGATGCCCCACAGCGCCGCGAAAATCCCAGCCAGCGGCAGGCACAGCCAGAAGCCGAAGCCGAGATTGTGGACCAGCAGCGCGGTGGAGTAGGCGCCGACGGCGTAGAAGGCCACGTAGCCGAGATCGAGCAGGCCGGCGAGGCCGACGACGATGTTCAGGCCCCAGCCCAGCATCACATAGATCAGGATCTGGATGCCGAAGTTGTCGATCCACTTGATCGCGCCGGCCCGGCCCACCAGCGCCAGCATCAGCAGCGGATAGAGGACGAGCAGGACGGCGCCGACAATCGCAAACGCCCGGGCGGCAACGTAGCCGCCGGCACCCGACGAGACGGGCCGCGGTTTGGCGACTGCCGTGCCGCTTCGCGCCCACCGCAGCAGCAGCCAGGCGAGGCGAGCGCAGAAGACAAGTGCCACGGCCAGCGCCACGTCGTCCCAGCGCGGGCGCAGGACGGGCTGGTTGTTGATGTCCTGGTCGATGCGCAGCGCCAGGATCGGTACGGCGAGCCCGAGCGCCAGCAACGCCGCCCCGGCGGCATCCTTCAGGGCCGCCACCAGGCGGCCTGCGGTAGCGGGGCGCTCGGCGGCGGCGACGGCCATCGGTCTCAAACCTTCTCCACTTCGGGTTTGCCCAGCAATCCCGACGGCAGGAAGATCAGCGTGATGGCCAGGATCGAGAACGTCGCCACGTCCTTGTAGTCAATGGAGAAGTAGGCCGACCACATGGTCTCGATCAATCCGATGAGGAGCCCGCCGAGCACCGCCCCTGGCAGCGAGCCGATGCCACCCAGCACCGCCGCGGTGAACGCCTTCACGCCTGGGGTGAAGCCGTCGTTGAAGTGCACCACCCCGTAATAGATCATGAACAGAAGGCCGGCGACGGCGGCCAGCGCGGCACCCATGACGAAGGTGAGGGAGATGGTGGCGTTGACGTTGACGCCCAGCAGCGCCGCCATCTTGCGGTCCTGCTCGCAGGCCCGCTGCGCCCGCCCGATGGCGGTATTCTGCACGATGTACCAGAACGCGGCCAACAGCACGATAGTCACCGCCACAATCAGGATCTGCTTGTGGGAGACCGACACGCTGTAGTCGACACCTTGGTAGAGGGTGACGACATCGCTCGCGATCTGCGGGGCGGGCTTGTACCGCGGCCCCTGGGTTACCTGCACCAGATTGGAGAGAAAGATCGACATGCCGATCGCGGAGATCAGGGGCGCGAGCCTGAAAGAGCCGCGCAGCGGCCGGTAGGCGAGCCGCTCGATCGCCCAGGCCCAAAGCGATGTCAGCAGCATCGCCCCGATCAGCACGATGAATAGGGCGAGGGCGAGCGGGGTCACCCACAGCAACTGTGTCAGCACCATCAGGAAGATGAGAGCGATGAAGGTGGAGAGCATGAAAACGTCGCCGTGCGCGAAATTCACCATGCCGATGATGCCGAACACCATAGTGTAGCCGATGGCGATCAGGCCGTAGATGGACCCCAGCGTGAGGCCGTTGATGAGCTGCTGAAAAAAGTATTCCACTGGTGCAGGGCCCCTCCAGAGAGTCAAAACGCAAGCTAGCAGAACGAGCGGGGTTGCCACAATGCGAGACACTTTTGGCGCCTGCGCCAATTACGGGCAGGCTGCCTAGCCGGTGGACGCGGCAGGGGCCAGCAGCAGGCGCACCTCGCGCCGCACCGCCGGCAGCAGATCGCGCTCAAACCATGGATTCGCCGCCAGCCACGCGTTGTTGCGCCAGGACGGATGCGGCAGCGCAATGCGCCGCGGCATGTCCGCCGAGGTGAGGCGCGTCTGCCACGCCTTTACGGTTTCCGTCATCCCAGCACCGCCCGGCAGGCCGAGATGCCAGCACTGGGCGTAGCTGCCGACCAGGAGCACAAGCTCGAGCTGGGGCATGGCGCCGAACAGCCGGGCATGCCAGCGGGCGGCGCACTCGCGCCGCGGCGGCAGGTCGCCACCGGTGGCATCGTGGCCCGGGAAGCAGAAGCCCATGGGCACGATGGCCACGCGGGACTGGTCGTAAAACTCGTCCGGGGTGAGCGCCAGCCAGGCCCTCAGCCGATCCCCCGAGGGATCAGTGAAGGGCACCCCCGAGGCGTGCACCCGCACGCCCGGCGCCTGGCTGCAGATCGCCAGCCGGGCCGTCGCGCTGGGGCGCACGACCGGACGCGGCTCGTGGGGCAGCGGCTGGCCCTCGGGCGCATCGCGGCAGATGCGGCAGGCGCCAATCTCGCGCACCAGCCCTGCCAGCGCCTGCGCTCCCGCGCTCATATATCGAGGACCAGCCCGTCCTCGGCCAGGACCGCGCGCGGGTCGGCCACCTCGCCGCGCCGGGCCAGCATCCCCTGGGCCATATGCGTGAGCAGCACACGCCTCGCACCGATGCGGTCGAGCTGCGGGCGGATGGTGCTCCAGCTCATGTGGTAGCGCGGCTCGCCCTCGAACTGGTAGCACTCCATGACGTAAAGATCGGCGCCGCGCCCCGCCGGCACCAGGCTCTCCACCCACTCGCTGTCGCCCGTGAAGCCGAGCACCTTGCCCTCGACCTCGAAGCGCAAGGCATAGGATGGCGCTCCCGAGGGGTGGCTTGCCTCGAACGGCGTCACCGTCACCAGCCCGATGGTGCGGCGCTCCTCGCAGGCCAGCTCGACGAAGCTCAGCTCGTGCCGCAGCGCGACCCGCATGGAGCCGGGGAACAACGCCTCCGAAGCCGCCCTGAGCCGCGCCTCGATGCCGGGCGGCCCGGCGATCGTGAGCGGGGTCGTGCGCTTGCCCACATGCTTGGCGTGCAGCAGCCACCACACAAGCCCGGCGTAGTGGTCGCCGTGCAGGTGCGAGATGATGATGGTCGGGACGGCGTTGGGGTCGAGCCCGAGTCGGTTGAAGCCGATGAGGGCGCTCGCTCCGCAGTCGATCAGGAACTGCGTCCCCGCCGCCTCGACGTGGTAGCAGGTCTGAAGCCGGCCTCCCGATCCGAACGCATCGCCGCAGCCGACCACTGTAAGCTTCATGGCATCCTCACGCCTCAAGCCTTGGCGCTGGGCCGGGACGAGACCTCCAGGTGCCAGCGCTCCAGGTTCTTCAGCTCCGGCGGCCGCTGGATGCGCGCCGGCTTCATGAAGTCCACCGCCACCAGCGCGGTGATGTCGGCAACGGAGAACGCGTCGCCGGCGATGAATTGCCGGCTCGCCAGCTCCCGGTCCATGAAGCCGAGGACTTCCAGCGCCCTGGGCTTGTTCGCCTCGCCCCAGGCGGCCACCTGCGGCACCTCCAGTTGCGCCATGGCCGGGTGGAGGTGCCGGAATGCCTGGGCGACGCTAAGAAAAAGGCCCAGCTCCATTCGCCTGTTCCACATCTCCACCCTGGCCTGCCCCAGCGCGCCGGAGCCGAACAGCGCCGGCTCCGGCTGCGTCGCCTCGAAGTAGCGGCAGATGGCGATGGTCTCGGCGATCGCGCTGCCGTCGTCCAGAACGAGCACCGGAACCCGCTGGAACCAGTTGAGCTCCGTGAATTCCGGGCTCTTCAGCTTCATGAGGTCCAGCTCCTCGAAGGGCACCTCGATCCCCTTCTCGGCCAGAAAGATGCGCACGCGCCGCGGATTGGGTGCCGTGCGTGTCTGCAGGATCTTCATGAGCGCCCCTCCGGAGGCAGGCTTTGCGACCACTCCCACAGCGTATCAGGGATCAGGTTTCAGGGGCTAGGGAGCGAATGGGGTCAGACCCCTCGCGCATACCGTTGCGTTCCTTCGCTCCGGTGGAGGCGAGGGGTCTGACCCCGGTTCCTCCAACCGCATAAACCCCACCTTAAGAGTTTGCCCGGCAGATACATCGCGCCACGTCCTCCAGTACGGCGATTTCCTGTCCAATGTCCGAGCTTCCCGAGCCCGCGTGCCTGAGCGATGGTGCCGCGGAAGCCCCGTTCGCGCCTGGCCGCGCCCAGGATCGGCGCGCCAACGCCCGCCAGAAGGTGCGCGAGATCCGCAACCGGCTGGCGCACGGCCCCAGCCGCAAGCCCGACTTCGAGTACGACCTGCTGTGCATGTTCGCGCGCAAGGAGCTGTCCGCGCGCGTGGCGCTGCCCCTGCTGGCCACCATCTTCTCGCTGGCCTCCACGTTCTGGGCGCCGGTGCTGCATGCCGCGGTCTGGCTGGCCGCTGTCATCGCCATGAAGCTCGTGGTCTTGGCGGCGTGCCGAAGGCTTCTATCCCGCCCACGGCTTGAGGTGGATGTGCCCCTCTGGGGCCGCCGGCTCGTCTGGCTCGAGCTGGCGAACGGCGTCGCCTGGGCGGGCATCGCCGCGGTGGGACTCGGCACCGCCGACGCCACCGGCCACGTGTTCATGCTGGCCTGCCTGATCGTCCTTCTCGCCATCCGCATGACGTTCGCCTCGGCGGTGATGACGGTGCTGTGCGCTGGCACCATCCCCATCACGCTGGCGGTGGTGGCGCGCCTCCTGGCGCAGGGCGACCCCTTCTACCTTGCCATGGCCGCCATCGGCGTCGGCCTGCACGTCTACTTCATCGTCCTTGCCAGGGGCCTCAACGCCACCGCACTGGCCATGCTGGAGTTCCGCGCCGAGAAGGACGCGCTGATTGCCGAGATCGAGGGCGAGAAGGCCATCTCCGACGAGGCGAGGCGCCGCGCGGAGGCCGCCAGCGTGGCCAAGTCGCGCTTCCTCGCCACCATGAGCCACGAGTTGCGCACCCCGCTCAATGCCATCCTCGGTTTTTCCGAGGTGATGAAGGGCGAGCTGCTGGGGCCGATCCGCAACGGCAGCTACAAGGAGTACGCTGCCAATATCCACGACAGCGGTAGGCACCTGCTGCAGCTGATCAACGAAGTGCTGGACCTGTCCCGCATCGAAGCTGGCCGCTACGAGCTGCAGGAGGCGCCGGTGCGTCTCGCCGGCGTCGCCGAGGAGTGTCTGCGTCTCCTCAACCTGCGGGCCGAGAGCAAAGGGCTGCGCGTTGCCCTGGTGGCGGCCAGGGAGCTGGAGCCGCTGTGGGCCGACGAGCGCGCCATCCGCCAGATCTGCCTCAACCTGCTCTCCAACGCGCTGAAGTTCACCCCCAGCGGCGGCGAGATCACCGTCACGGTTGCCGCTACGCCCGAGGGTGGCCAGATGCTGGTCGTGAAGGACACGGGGCCCGGCATTCCCAAGGAGGAGATGCCGCGCGTGATGCAGGCCTTCGGCCAGGGCTCGCTGGCGCAGCAGACGGCGGAGGGTGGCACCGGGCTCGGCCTGCCGATTGTGCAGAACCTGGTGCGGCTGCACGGCGGCGCCTTCCGGCTGCGCTCGGCGCTGCGCAAGGGCACCGAGGCGATCGTCTGGCTGCCGCCCGGCCGGCGCCTGAGCGCCTGGCCGGCGCCATTGGCACGCAGGATCGGCGAGGGTGGGGCCGCCGCGAGCCAGCCCCTCCTGGAGGCCGAGCCATGGTGGCGGCCACGCGCGGGTAGAGCGGCGCAACGGGCGACCACAGGTTGTTGAAGCGTTGCCGATGTGGATTGCCATGCACAAGGCTGCGCCCTACATCTTGGACTTCATGTCTGCGCGCGTCCCAGTGCCATCGCCCAACATGGCGCAGCCCATCCAGTCGCCCTGCACCCGCGTCTGTACTGTCGACCAGGCCACAGGCCTGTGCGCCGGCTGCCGCCGAACCCTGGACGAGATCGCGCGCTGGTCCCTGATGACCGACGACGAGCGCCAACGGGTCATGGCGAGTCTGCCTGGCAGGCGTGTAGCGGGGAGGTGAGCATGGCGGCGTGGGTTGCCTTGTTGCTGCTGGTGATCGCCGGCATGGTGTTGCTGATGCGCGCGGACGTGGGGCTGATCGCCGGGTATGACCCCTCGGATTTCGCCCTGGTCGTCTCCGGCCTCGCCTTGTTGATCTTCATCGCCTCGTCGGTTGCCGGCAGCTACCGCGGCCGGGCCGGCCAGGCGCTCCGCGATATGCTCGTGTGGAGCCTGCTGGGCGTTGCTCTGGTGGCCGGCTACAACTATCGCGAGAGAATCGTGAGCTTCGGCCATCAGGTGCTGGGCGACCTGCTGCCACCGGACAGCCCGCTGCGGGCGGGCGAGGCCCAAGTCGATCAGGAACGGTCCGTCCGGATCAGGAAGCGTCCGGACGGCCACTTCATGGTGCAGACAGAGGCGAACGGCTTTTCGGTGCCCATGCTCGTGGATACAGGGGCGTCCACCGTGGTGCTGAGGCCGGAGGACGGCCGGCGCTTGGGCTTCGATGTGGATCAGCTGCGCTACGTTGTGCCGGTGCAGACTGCCAACGGCACCACCTACGCGGCCAGCGTGCGCCTGAGCAGCTTGAGCGTCGGCAGGATCAAGTTGAACAACGTCGAGGCGCTGGTGGCCAAGCGCGGCACGCTGCGCGAGAACCTGCTCGGCATGAGCTTCCTGAACCGCCTCAATTCCTACGAGTTCTCCGGCGAGTACCTGACCTTGCGCAAGCTCTGAGGCCGGGTGGCCCGAGTTGCGGCCAGCCCGATCTCGCGTCGCTCTGCTCTCCCGAGGACCGTTGACCTGGGCCGGGGCGTTTGCCAGACAGCGGGCGGCCAGGGGTAGGTTGGGTCAAGCGAAGCGCAGACCCAACACCGATAAGGCACTGCCGTGTGTTGGGTCTTCGCTACCGCTCGACCCAACCTACGAGCGCCGCACTTTTGAATTTGCCGCCACCTTTGGAGGCAAGGGGTCTGACCCCTGCATCCCCCAGCATCCTTGACACGGAAAGAGGACGCATGTTTCCCAAGCCGAGCGCCGATTTGAAGCCTAACACGCTCGATTTCGAGCGACTGCCTCTGGTCAAGCCCACCGGCTTTCGCGAATACGATGCGCGCTGGCTGTTCCCCTCCGAGATCAACCTGATGGGCCTCAACGCCATCGGCATGGGGCTGGCGCAGCTGGCGGAGGAGCTCGGGCGGCCCAAGCGGTTCGTGGTCGGCCACGACTTCCGCTCCTACTCCGCGGCCGTGAAGCAGGGGCTGATCACCGGCCTGCTCGCCGGCGGGGCGGAGGTGCACGACATCGGCCTTGCCCTGTCGCCGATGGCCTACTTCGCCCAGTTCGAGCTCGACGTGGAGGGCGTGGCCATGGTGACCGCCAGCCACAACGACAACGGCTGGACCGGCATCAAGATGGGCCTCAACCGCCCGCTCACCTTCGGCCCGGACGAGATGACGGCGCTGAAGACCATCGTGCTGCGGGGCGGCGGTAGCGGCCATGGCGGTGGCCGCTATATCTTCGTGCCCGGCATGGCCGAGCGCTATATCGGGGCTCTCGCCGCGCGGCCGAAGCTCGAGCGCCGGCTGCGCGTGGTGTGTGCCTGCGGCAACGGCACCGCCGCCGCCTTCGCGCCCCAAGTGCTGGAGGCGATCGGCTGCGAGGTGATCCCGCTCGACTGCGAGCTCGACCACACGTTCCCGCGCTACAATCCGAACCCCGAGGACATGAAGATGCTGCACGCCATCTCCGAGGCGGTGCTGGCCAACAAGGCCGACGTGGGCCTCGGCTTCGACGGCGACGGCGACCGCTGCGGCGTGGTGGACAACGAGGGCCATGAGATCTTCGCCGACAAGGTGGGCGTGATGCTGGCGCGCGATCTCTCGGCCCGGCACGCGAACGCCGTATTCGTGGCCGATGTGAAATCGACGGGCTTGTTCCTCACGGACCCTGTGCTGCAGGCCAACGGCGCCAAGGCGCTCTACTGGAAGACCGGCCACTCCTACATGAAGCGCTACACCCACGAGCAGAAGGCTCTTGCCGGCTTCGAGAAGTCCGGCCACTTCTTCTTCCAGCCGCCGTTGGGTCACGGCTACGACGACGGCCTCGTCACCGCGCTCGCCGTCTGCGACCTGCTCGACCACAATCCGGCCAAGTCCCTCGCCGACCTCAAGAACGCGCTGCCCAAGACCTGGGGCTCCCCCACCATGTCGCCGCACTGCGCCGACGAGGCCAAGTACGGTGTCGTGGAAAGGATGACAGAGCAGTACAAGGAAGCGTCGGCCCAGGGCGCCGCGGTCGCCGGCCAGAAGATCCGCGACCTTGTCACCGTCAACGGCGTGCGCGTCACACTCGAGGACGGCACGTGGGGCCTGGTGCGCGCCTCCTCCAACAAGCCCGAGCTGGTGGTGGTGGTGGAGAGTCCCACCTCGGAAGCCAACATGCGCGCCATCTTCGCCGACATCGACGCGCGGCTCGCCAAGTTCCCCGAGGTGGGGGAGTACAATCAGAAGATCTGACGGTGGACGGGGTCAGACCCTGCGGGTCTGACCCCATGGTGGGACGTCGTCGTTGATATTGGGGCCGAGGAAGCTGCGGCGTGCCGCTCGGCAAGCGGAGCTATGATCGATCTCAGTTCGGGAGCCTGGGGTCAGACCCGCAGGGTCTGACCCCTTCCGTCACCCGCCCAGATGCGTAGCCCAGAACTTCAGCGTCCGTCCCCAGGCCAGCTCCGCCGCGGCGCGATCGTACACGTCACGCTGCTCGTTGACGAAGGCGTGGGAAGCGTCGTAGCGGAACACCTCGGCGTTTCTGCCGGCGGCCTTCAGGGCGGCCTCGAAGGCATCCACGGCGGCGGGCGTGCACCAGTCGTCCTGGTTGGCGAAGTGCGCCTGGAAGGGCACCTTGATGTCGGCCGGCTTGGCCACGCTCTCCGGCGGGATGCCGTAGAAGCACACGGCGGCACTGAGCTCCGGGATGCGGCAGGCGCCGATGATGGTCACCGCGCCGCCCAGGCAGAAGCCGGTGAGGCCCACCTTGGCGCCGCTCTTCTTCAGGAGCTGCGCCGCCCCGCGCACGGTCTGCTCGGTGGCGTCGATGAAGTTGAGCGAGCCCATCTCCTTTCCGGCCGCCTCCCGGTCATGGTAGGGCACCACCGTTCCGGCGTAGAGGTCGGGCGCCAGCGCGTCGTAGCCCGCCAGCGCGAAGCGATCGGTGATGCCCTTGATCTGGTCCTGCAGGCCCCACCATTCCTGAATCACGACCACGCCCGGCGCATTGGCGCGGCCGGCCTTGGCCAGGTAGCCCGTCGCCTCCTTGCCGTCCGGCCGCCGAAAGCTGATGCTGGTTCCCATCGTCGCTCCTCCTTTTGCCCTGCTTCTGCCTCTGCCTGCCTGCGCGGCCCGCCGACCGGGCGCGTGGCATTCCTGCACCGCCCTATGGCGCCGGACAAGCTGGCGCGCATTTCGCGCGCTATCCTTTACCCAGGTTTAACCGCTCGCCCGCTAGGGTCGCTCATGTCTGGGGCATGCACACTCAAGGTCCCGCGTAGATCGCATGCATGATCGGCGCAAGGGCCGGCGGCGGCAAGCACTGGTCTCGCTTTGCTGTCTGCTGGCGATCGGCTATTTCGCCTATCACGCTACCAGCGGCAGGCGCGGCTACGAGGCCCGATCCCGTCTGATCCAGCGCGCCGGCGTGCTGGAGACCGAGATTGCGCGCCTCGAGGCCGCGCGTGCCGGCCTGGAGCGCGACGTGCGGCTGCTGGAGGCAGGCGACCCCGATTTGGTGGAGGAGCTGGCACTCGAGCGCCTGGGCTTCGCACGGCCGGCCGACCGGGTCGTCGTAGCCGAGTGACACGCCCAGTGACACGGAATGCGCCGGGCACCCGTGCGCGGGGCGCGGCTGGCCAGCCAGCAGGGTTTCTTGTAGGTTTTGGCGCTAAGGGTTACGCCCCAAAGCTTGCGCTTGCACACCCATGTCCTACGCTACATCCACAGGGTTCGCCGTACCAATGACCCTCCCCAACGGCCAGCACATCCCCCCATCCTTCACCCGCGAACAGGAGCTTGCCGCCTATCGCGACATGCTCGTCATCCGCCGCTTCGAGGAGAAGGCCGGCCAGCTCTACGGCATGGGCCTGATCGGCGGCTTCTGCCACCTCTACATCGGCCAGGAGGCGGTGGTGGTGGGCATGCAGATGGCGATCCGAGATGGCGACCAGGTCATCACGACCTACCGCGACCACGGCCACATGCTGGCCTGCGGCATGGACCCCAAGGGCGTGATGGCCGAGCTGACGGGCCGCCGCGGGGGCTACTCCAAGGGCAAGGGCGGCTCCATGCACATGTTCTCCAAGGAGAAGGCGTTCTACGGCGGCCACGGCATCGTCGGCGCCAACGTGCCGCTCGGCGCCGGCATCGCCTTCGCCAACCGCTACCGCGGCAACGGCGCGGTGTGCCTCACCTACTTCGGCGACGGCGCCGCCAACCAGGGCCAGGTGTACGAGAGCTTCAACATGGCGAAGCTCTGGAAGCTGCCCCTCATCTTCATCATCGAGAACAACAAGTATGCCATGGGCACCTCGATCGAGCGCTCGGCGGCCACCACCGACTTCTCCCAGCGTGGCCGCTCCTTCGACATCCCCGGCGAGCAGGTGGACGGCATGGACGTGCGCGCCGTGAAGGCGGCAGGAGACCGGGTCGTCGAATGGGTGCGCGCCGGCAACGGCCCCTACATTCTGGAGATGCTCACCTACCGCTACCGCGGCCACTCCATGTCCGACCCCGGCAAGTACCGCACGCGCGACGAGATCCAGAGGATGCGCGATGAGCGCGACCCGATCGAGCAGGTGCGCCGGCGATTGCTGGATGGCCGGCCTGAGGCTGAGGCCGAGCTGAAGAAGATCGACGCCGAGGTGCGCGGCGTGGTGAATGCCGCCGCCGAGTTCGCCCAGTCCGATTCTGAGCCGGACGTGAGCGAGCTTTGGACGGACGTGCTGGTGGCTTGAGAGGCAACCGCGAATGGCGAATGGCCAATGGCGAATGGTACTGCTGAAAAATCCATTCGCCACTCACCATTCGCCATTCGCCTTGAAAGAAACTCGAGGAAATGCCCACCGAGATCCTGATGCCCGCGCTGTCGCCCACCATGGAGGAGGGCAAGCTCGCCAAATGGCTGGTGGCGGAGGGCCAAGACGTGAGGCCCGGCGACGTCATCGCCGAGATCGAGACCGACAAGGCCACCATGGAGGTGGAGGCGGTCGACGAGGGCAAGGTCTCCAAGCTGCTGGTGCCCGAGGGCACCGAGGGCGTGAAGGTGAACACGCCGATCGCGCTCCTCGACGGCGAGGCCGGTGCCGCCGCTTCTCCCTCTCCCCGCTCGCGGGGAGAGGGCTGGGGTGAGGGGCAGCCACAAGCTCCGACGTCGGCGCCCGTTGCTGCTCCTCACCCCAGCCCTCTCCCCATGCCTGAAGAAGGGGTCAGACCCCTTGCCCAATCCGCTGCGGCCAAACCGGAGCCGATGGATGCAAGGGGTCTGACCCCTACCGAGACCGCCACCCAGACCATGCGTGAGGCCCTGCGCGACGCCATGGCCGAGGAGATGCGGCGCGACAAGGACGTGCTCCTTATGGGCGAGGAGGTTGCCCAGTATCAGGGCGCCTACAAGATCAGCCAGGGCCTGCTCGACGAGTTCGGGGCGACGCGCGTGATCGACACGCCGATCACCGAGCAGGGCTTCGCCGGCATCGGCGTGGGTGCCGCGTTTGCTGGCCTCAAGCCCATTGTCGAGTTCATGACCTGGAACTTCGCCATGCAGGCGATCGACCAGATCGTCAACTCGGCCGCCAAGACGCTCTACATGTCGGGCGGGCAGGTGAGCTGCCCCATCGTGTTTCGCGGCCCCAACGGCGCCGCCGCCCGCGTCGCTGCCCAGCACAGCCAGTGCTACTCGGCCTGGTATGCACACGTGCCGGGCCTGAAGGTGGTGGCGCCCTCCAACCCGGCCGACGCCAAGGGCCTGCTGAAGTCCGCCATCCGCGACCCCAACCCCGTGCTGGTGCTGGAGAACGAGGTGCTCTACGGCAGCTCCGGCCCGGTGCCCAAGGGCGAGGACTGGCTGGTGCCGATCGGCAAGGCGCGCATCGCCCGGCCGGGCACGCACGTCACCATCGTCTCCTTCGCCCGCGGCATGCACTATGCGCTCGAGGCGGCCGTTGAGCTGGCCAAGGAGGGCATCGAGGCCGAGGTGATCGACCTCAGAACGCTGCGCCCGCTCGACCTCGAGACGGTGATCGCCTCCGTCAGGAAGACCAACCGCGTCGTCACGGTGGAGGAGGCGTGGCCGGTGTGCTCCGTGGGCTCCGAGATCTGCGCTCAGGTCGCCATCCAGGCCTTCGACTATCTCGATGCGCCCCCGGCTAAGGTGACGGGCGCCGACGTGCCCATGCCCTACGCCGCCAATCTGGAGAGGCTGGCTCTGCCGAGCGCCGCCCAGGTCGTCCAGGCCGTGAAAGGCGTGTGCTATAGGTAGGCTCCAGGTGTAGACTGAGGGTCGAAGCCCCGCAGAAGGACTGATGCTGTGTCGGAAGCAGAGCTCATGCAGGCGCTCATCGGCTCCATCCAGGTGGTGGTGAGCGTGTTCTCGATGTTCTTCGCCATAACCTCCGCCTACATCGCCGGCCTGTTCTTCTTCCTCAGCCGCGCGCCGCTGTCGCTCCGGCTGCTGGCTTTCTTCCTGCTTTCCATAGGGCTGGTGTTCCTCGGCGGCTCGGCGCTCATCCAGCAACGCGTGCAGGAGGAGCTGTTCGCAGCCTGGGCGAGGTTGCCTGCGCCGGCCATCGCGGTGGAGGCCTTGCGCAACCCTCTGCCCATGGGACTGCCGGGCGGCGTATCGGCGCAGGATGCCGGCATCGTCGTCGGCTGGGCCACCGCGCTCGGCGTCTATCTGGCGCTCGCTTATCTCACCTTCTTCTATCGCTGGCAGCCGAGGAGCGGCGCCCGCGGCGCCGAGGTGACGGCCTATGGCTGAAGTCCTGCGATACGAGGGGTCCTGCCATTGTGGCGCGATCCGGGCGACACTCTACGCCACGAGGCCGGCGGCGGAGCTGGAGGTGCGTGCCTGCCAGTGCTCGTTCTGCACGCGCCACGGAGCCAAGACCGTGAGCGATTCCGCCGGGCGCTGCCGGTTCGAGATCGATGGCGCGGCGCTGTCGTGGTACCGGTTCGAGACGCGAACCGGCATGAGCCTGATCTGTAACCGCTGCGGTACCTATGCGGGAGCCATCCTCGAGGACGGCGACAAGGTGTGGTCGGTGCTCAACGTGCGCGGTCTTGCCGTGCCCGAGCTGCGCGACGGCGCGGCCGTCGCCAAGGTCTACGAGGGCGAGACGGCCGAGGTGCGCATCGCGCGCCGCAAGTCCATGTGGACGCCGACGGAGATCGTATGGACCGGGTCGGACCGGAAGGGGTCAGACCCCACGCCCAACGAAAAGGGGTCAGACCCCTCGCGCAAGAGCTAGAGATTCAACCGAGACGTAGAGGCGAGGGGTCTGACCCCTTCTGACACCAATGCCCACCGAAGTGCTGATGCCTGCGCTGTCGCCCACCATGGAGGAGGGCAAGCTCGCCAAGTGGCTCGTCAAGGAGGGCCAGGAGGTGAGGGCGGGTGATGTCATCGCCGAGATCGAGACCGACAAGGCCACCATGGAGGTGGAGGCGGTCGATGAAGGCAAGGTCGGCAAGCTCCTGGTGGCGGAAGGCACCGAGGGCGTGAAGGTCAACACGCCCATCGCCATGCTGCTGGCGGAAGGGGAGAGCGCCGGCGCTGTGCCTACGCCCAAGCCCCAGCCGTCGCCGCCTGCGCCAGCGCCCGCCGCGGCGAAAGCTGCCGCCGGCGGCGCTGCAGCCCCCGCGGCCGCGAAGGCGCCGCAGCCCGCCCGCCCGGCGGCGCCCAACGGCGGGGCCCGCGTGCTCGCCTCGCCGCTGGCGCGACGGCTGGCCCGGGAGGCCGGGATCGATCTTGCGGCGCTCGCGGGCTCCGGCCCGCACGGGCGCATCGTCAAGAGCGACGTGGAGGCTGCGGCCCGCAACGGCGCCACCGCGACGGCGGCCAAGACGGGCACGGCCATGACAGCGCGTGCCGCGCCCGCAGCGCCGGCGATGGCAGATGCGCAGATCCTGGCCCTTTACGAGAAGGGCTCCTACGAGGTCGTCCCGCACGACAACATGCGCAAGGTGATCGCCCAGCGTCTCACCCTGTCGAAGCAGACGATCCCCCACTTCCGGCTCACCGTCGATTGCGCCATCGACGAGCTGCTCAGGGCGCGCGAGCGCATGAACGCGGCCTCGCCCAAGGACGGCCCGCGCGCCTACAAGCTGTCCGTCAACGACTTCGTCATCAAGGCTCTGGCCCTGGCCCTGGCCCAGGTGCCCGCCGCCAACGTCACCTGGACAGACGGCGGCACGCTGCGCCACAAGTACTCCGACATCGGCGTGGCCGTGGCTATTGAGGGCGGGCTTTTCACGCCGATCATCCGCCACGCCGAGCTCAAGTCCCTCTCCGAGATCTCCAACGAGATGCGCGATCTCGCCGAGCGCGCCCGCAAACGCCGCCTCGCTCCGCACGAGTATCAGGGTGGCTCGACCTCCATCTCCAACCTGGGCATGTTCGGTATCAAGAGCTTCGACGCGGTGATCAACCCGCCACACGCCACCATCCTGGCCGTCGGCACCGGGGAGAAGCGCGCCGTGGTCGCCGGCGACAGCGTGAAGATCGCCACGCTGATGTCGTGCACGCTCTCGTGCGACCATCGGGTGGTAGACGGTGCGGTGGGCGCGGAGCTGCTCAACGCTTTCAAGAGCCTGATCGAGGATCCGGTGCGGATGCTGGTGTAGCTGCATCCGCAACCCTTGGAAAATGCGGGCCCTTTCGTGCGTCACGCCTACCGTGGCGCCGTGGCCACTTTCCACAGATTCGCCCCCCTTTTCGTCGTGGGCTGAGCCTCCCCGTACCCGCGATTGCTTGCCGCTGGCCTAAATCGGACCTAAGAATCACGAGGAATCGCACGGGTAAGTAAGCGCGGCGCGTACGCACGAGTCGGAAGCCAACATCCTCGGGGGTTTTGTCTATGGCAATCATCAAGCGTGCCTCGTCGCAGGCACTCGCACTCGCGGGCCTCATGCTTGCCGGGTGCGCGATGGAAGGCAGCGACGGTCTCTTCACGACTGGCTCTCTCACTGGCAACGCCACGGCATCGGCAGAGAAGGCTGATCCCGCATGCATCACGCTGGCGTCACGTATCGAGACGCTGCGCAAGGACGGTATCCCGGACAAGATCGAGAAGGCAGCCGTCAAGCGCTACAAGATGACTCAGGCCGATCTCGGCAAGGCTGACCAGCTGACCAAGGCCAACGCCGAGTTCCAGGCCCGCTGCTCGACCATCACGCCCAGGCCAACCTCGGCCGAGGCTCCGGCCGCCGAGCCGGCGGCTGCGGCTCCGAAGAAGGCGGCCAAAGCCGGCACGACCAAGGCGCCTTGATTGCCAGGGCGCACGCCGGTGCGCCATTAGAGGAACAACCGCCTCCTGTGGGGGGAGGCGGTTGTTTCCTGATGCAAGCCAGCAGGTCCTCGATTGGCGCTCCCGCGTAGACGCGCGCAGGCGCTGGGATCTGCTTTCGCCGGGTGATGCGCGATAGCCACACTGCGGCTTTCAAGTGGTTGATTGCGTTGTGTGTATGTGCATTCTGGCCTGCACGGCAAACGAGCAGGGAGAGGGAGACACTCGTGGTGCACGCGACGTTGCGGACGCTGGCGGTGCTGGCGGCGGCGGGCCTGATGCTCGCCGGCTGTTCCGACGGCAACGGCATGGGCGGCGATCCGGGGCCGGTTCCGCTGGCCATGGGCCAGAGCTGCGGCTCGATCCAGCAGGAGCTTAACAGGCTGCTCGGCCGCGGCGTGCAGGGCAACGTCGAGCGGGCGTCTTCGGGCAAGCCGATCAGCCCTGCGGCCAGGGCCGACGTGGACCGCTACAACGCGCTGCTCAACCAATATCTCGGCGCCCGCTGCCACGTCTGAGGCTGACGCAGCGTCTGGGCTGGCGCGGCTCCGTCCAATACGGTTATGAGACGTCCAGCTCCGGTCCGGTCGGCCGGAGCTTTGCTTGTTCTCTCACCGCATCAAGGGCGCACGAGCCATGGCCGAGCAGAGCTACGACATCATCGTCATCGGGTCCGGTCCGGGCGGCTACGTCACGGCCATCCGCGCGGCGCAACTCGGCTTCAAGACGGCGATCGTCGAGCGCGACTACCTCGGCGGCATCTGTCTCAACTGGGGCTGCATTCCGACCAAGGCGTTGCTGCGCTCGTCGGAGGTGTTCCACTACATGCAGCACGCCAACGCCTATGGGCTCTCCGCCGAGAACGTGGGCTTCGACCCCGCGGCCATCGTGAAGCGCTCGCGCGGCGTTTCGAAGCGGCTCAACGACGGCGTCGGCTTCCTGATGAAGAAGAACGGCATTCCCGTCATCTGGGGCGAGGCCGCCATCGACGCGCCGGGCAGGATCACGGTGAAGGCCTCCAGGTCCGAGGCGCCCAAGGGTGCGCTGGGGCCGGGCAGCTACCAGGCCAAGCATGTCATCATCGCCACCGGTGCGCGCCCGCGGGTGCTGCCCGGCCTGGAGCCGGACAAGAAGCTGGTGTGGACCTATTTCGAGGCCATGGTGCCAGACCGGATGCCCAAATCGCTGCTCGTGATCGGCTCCGGCGCCATCGGCATCGAGTTCGCCTCATTCTACCGCACGCTCGGCGCCGAGGTGACGGTGGTCGAGATCCTGCCGCAGATCCTGCCCGTGGAGGACGCCGAGATCGCCGCCTTCGCCCGCAAGGCGTTCGAGAAGCAGGGCATGAGGATTCTCACCGGCGCCAAAGTCGCCAAGCTGGAGAAGGGCGCCGACTCGGTCACCGCCACCATCGACGACGGCAAGGGTACGCAGACCATCACAGTGGAGCGTGCCATCTCCGCGGTGGGCGTGGTCGGCAACATCGAGGGCCTGGGGCTGGAGAAGCTGGGTGTGAAGGCCGAGCGCGGCGTCATCGTCGCCGACGGGTTGGGCCGGACCAGCGTGCCCGGCATCTATGCCATCGGTGACGTCGCTGGCGCCCCCATGCTTGCGCACAAGGCCAGCCATGAGGGCGTGATCTGCGTGGAGGCGATCAAGGGGCTCCACCCGCACCCGATCGACAAGCTCAAGATTCCGGGCTGCACCTACTGCCAGCCCCAGATCGCCAGCGTTGGCCTCACCGAGGCGGCGGCCAAGGCGCAGGGGCGCGAGGTCAAGGTCGGCCGCTTCCCGTTCGTCGGCAACGGCAAGGCGATCGCCCTGGGCGAGGACCAGGGGCTCGTCAAGACGATCTTCGACGCCAAGACCGGGCAGCTGCTCGGCGCCCACATGGTCGGCGCCGAGGTGACGGAGCTGATCCAGGGCTTCGCGATCGCCATGCAACTCGAGACCACCGAGGAGGACTTGATGCACGCGGTCTTCCCGCATCCCACCCTGTCCGAGATGATGCACGAGAGCGTGCTGGCCGCCTACGGCCGCGCGCTGCACATCTGAGGTGAGCGCTCCTCTGCCCGAAAGGGCAAAGGGGATCGGCTGACAACTTCCCATTCACCTCGTTCATCGCGGCGCTCGACGTACGCGGACGAGTCGGCCACACTCGGCGGGACATGTGTCGCCGTCGTGCCGGCTCCCGGCTACCCGGCGGGCACGGACGGAATTGGAGAAAAGCTTCATGACCATGAACGCGCAGCAGCTCATCACCTGGCTGGTGGTGGGCCTGATCGCCGGCTGGCTGGCCAGCCTGTTTGTTGGCGGTCCTTCGAACATCCTCGGCTATCTGATAGCCGGCCTCATTGGTGGATTCGTTGGCAGCTGGCTCTTCAACGTCGCCGGCTGGAACCTCAACCTCGGTAACGAGCTCGTCGACTCGATCGTCACCTCCGCCATCGGCGCGATCGTCGTGGTGCTGCTGGCAAAGCTCATCGGTGTGCTGGTGTGAGGAGGTCGGGTGAGTGGTGAGATGGCCAGGTAGTGAGTATCGGCATAGCGTGTGTGAGCCGTGATCCCCGGAGGTGAATCGGCGAGCATTCTCTTGCGGTGCCAAATCTCACCACCTCACCACTCACCACCTCACCCGAGCAGGCAATAGACGTCGCCCGAGTTGGCCTCGTGCGGCAGGGCTGCGATGTGGGCCGCCATCTCGGCCTTGGAGACCCAGCGGCCGAAGGTGAGTGCCTGGCTCTCGGCCAGGGCGATGTCGAAGCCGCAGGGAGCGAGCGCGGCCAGCCGCTCGAGGCATCGCAGGGCCACGTCGCGCTGGATGGTGGTGAGCTCGAACGACAGCGCCGGCAGGGCCCGCGAGAGCCCGGCCAGCACCGTGTCCTCGAAGCCCTCCACGTCGATCTTGGCGAACGCCGGGAGGCCGTACTGGCCGATCAGCGCGTCGAGTGTGGTGCAGGCCACCTCGATCTCGGCGTCCCACACCTGGCCTTCCCAGCCGCCGGCCCCGTCCGCGGCGCCGATGAACTCGGCCGAGGCGGTGGAGACCGTAGGGTTGGCGGAGTTGATGCGCAGCGTCAGGTGGCCCGGCCGCTCGCCGCACGCCGCCTCCACCAGCGTCACGTCAGGATCGTCGGCGTAGAGGGCCCGGATGGCCCGCGCGCACAACGGCTGCGGCTCCAGCGCCACCACGCGCGCGCCAAGCCGCCGGAAGCTGGCGATGCGGTCGCCAACGTGACTGCCGACGTCGAACGCCAGCGCCCCCGGCTGCACGAAGCGTGCGTACAGCGCATCCATCGCCGCATCCCGCGCCGGGTCGCCGTAGTAGACGTCGAGCGAGTGGTGCAGCGCTGCGAACGCGGGATCGGAGCGGAGCTCATCAGCGGGTCTTCGCATTCACCCCTCCGATAAGCAGGTGACACGGATATGCAGCTTCGTGATTTGCTAGTCCCGTAGCCGCCGGCGCCAATATCCAGGTTTCCTTTTCAGGCGGGCCACGGCATAGACGCTAATCTCGTTTCCCTCAATGCGGTAGATGAACTTCGATCCAACGCGGCTTCAACTTCCGCCGGCGTGCCGTCACCTTCGTCCCCAACGAAAGTGCCTTCAAGGACGTCAAAGAGGTCCAGCTGCTGCTGCGGCGTGAGCTTACGCGGCTCTTCGACGATCGCTCGAATCCGCTCGTTCATGCACCCGCTTATCACTGTCCACTGCCGTTTCCCATCACCGCATTAACCTCCCCCGGCATGGCAAAATCCTCGGGAATCCCGCACAGGCCGAGGCGCTGCAGGGCGCGGCCGAAGGCGGGATGGGCCGTCAGCACCGCGAACGGCACCGCCAGCAGGTAGCCCGCGGTCAGCGGCAGGCTCCACAAGAGCACCGTCGGGGCGATCGCCAGCAGGGAACCGCACACCAGCACGCCGAACAGCATCTGCGGCCATAGCGCCCATGCCGCCGCCCGCCAGGACAGCCGCTGCGCGTCGCGCGACTGGCCGCCCCAGGTCACCGACTTGCCTACGCCCAAGCCGATCATGAAAATCGAGGTCCGGATGGTCGAGACCGCGCCCTGCAGGAACGAGAACACCAGCTCGATGGCGGCACCGGCCATGAACCTGAGCCACCCGCCGTAGCGAGCGACGCCCCCGCGGGTCAGCAGCGCGTCGATCAGGCCGGCGATCTTTGGCATCAGATACATAGTGAAGAACGTGACGTAGAGGCCGACGGCCAGGCCGGCGGGGAAATCCGCCACGCTCTGCGCCTGCCACGCCGCCACGGGGAGCAGCGCGATCATCAGCGTCCAGGCCGGGATGCCGACGAACATCAGGATCGCCCAGACGAGCTGGAACCGGCTCATGGGGTAAAGCCCCGGCAGGTCGAGCAGCTTGATGTACTGCATGTTGCCCTGGCACCAGCGCACGTCTCTCTGCGCGAACTCCAGCATGGTGGGCGGGTTCTCCTCCCAGCTGCCGCGCTCCTCGGGCAGCACGCGCACCTCGTAGCCGGCGCGGCGCATCAAGGTGGCCTCCACCTGATCGTGCGACAGCACATGGCCGCCCAGCGGCGGCTTGCCCGGCAGCATCGGCAGCTCGCACTTCTCCGCGAAGGGCTGAATGCGCACCAGTGCGTTGTGGCCCCAGAACGGTCCGCAGTCGCCCACCCACCAGGCCTGCCCCATGGTGTAGGAGCGCATGCCGTGGCGCATGCCGCACTGGAAGATGCGGGCGAAACCCGAGGAGGAGGGCATGCCCACCACCAGGCTCTGCAGGATGCCGAGTTTGGGATGGGCCTGCATCATGCGGGTCAGGCGCACGATCTCCCGTCCCGCCATCAGGCTGTCGGCGTCGAGCGGCAGCATCAGCGCAAAGTTCTTGCCCCAGCGCTCGCAGAAATCGCGCACGTTGCCGGCCTTGAAGCCCGTGTTCCGCTCGCGCCGCCGGTAGATGATCCGGTCGGCGTCAGGATCGGCCGCCTGCCACGCCGCAATCGCCGCCTGCTCGGCCGCCGCCACATCCGGGAGGCTGGTGTCGCTCAGCACGAAGTAGCTGTAGGCGCCGCCTTCCCCCGTCGCGTCGATACTGGCCTTCACCGTCTTGAGCCGCAGAATGGCGCGCCCGGGGTCCTCGTTGCGCACCGTCATGAGGACGGCGGTCTTGACGCGGATCGGCGTCGGCTGGTCGCCGGCCGAGGCGAAGGGGGCCACCTCCGCCAGAGGGTGCTGGCGGACATGCAGGAGCCACAGCCCGATCAGGGCGTTCCAGAAGCCGAGCACGGTCCAGGGCGTGCCAAAGGCGAAGGCCACCAGCAGGATCAAGTCCAGGGCAGTCCACCCG
>Ga0209382_10001843_pt1 | contig 32383 bp, 26 predicted proteins | sample SoiMetdeltSBSDD5_FD_187599 | JGI IMG/M metagenome (GOLD analysis project Ga0209382, IMG submission 187599) | Bulk soil microbial communities from a Populus tree surrounding site in Tennessee, USA - Soil MetaG P. deltoides SBSDD5 (SPAdes) (version 2) | ecosystem: Environmental > Terrestrial >...
AGACGTGGGGCACGGTCGGCGTCGCCGACAACATCATCGAGGCGTCCTGGCGGGCGCTCGTGGACTCGGTGGAATACAAGCTGCGCGCCGACGAGCGACGGAGCACCACGCGGTGACCATTATCGTGGTGGACGACGAGCCGGCGATCGTCCGGATGTGCGTGCAGGTCCTCCAGTCCAAGGGCCACACCGTGCACGGCTTCACGCGCGCCGACGAGGCGCTCAGCCACCTCACCGCCCAGACCGCCGACCTCATCGTCGTCGACTACAAAATGCCGGAGCTGGACGGCCTCGCGTTCATCCAGCGCGCGTGGGAGCTGCGTCCGGGCATGCGCGTGGTCATGATCACCGCGCACGGCACGCGCGAGGTCATCACCAAGGCCAACGAGTCGGGCGTGCAGACCGTCGTGCTGAAGCCTTTCACGCCGGCGGAGCTGGCGGACGGGGTCGCGCGGGCGGCTGAAGGGTCTGGTCGGCAGGGTTAAGGTTCGCCGGTTCGTATTCAACTCTGCGGCGGCACCACGCCGCAGGAAGGCTCATGACTTTACTCACTACCCATTACTTGTTGCGTTGTGGAGAGAGCAGCCGGGAAGGCACGTTCAGTTCTCATAAAGTTGCCGCAGAACGGTCGCGGGTCGGCACCAAGTCACGAGTCGCATCTAAAAATTCCATCATCACTCTGATCCTTTTTCTCTCCTTTTTCGAGAGCGGTTTAGGACTTCTGAGATAGACGTCAGACGGACCGTTCTGTGTGTCGTGCGTCTTAAAGTCATCACCGCGCCGGCTCCAAGCGGTGAAGACCAATCGGGCGGCCTCCAAGCGAGACTGCTCGACCGTTCGCGGAAGCGCTCGCTTTGAGCGCATCAGCTTGATTCAGAGTTGTGGGTGACCGTGGCGCCATAGCGCAGCGAGGCGTCACGATGAACGCGGAGCCAAACCAAGGGCTGCGTGTGCATCCCACCCAGCAATAGCCGACAGACGTGTAGCCATCTCGATGTACTTGAGACGACGGCTACCCAACGCAGCGTCGGTTTGGTCACGACAGGCGCGGCACAGCGCCATAAGGCGATCCAGATCGAAAGTGCGAGCTACCGCGCGCGCTTGACGACATAGTGTACCTCGAGACGGCCACGCTGACCGCACACCTGCATCGCCGGCCCGCGCCGGGCGCAAACGTAGCACTGGACAACGAGCTAAGCCAGTGTCCATGTTCATCCCGCGCGGTGACCGGACGCGAATCGCTGGCGAGTATCAAGTCATTCGCGTGTAACGGGCCCGAAGGGTATCGAACCGGCGCGAGCGGCGCACACCCCATTTGCTCAAGAGGTACCAAAAGAGAACGGCTAGGATGCGCAGGCCATATACGGTGGAAGCCCCGAACGACGCCGTCGAGGCCTCGGCGAAGTAGCGCGTCGGGACCGGGATCTCGGCGATGCGAAAGCCGGCGGCGACGATTTGCGCGATGATCTCCTGGTCGAAGATAAAACCGTCCGCATTTGCCCGAAAGTTCACGACCTCAAAGACCTCACGGCGGAACGCGCGATAACCGGTGTGATATTCCGACAATCGCAAGCCGAATGCGCGGTTCTCAATCGAGGTCAGGATGCGGTTGGCGATGAACTTCCACCACGGCATCCCGTGAGCGATTGCCGATCCGCTCTTGAGGCGCGAGCCCAATACAACATCGGCGTCACCCCGTGTTATCGGCTCGACGATTTGCGGCACGAGCGTAGGATCGTATTGGTAATCGGGATGCACCATCACCACGATGTCGGCGCCGGCGCGCAATGCCTCGGCGTAGCACGTTTTCTGGTTCGCGCCATAGCCGTAGTTGCGGTTGTGCACGAAGATCTCTAGTCCAAGCTGCCGGGCGACCTCCAGCGTGGTGTCAGTGGAGGCATCGTCGACGAGGATTACCTGGCTCACCGCGTCCTTAGGCAGCTCCTCGTACGTCATGCGTAGCGTGCGGCCAGCGTTGTACGCCGGCATGACCACAACGATCTTCGGAGAGAGATGGCTGGGCTTGGCGTTCATCGCAGCATGGGACACGAGGACGCCTTCGGCCGTAGGTCCGATGCTTGGATGGACATAACTGGAATACCCCTCCGCGCCGTCAAGCATCGATAGTACTGCAAGGCGAGGTCTAACCTTGAACTGTCACGGAGGCAATTGAGTGTTCACACATTTTTGCTGTGGACACCAAGCCATTTTTATACCATGTCTGCTGGTCTTGCGCCTTGAAGCGGCCGCTGAGGTATCTGATGCCTGTACGCAGTAGACAGCGGCTCATCCTGAGAGCGCGGTTCCTCGCTATCTGCTGTGACGGAACGGTAGTTGCATAACTGACTCTTCGTCTCAATCGGACACGATGTCTCGACGAGAAACGATCTGGGCGGCGTGAAATTGACCTGCCCGAGCCGTTGAAGACGTCCTTCCCGCGACTAAGTAGACGAACTTCAAACCTTGACTTCGCGCTCGCTCTCGCCGGTGCTTCGTCGTCGCAACTACTCATTCGCTGTTGCGAAGATCTCGCGAATTATAGAAGGCACTGCAACTCGGTCGACTGCGGGCACGAAGGCGGACCAAATTGTCGCTAGACGACCGAACGATGGCAATAGAACGCGAGTGAGGTTTTCACCATCCCTGACGAGGTACATAAGTCGTGACTTGTGTGAAGATGCAATCAACGATTGTGCGCGCCCGACGAAAAATCGTAAAAGTATTATCCCTCGCTGCACGTCCTTGAGTTCACAACCGAGCACGTATGGCTGCGCCGCCACATTCGGGTTGTCATGATCACCGCGCACGGCACGCGCGAGGTCATCACCAAGGCCAACGAGTCGAGTGTGCAGACCGTCGTCCTGAAGCCTTTCACGCCGGCGGAGCTGGCGGAGGGCGTCGCGCGGGCGGCTGGAGACAGCGGAACGAAGGCTTAGCAACTGCTGGTGCTTACCTTCATCAGAGGAGTCACCCAATCGACGGCACTTCTTCCGGCGGACATGCAACGAGGAAGTAGGTGAAGACAACGGTTGGCCAGAGTTGAAGCAGAAGCCGATCTAGAGAGCCGGCGATGTTCCACCCAACGTCAGCCGGATGGACCAGAAACACGAATACGTAACCCGCCAGCATGAAGCCGACGGTAGTAGCGGACGTGATGATGCCGGGCTTATCGCTCGGCTCGACTTTGATCCCGACGCATACGAGATAAAGGAAGAGCAACCATATCGGGCTCACCAATTCGTTGCCGCCAAAAGAAAGAATGACCTTCTTGAAGCCTCGAAAGATCTCTAGGTACCGATGAATGTCGGTGACTCGGTGAATGGTCCCCAGGCCTTGGGCATCGACCAGGCCGCCCAGCGGAGCGATTGACGTCTTGAAATAAACGACGACCGCTAAGATCGGCGCCAAGCCCACAGCGAAGAGCCTCATTTCCCTGAGCAAGCTCGCCCATCGGTTTGAGCGAACCATCGCGGCGACTCGGGCGGTCAGGAGGGATACCAGAAACAGGAAGCCCTCGTTTTTCGTCCAGCAAGCAAGTCCGGCCGCCGTCCCGGCGAGAACAGTGGCGCTGTTGATCGACTCCGGCAGCCTTTCCTTGAGGCACAACAAGACGATGGTCGCCAAGAAAAAGAAGCCGACAGGAACATCAGCATATTGGGAAGCACCGTGAATGATCAGGAAGGGAATGCCGAGCAACACCAGTCCTGCGATGAATGCCTGGTTTCTAGAACGAAGAATGGCAAGTGAAGAACACGTCAACCCGGCAGTCGCAAATGTGAACACCATCGCGACGAGCACCGGTACGAGGACCGTCTCGTAGCCGAGATATCGCCAACCCCGGACGACAGACATCGGAGTCAGTAACGGATAGTCAGGGTTCGACTCACCGAGAAGATCGGAAAAAACGTCGCGCCAATGCGCGCCGCCCAGAAGAATGAACTTCGCACGGAGATTCCAGTGAAACACCGCGTCCCATTCTCCATACGGCTCCTTAGCGGAGAGACCAATGAAGACGGAGAAGGCGGAAACGATGAGGACAAAGAAAACCAATGGCAGAAATCGCCGACGTTTTGGGTCCGGAACAATAGGCGATACGGGTGCACAGCCCGTGAGGTGACGCCGGTGTTGGAGTGTATAGACGAAGAGTGCGATCGAGGCGATCAACGATCCGATCTCGCCGATAATGAATGCGTTACCCAGCGGACTTGTGGCCAATGAGAAGAGAAAGAAGATCGCCGATGACAGGCCGAAACCCAATCCGACAGCAAGACACCCGGAGGCTACGAGGGATGCAAGGGGCTTCGGATGGATCACTCCTAGGCGGCTGACGAAGCCGGAGCCAATGGCGATCGTGAGAACTATCCATACGAACGATCGCAAGATCATTTCGGTCTGCGCGTGAACAACATGACACCGTCACCAAAATCTCTCAGCAGCACCAGCCCTCGAAGGGACTCAAGATCAGGAGCGCTCGGCGGATCGAAATTCCCCACGATCAGAGCATGCTCAGTATCGTCGACAAGGATGGCTGGCAAAAGAACGTACTGAGCTAAGAAAAATCTCTTGGCATAGAACGCTTCGTGAAGCGAACGGGCCCCCATTTGAAAACCGAGAGGAGGCGCTTTGCGGCCGGGGTCTGAGATATAACCGAGGACGGCATGTGCAGGCAACGCTTCCTTCACTCGTCGAAAACGGTTCTCATACATCCTGATGTCGTGTCGCCGGACAAACGGGGAGGGCGGCGTAACAGTTTGTCGGAGCATGTGGCTGCTCGACTGTAAGGCGAACAGTGTTATGGCGATGAGGCCTGCCTTTACGCGAAGGCAACGAGCTGTCATTGGTGCTTTGGCTCAGCCTGGTTGGACGAACGTCGCCCGTGGTCCAAAATTCCGGATGCGGCGCGCTAGAGACGGACATCGGTTAGGCACTTGCGCCGTGCAGTGCCTTTCCGCGGATCATACGCAGCCACTTGTCCTTGTCAAGTCAACGAGGCATAGCGCCCCCTCCCAGGAGTCGAAACCATGTCACGGATGACATTCATGAGCCTGTTCGCATTTCCGACTTTGGTGCTTCTCGCTTCTGTCGCGCCGGGACAGAGCCTTCAGCCAACCAGGCCGGAGCAGGCGGGCTTGGCCGCGGATCGCGTTCAGAGAATCGGTGAAAGGTTCAGGCGCGAGGTCGAAGAAAAGAAGATGCCAGGCGCCGTGCTCATGCTCGCGCGTCGCGGACGAGTGGCGTACTTCGAAGCGCTCGGCAGACGCGATCCTGCCGACGCGTCGCCGATGCCGAAGGACGCATTGTTCCGGATCTACTCGATGACGAAGCCCCTCACGTCAGTGGCGGTCATGCTGCTGGTCGAGGAAGGCCGGATCGTCTTGACCGATCCCGTGTCGAAATTCTTGCCCCAGCTGGGCAAGCTGCAGGTGGCCGTCGAGCGCGTTCAGCCTTTCACGCGCAGGATCGTGGTTCAGATGGTGCCTGCCGAGCGTGAGATCTCGATCCACGACCTCTTGCGGCACACCTCCGGTTTCACGTATGGCACCGCGACCTCGAAGGTCCTGGTCCGCAAGGCGTATCGTGACGCCGGCGTCGAGACGACGGACATGACGAACGCGGAGCTCGTCGACCGGATCGCCAAGACGCCACTCGTCCACCAGCCGGGAACGGCGTTCGAGTACGGACGGTCCACCGATGTACTCGGTCGTGTGGTCGAGGTGGTATCCGGCATGACGTTCGGCCGATTCCTGGAGCAACGCATCTACAAGCCGCTCAAGATGACTGACACCGGATTTTTCGTTCCGACGGAGAAGCGCGCGCGTCTTGCGCAGCCTTTTGTCAAGGACGTCGTGACGGGTGAGGATGTCCACATGCTCGACGTCACGACCCCGCCGAAATTTGAGGCGGGAGGCCAGGGTGCCGTGAGCACGGCCATGGATTATGCCCGCTTCGCGCAAATGCTCTTGAACGGTGGCTCACTCGACGGCGTGCGGCTTCTTGCGCGGCACACCGTCGAGCTCATGACCGCGGACCAGCTTGGCGCCATGCGCAGCACGTACGACGCCCCAGGCTCTAGCTTTGGTCTCGGATTTGCGGTTCGCGTCGAGCCGGGCCCCGCAGCGGCACCGGGTTCCGTCGGCGAGTACACCGCGGCTGGAGTCGGTGGGACATACTTCTGGGTCGATCCGAGGGAACGGCTCGTCGCGGTGCTCATGGCGCAAACACCAGGGCCGATCCGGACGTACTACCGCACCCTGTTTCGTGATCTTGTCTATCAGGCGCTGATCGACTGAGCGCCTCGGGTCCTCTCGTCCGCCATTTCCTTGCTATGAGACTATTTTCTTGCTATTAGGAGGGCCCCTCGCCGGGGCGCCAGAAAGGGCAGCCCGAGGCGAGCGAGGCAGGGGAAAGCCTATGACAAGGGCATTGATCACCGGCGGGGCGGGATTTGTCGGGTCGCACCTGGCGGAAACGTTGCTGGAATGCGGCTGGCAGGTCGAGATCATCGACGACCTGTCCACCGGCAGTATCGAGAACATCGCGCACCTGAAGGGCCATGCGAACTTCGGCTATACCCTCGACAGCGTCATGAACCGCCCTGTGATGATGGAGCTGGTCGACCGCGCGGACCTCGTGTTCCACCTGGCCGCCGCCGTTGGCGTTCGGATGGTGGTGGAGCGGCCGGTTCACACGATCGAGATGAATATCAAGGCGACCGAGCTGATGCTCGAGCTCTGCGCCCGCAAGCAGAAGCCGCTGCTGATTACCTCGACCTCGGAGGTCTACGGCCGACTCGACAAGCAGAAGTTCTCCGAGGATGACGATCTCGTGCTGGGCTCGACGTCGCGCGCGCGCTGGTGCTATGCGGCGTCCAAGATCATCGATGAGTTCCTCGCCAAAGCGTATTTCAAGGAGCGGGGGCTTCCGGTCGTGATCGTCCGGCTCTTCAATACGATCGGACCACGGCAGACCGGACAGTACGGCATGGTCGTGCCTCGCTTCGTGCGCCGCGCACTGACGGGGGAGCCGATCCTCATCTACGGCGACGGTACGCAGCGACGCTCATTCACCTGGGTGAAGGATGTCGTGAACGCGATGATCGCGCTCAGCCAGCATGGACGGGCGTACGGCGAGGTGTTCAATATCGGGCATACCAAGGATACTTCGATTCATGAGCTCGCCGTACAGGTGAAACAGATGACGGGTAGCCCGTCGGAGCTTCGGTTCATCCCGTATGAGCAGGCCTACGAGGCGGGCTTCGAGGACATGCAGAGGCGCCTGCCCGATATTTCCAAGATCCAGAACCTCATCGGCTACCAGCCGACGGTGAATCTTCGAGAGATGCTGGAGCGCGTGATCGCGTTCGAGCGAGGAAGAACGGCGACCCGATCACTCGTTGCGTAGAGTCCGCAGCAGGATCTCTACGTCGAGCATCGAGATGAACGAATCGATCTCCTCAGCGAGGCCAGTGAGGCCCAGCGCCCGGAGACAGTCCGCGGCGTGTGAGAGGTAGCCGGCCGCAGAGAGAAGGTCGCTTTCGTGGATCGTGCCCATCCCGGGGAAGTAGATGCGTCCGGGCCCGCCGTGCTGTCAAGTGCAAAGTTATCCACATATTCACACGAACTCACAGGCAGCGCGGACGCGCGCAATGATGCTGGAGACTTGGTGTCGACGTGCCTTACGATGGGCCCGGCGTCGGCCCCACCGCCGCCGATAAACGATCGAAAAGGCGCGACGCTCGAAGATTGGCATGCGTGGTGCTGACTCGACGTAAGTTTGCGAGGAGGGCACGGTGAGACGGCGATGCGGGTAGTGTGCGCGTGGTGTCAGCACGAGGGACGCTCACACCTGCTCCGAATTACCGAGCCTCTCGATGATACGAGCGAGACGCACGGCATCTGCGATCGCCATCAGCAGGCGCTCCTCGAGTTGTTTCCATCGGCGTCATTCCCGTCGACCAAATGGCTCTTCGTCGTGTCGCCGGTCCAGCCGGGCGCCTACGAGCATCTCTCACAAGTCATGCACGGGATCCCGGGTGTCACCGTCATCGTCGACCGCCGCCGCGGGGAGAGGCGGCGCGGCGGCGGCGTGACCCCAGCCGAGGAGCGCCGCCGTGCGGACCGGCGTGTGCGGCGGCCCGAGTGGAGTGGTCTCGGCTACGTGCTGGTGAGATTCGCGCCTCGGGAGCTCGCCACGTCCGGCAACCCGTCAGGCGGCGAACCGGGGCCGGACGGCGTACCGCCCAGGAGCGACAGCATCCGTATGGCACGTGTCGTGCTGCCTAACGATTTTTGACAGCCTGGACCGGGGTCCGCTGGAGAATTGCACAGGGTGCGCTATATCTACGTCGTTTCGCGAGATCATCCCTGGCTCTACCGGCATCTCCTCGAGCGCTTCCAGGATGACCCTGACGTCGACGTAGTCCTGGATCGACGAGTTGCGGAGAGGCGGAGGCCGCAGTCGGTGTTGCCCTCTTCCGGAGAGCGGCGTCAAAAGGAACGTCGCCGCGCCATCGCTCCCGACGACGACCTACGAGTTCATTCCCATTACATCGTCGAGCTATAGCGAGGGCGTTCGGCCGGCGGTGTAATCGACCGTTTGCCTGAGACCGTCGGCCAATGGGACCAAGGCCTTCCAGCCCAGACGGCGTGCCGCCTCCCGGGGATCCAATGCGGAGCGACGTTGTTCGCCGGGCCGGGCTGGACCGTACTGCACCGTGAACTCGGCGGCCATGGCACCCCTCAGCCCGCGGACGATCTCGTTGACCGACGTTTCCCGGCCGGTCGAGATATTGAACGTGCCGTGCCCGTCCGGACTGTCGATCGCCCGCACGACGGCGTCCGCCACGTCCGTCACGAAGACGAAATCGCGGGTCTGCTCGCCGTCGCCGTTGACGATGCAAGGCTGACCTCGGAGAGCGCGCTCGGTGAAGATCGCGACGACGCCCGCCTCGCCCTCGGCGTTCTGGCGGGGCCCATAGACATTGGCCAACCGGAGGACCACGCCCTCGCCGCCCCAGAGCTCGCGCCACAGGTCGATGTACCGCTCGGCGGTGACCTTGGAGATGCCGTACGGCGAGACGGCGCGTGCCGGGTGCGTTTCCGGCGTCGGGATGACATCCGTATCGCCATAGGCTGCTCCGCCCGTGGAGATATACACCACGCGCCGGACACCGGCCCGCCTGCACTGCTCGAGCAGGGAGATGGTTCCGAGGACGTTGACCGAAGCGTCGCCGAGGGGATCGCTGACCGAATGTGACACCGACACCTGCGCGGCGGCATGAACCACGACCTCGGGGCCGACTGCGGCGAAGACCGCGTCCAGCTGCGGGTCGCGGATGTCCACGACATGCAGAGCGGCTTGCGGATGGGCGAGGTCCCGCCGACCGGTGACAAGGTTGTCGACGATGGCGACCGTGTGGCCGGTGGCCACCAGCCGATCGACGATGTGCGAGCCGATGAAGCCGGCGCCACCGGTCACCAGGATGTTCATGTCGTGAGATCTACGATCCCCGCGTTGGATTCGCGTAGTATCGCGATATGGCGTACGCGCCGAGCGTTCTTGTCTTTTCTCTCTCGCTTCTGCTGCTCTTCGCCCGCTGTGCAGGCGCGGCGACGCATTACGTGTCGACGACCGGCAACGATGCCAATCCCGGAACAGTGTCCGCGCCGTTCCTGACCATCCAAAAGTGCGCAGACATCGCGGCCCCCGGAGACACGTGCATGGTCCGCGAGGGAGTCTACCGCGAAACCGTCAAGCCGGCGCGATCAGGCGCGTCGGGTCAGCCGATTACATTCCTTGCCTCACCCGGCGAGACCGTGACCGTCAGTGGCGCCGACGCAGTCATTGGATGGTCCGCCCATCACGGCGCAATTCACAAAGCCGCGGTTCCGTGGGCGGTCCAGCAGGTGTTCGTGGACGGCCAAATGATGACCGAGGCGCGGTGGCCGAATACAGGATCGGATCTGTTCCACCCGACGTTGGCCCATGCCGGTCCCGGGACAGGCCGAAATGCGACGACCGGTATCGAGACCGTCTCCGATCCGGCGCTGAAGTTTCCCGCTGGTTACTGGGACGACGCCGTCATCTGGATTTCGGCGATCTCACAGTGGAGCGCTGTGGCCTGGTGGGCGCAAACGCAGCGCGTTGCCGGTTCTGGCGAAGGGTTCGTGCGATTCGCCTCACTGCCGATCGATCCGGTCGACCCGCACCACACGAGAATTCCCGGGCCCGGAAACGGGTATTACCTGACCGGCAAGCTCGCGGCACTCGACGCGCCGACCGAATGGTTTCACGACGGGGCCACGTCGACGTTGTATCTCTGGACCCCGCAGGGAGATGCGCCCTCACGCCACCTCGTCGACGTCAAGCGGCGCGACTTCGCGTTCGATCTCTCGGGCCTGGCGTACATCACCGTGAAGGACTTCAACATCTTTGCCGCGACGATCACGATGCGCGATGCTCGGCACTGCATCGTGGACCACGTCAACGTGAAGTACGTGTCGCATTTCCGGGAGAGTTTGCCGAATGCGTGGGGGCTCAACTACGATCGGGCGATCGATCGTCAGCGCTGGACGCTGGCGGGTGTCGGGTACAGCGGCATCATCATGACCGGCAGCGGCAATCAGCTCGTCAACAGCCAGATCGCTTACAGCTCGCACAATGGCGTCGTCGCCTGGGGCGACAACCATCGCATCCAAAACAATATCGTTCACCACATGAATTATTCGGGAAGCCGCATGGCCGGCATTTATGCCAACGGCACCGGCATCGTCATTCGTCGCAACACCGTGCACACCGCGGGCCGCGAAATCGTCTTAGGGGAGTTTCTCAGGGCCAGTCAGCTCGAATACAACGATCTCTATCGCGGCATGCTGCTGACGACCGACGGCGGGATTTTTTATACTCAGCGCGTGCATGGCGAAGGTACGAGCATCGCGTACAACTGGATTCACGATAGCCATGCCAGCGATTTCGCCAACGGAATTTATCTCGACAACGCCGCTGGTGGTTACACGATCCATCACAACGCAATATGGAATATTCCGGCCTCGTGTATCACCATCAGTGCTGAGGCGTTTGTCGACACGAGCGGAAAAACGTACAGCGGCGACGACAATGCCGTCTACAACAATAGTTTCTATAACTGCGGACAGTACGATTTCGCGATGTGGACGAACGCGCAGGCGAATCAGAACCCGAAGAGCCTCAAGGTCGTGAACAATGCATTTACGCGTAACACACAGATCTTCAACAGCGCCGAAGCCACCAACAATATCTTCCCGCCTACGGATCCGAGATTCCATGCACCCGCTCAAGGAGATCTTCGCCTGCGATCGGATTCACCGGCGGTCGACTCCGGAAAGATCATCGCGAGCATCACCGATCGCTATCTCGGTTCGGGGCCCGACATAGGCGCCTACGAGCTCGGGGACTCCTGGAAGCCTGGAGCGACGATCGCGTTTCCGGACGTATTCCCATATCCCGCGTCGATGCGGGAACCTTCTCTATAATGCCGAAAGGGAGGACGGAGCACGATGTCTGAGATTCATCTTCTGAAGGAGCGGATCGCGCGACGGGACTTTACCGTCGGTGTCATTGGGCTCGGCTATGTCGGCCTGCCGCTCGTGTTGCGCTTCGGAGAGGTCGGCTTTCCGGTCATCGGCTTCGACGTCGATCGGGCGAAGGTCAAGCAGCTGAACGACGGCGGAAGCTACATCCAACACGTGCCGGCGGACCGGGTGTCGGCGCTCGTCAACGCTCGACGCTTCGAGGCAACCGTGGACACCGAACGGCTCCGGGAGGCCGACGCCGTCGTGATCTGCGTGCCGACGCCGCTGACGGCTCATCGAGAGCCGGATCTCCAGTACGTCGAGAAGACGGCCGATGCCGTGGCGGCCGCCCTTCGCCCGGGACAGCTGATCTGCCTGGAGAGCACGACGTACCCGGGGACCACCGACGAGGTCGTTCTGCCGCGGCTACTGTCGCGCGGCCTGCGCGTCGGGGAAGACTTCTTCCTGGCGTTCTCGCCCGAGCGCGAGGATCCAGGCAATCAGCAGTTCGTGACCTCGACCATCCCGAAAGTCGTCGGTGGCGTCACGCCGGGGTGCCTCGAGCTGGCGTGCGCGCTCTACGCGCAAGCCGTCGAACGCGTGGTGCCGGTGCGGTCCACGAGAGTCGCCGAAGCCACTAAGATCCTCGAGAACGTCTATCGTGCGGTCAACATCGCGCTGGTCAATGAGCTGAAGATCGCGTTCGAGCGGATGGATATCGACGTCTGGGACGTGATCGAGGCTGCCAAGACGAAGCCGTTTGGCTTTCAGCCGTTCTATCCTGGGCCGGGTCTCGGCGGCCACTGCATTCCCATTGATCCCTTCTATCTGACCTGGAAGGCGCGGGAATACGGCGTGGCGACGCGGTTCATCGAGCTGGCGGGAGAGATCAACAGCAGCATGCCGGCCCACGTCGTCCAGCGGCTGATGGAGGCGCTCAACGCGCGTGGCAAGGCCCTGAAGGGCGCCCGTGTGCTGGTCCTCGGCGTCGCGTACAAGCGGGACACGGACGATCCTCGTGAATCGCCCGGACTGGAAATCCTCGAGGCATTGATCCACAAGCAGGCGCGCGCCGACTACAGCGACCCGCATATCCCGCGACTGCCGCTCGGCCGTCGACACAAGCTCGACCTCGCGTCGGTGCCGCTGACCGCCACCTCGCTTGCCGGCTTCGACGCCGCCGTGCTGGTGACGGATCATTCAGCGTTTCCCTACGAGCTCATTCATCGTGGGGCGCCTCTGATCATCGATACGAGGAACGCGTTCCGACCCCGGGGATTGCTCGGCACACACGTCGTGCCGGCCTGAAGAACGCGTCGCCTCACACGTCGGCGGCGCGATCGATCGAACAATTAGCGCCGGATCGCGGTATCGACGGATCTATAACATTCAGGATATGGACGCCGGTTGCTCGCCGCCATAGAGTTCATTTGAGGGCGCAGCAGTTCGTGTTCTTTGGGGGTTCATGCGCGACATGAAGTTTATCGTTAGCGTCATCACTCTCATCGGCGCGGTCATTTTCAGCGCTACGGATGCCTCTGCGATGTCCGTGGGCAACAGCCACCATCTTTCAATCGGTAGTAGCGCGGCGCCGGCTGCCCCAGGGCCCGCCGATGCGGCTGCCTCGGTGCCTAAGCCCTCGACGTTATATGCGCTCACTGCCGGTCTCGGTCTCGTGGGTGGCGCCGGTTGGTTCTTACGCCGCCGCAAGTAGATCGCTGATGACCGTTTTTCGAGGGAGGTTGGTGGAGAGAGATCCGGCCATCAGCCTCCTCATCGCGAGCGCGCTTGAAGTCTCAGCACAGGTGCCACTAGCCGCGAGCGCTCTGCTCTTCGTTATTTATGTCCCATTCTTTAAGCGTTTAATTTCGATATCGGCCGCGAATGGTTATGGCGGGCATGTCGTCTTTGTCCCGATCATTGCCGCGATAATGCTGTTTATCGAACGGCATTGCCTGCGTGGTGGAGCGCCACGTCGCTTGGTTGGAATCGCGTTTGTCGCGACTGGTCTGGCGACGCTTGGACTCGGGTATAAGACAGGTCACATCCCGTCACAAGCGCTGGCGTTAATCGTCACCGTCGCTGGCTGGTTGGTTTGGTCATATGGCTTCTCAAGTATCCGGAGGGCGGGTTTCATTCTCGCATTTCTGCTTCTTATGATTCCCCCGCCTACGGACAGCGTCACTGCAATCGCGTCGCATGTTCAGCGGTTCGTCGCGATATGCTCGAGTCTTGTACTCCGTGCGATTCAGATTCCTGTGGAGCAGCACGGATTGTTTCTTCGACTTCCCACCATGACGCTAGAAGTCGCCGAGGGATGCGCTGGGCTGCGGTTCTTGCTCATTCTCTCCGTGTTGGGCGCGGCCTTCGCCCGGATCGTCACGCCGACAATGTTCGCCCAAGTCGTTCTCACGGTCGCGTCGATCCCAATTGCCATGGTCGCGAATACGACGCGCGTCGTCGCGATAGTCGCGGGCGCGTATGTCATAGGCCCGCATGTCGCGAGCGGACCGCTTCACTATTACATTGGAAGGGGTTGTTGGCTACTTGCGTTTACCGCGCTCATTGCGATTGCGGGCCTGCTTCGCGCAAGCGCAGCCCACAATAACATCCGGCCCCGGAGCCGCATCAATGTCTCGCACACGCTGGTTGAGTGAATCGTTACCATCGAGTCCGACCGTTGACGATAGGAAGAGTTGAGCAACTGCAGCATCCTGTACAAGTCGACATCTGTTCGTGCTCTCGGACTGCGGTCATGGCCACTCGTCTATGGGGTACGTACAGTAACGTATGAACCCGCAATCGTGGATGCCGATGTCAGGACCGCGTGGAGGCAACTTAAGAGTATGAGCTTTGGCTGCTCTGTGTGTTCGCAGCCGATCACGCCGAGCGCGCAGACACCATTGGTTTCGCGCGCGGCCGTAACTTGCGGGCTATGCGGTGCTGTGATCTCACTTTCTCAGAATGAGTCGCCGAGATGTCAATCGTGCGGTGAGCAAATCCGAGATGCGGATGACGGAGTTAAGCTGTGTGATGGCACGATCGTTCATGTGATTTGTAGAAGCCTGATAGGTGCGCAACTCTCGCGTAATCCATCTTTGCGTTGAAGACGCCCCCGGGACGGTCCGGGATCGTGAATTGTCCAGGGTGGCACGCGACGGGTCAGTGCCACCTGTCTGGGATAGTAGGCCTAGCGTCGTCGCTGCATTTACGGCACGAGGACGATGTCGTTCGGCTTGAGGAAGACGTTCTCCTCGTCGGAGCCGTTCGTCACGCGGTTGTAGTTGAACGGGATTCGGATCCTCTTGTCGCCTTCTGTCCGCAACACGACGATGCGTGTCCGGGCGGCAAACTGATTGAAGCCGCCGGCCAGGGCCAGGACGTCGAGTACGGACGTGCGGCTCTTGAGCTCGTATCGTGCCGGCTTCAGCACCTCGCCGATGACGGAGACTTTGAAGCTCTTCACGTCATTGACGATGACGGTGACCGCCGGCGACGGAACGTACTCCGCAAGCTTCTGCGCCAGGATGTTGCGCAGCTCCGTCGGCGTCAGCCCCGCCGCCATCACGTCATCGAGCAGGGGCAGTGAGATCATTCCGTCCGGCCGCACCGGAAGGACGCGACTCATGGGCTCGTTCTTCCAGACACTGATCGAGAGCACATCCTCCGGGCCGATCCGATAGTCTTCGAGCCCGAGCCCGGCAGGCATGGGGGGCCGCTGTTTCATCTGCGGCGGGGCCTGGGGAGCCGCGGTCTGCTGCGCCATAGCGCCGGTGACCACGGCTGTGACGGCAACCGTAACGGTCAACGCAAAGACGATCACGCGCGGCAAAATCATTGCGACCTCCAGGATTGTGACTCGCCGGCCGTTTGGGCCAATTGCCAACGATTATAGTGCATATAGCGCGCCCGCGACCTCGTCATCAAAGCGTGACCGAAATCAGTAGAAGTTGATCGGATAGGCGTACTGCAGGCCGAGGAAAACTCGGTTCTGGTCGATGTTCCCGACGCCTCGCGCGTCGCTCGTCTGGTGGAAGAAGGTATAGGAGCCGATCAGGCTGATGTTCCGGGCAATCTGGTACGTGGCATTGAGATTCAGGCTCAGCGTGTTGATCGTGTCGTTGGAGCCCCGACTGTTGGAAACATCCTCGTTCGAGATGGTGTAACGCGGCGTGAAGCTGAACTGCAGTCCTCGGACGAGCGTCCCGACGAGCAGCGAGGCGAAGATCGAGTGCTGGTCGACGATGCCGACCGTGCCGGCAGTGACCGAACGATCATAGCCGGCCTGCAATGACCCCCACTTGAAGAGTTGGCCCAGCCCAACCCTGAAGGACGGCAAGATGGAAGTGTCCTCACCTTCGCGCTCGACGATCGTCGGACCCCCGGAGAGGTAACCGCTGAGTGTGGGGGTGATCTGGTAGATGAGGCCGAGCAGCGGCGTGACCGTCGTCGCCGGCTTCTCGCCTTCGACGTCGAGATAGCCGACTTCCGTGCTCGCCGTGCCGCTGAGTCGCTGAGTGAACCGATAATCGACGCCGACGCCCGCGCGGTAGGTATCGGAGTTTTCGTCCGTGCTCTTATCGAATCGGATGATGGTGTACGACCCGAAGAAGTTCACTCCGGTGTTCGGAGTCGCCTGCCATCGTAGCTGGGGCGTGAGCGTGTTCCGCCACGCGTTCTGACGGCCGGCCGAGATTCCGCCCGACGTCACAGAGTTGGTATCGCGCGAGTAGACGAACGTGTCACTGAGCGTGAAGGTGACGCGCGGCGAAATCTGATAGAGGACGTCGGCGAAGAAGTTCTGCTCTTTGCCGAAGTCGCTCTCATTCGAGTGGTCGACGAAGAGCTGTCCACTGATGTTGTAGCCCGCGAGGATTCGGTAGCTGGGCCGCTGGACACTCAGTGTGAGCCCGGGCGCGAAGCCGATGATCGCGTCGGATCGACGAGGGCTAGCGCTCAGGTCGATGTTGTCGTTGTACTCGCCCGACAGCGTGAACGACGGCGTCACCGTCAGCCATCCCTGAGTTGCCGGCGGATTGAAGAGATCCGGCCCGACGAACACGCGAGGCGCCACGACCGTCGGCACCGGACTTCGTAACAGGTCTTCCGGAACCCGCTGCGTGGGCTGAATCGCCGTTTCCGGGGGCAGGGGGGCCTCGGGCTCCTCTTTTTTCGCCGGCGGAGCCGGCTGACGCCCCGGCGGTCCCGGCTGCGTCGGGGTCCCTGGGCCGGGCGGAGGTATCGGCACCGGCGTGGGCTGCGCCGGGCGTTGCTCGCCCGGTTGGGGCTGCTGGGCTGCTGGCATGCCTGCGAGGAAGAGGATGGAAGCGGTAACCAGGGTGAGAGCAACCCACCGGGCAGGGTGCATGTGACACGATTTATCACAACAGAGCGTCGGGCGAAAAGACAAAATGCCACGACGGGATGCGACCCGACGGCACGACGATGATCTGGCGCCCGAATCCTTCTCTATATCTAAAGACATAAGGAGCCTCTATCGGTCAGTCTATTGGCAACGGTAGAGGCATCCCATACCCTTACTCCGCGGATCTTAGGTGAATTCTCAGTCTCGGGAGGCGTCGCTTCTGGTTCGCAAATCATCGGGACGATCGAACGTGATCATCGTGTTCCAAACGCTGTCAGCGAATGCGACCCGGCGCAGTGCGCTTCGGGGGTTTAGTCCTATGCTCGTGTCTAGAAGTAACCCGCAATGAGGCGCGTGATCGATCTGTGCGTGGCGCTGATAAGTGTAGTCACCTTGATGCCCGTGTTCGTGATTATCGCGATTGTTGTGAAGCTTGAGTCATCCGGGCCAGCGTTTATCAGGCAGATTCGAATCGGGCGCCGCGGCCGTCCGTTCCAGCTGTATAAATTTCGTGTAATGGTCGACGCTTCAGCGCAGCCAGCGGATGGTACGATGGCTCCGCGTCAACGTCTTACTAGGGTCGGCCGTCTTCTGCGCCTCACGCGTATCGATGGATTGCCGCAACTCATTAACGTCGTCAAGGGCGATATGAGCGTCGTCGGTCCGCACCCGGAAGTTCCGTCCATCGTTGCCGGATACACGTCCGAGCAACGTCAGATTCTCGACGTGCGGCCGGGGATCACTGGCCCGGCGCAGGTCCTATGGCTCGCGGAGGCCGCCCGCCTGCCAGCGGCCATCGACGCCGCGGACTATTTTAGAATTCTTCTTCCTCGGAAGCTCGAACTGGAAGTTGAATATGTTCGAAACCAAAGCCTTCTGGGCGATGCGCGAATTCTTCTCGGCACACCGATCCCCCTCGGACATTACATGCTCGCGCGTCCCCGCCTTGGTAGGGTGCTGAAGCTAGCTCGGCTCGCAACGGACTGTAGCCTTGTCGGTGTCGCGACTTATGCAGCGTTCTTCGCCCGATTCGATGGCATTATCTCCGCCCGCGACGCCTGGATCTTGATAGGGGGTCTGCCCTTCGAGCTCGTGGCGTATGCGTGCGCATTCCTGTTTCTGAATACGTATCGAAGCATCTGGAGGTATTCCGGCGTCGAAGATTTCTGGCAAGTCGCCAAGGCATGTGCGATCGGTGGAGCCGTCAACGCCGCTGGCATGCATATGGCCGTCTGGCCGTATCCCCGCTCGGTTTTGCTTCTGACGCCGGCGTTCGCCCTGCTACTCCTTGCAGGGGCCCGGTTGACGTGGCGAAGGACGGCTACAGCATTCACAGGCGGTGGCATAAAGACGGAACGCTGCCGCGCCGTCATCGTCGGCGCCGGCCGCACCGGTGCATCGGTGGCTCGCGAGATATTGGGTAACCCAAGGCTTGGCTATGATGTCATCGGCTTCGTCGACGACAACCGTGATCTGAGTCGTGCCACGCTATACAATCTACCCGTCCTCGGCGCGATCGAGGATCTTCACAGTCTTACGCAGAAGCATCGGCTCAAGGAAGCGATCATCGCAATCCCCCGGCCGACGCTTAATGACCTAAGACGTATTCAGGAAGCATGCGCCCGGGCCGGGCTCGTGTTCAAGACGCTTCCTTCCTTTGGTCAACTCGTCAGCGGGGATGGGCACGTCCGGTACCTCCGAAAAGTAGACCTCGGCAATCTCCTCCAAAGAGATACGGTGCGTCTTCAGGTCGAGAAGCTAGCGGCATTCCTCAAGTGTAAGCGCGTGATGGTGACGGGAGCCGGTGGCTCGATCGGCTCGGAGTTGTGCAGACAGATCGTTCGGCTTGGCGTTGAGTCGCTCTTGGTGGTGGATCGCGCCGAGAATCCGCTCTTTGCGATCTGTGCAGAACTGTCGGCTCTCGGGACGAGTACGAAGGTGACGGCGGCTCTCGCCGACATCAAGCACATCGTAAGTATGTCGGAACTGTTCGCACAATTTCGACCGCAGGTCGTGTTTCACACCGCTGCATACAAGCACGTTCCGATGCTCGAGGCGCATCCGATCGAGGCGGTCCTCAATAACGTCGTGGGCACGGCCCGGCTCGCGAAGCTCGCGAGCCTGCACGCGGTCGAGACGTTCGTCTTCATCTCGACCGACAAAGCGGCACGACCGAACAACCTCATGGGCGCGACGAAGCGGATCTGTGAACTCTATCTGCTCGCGCTCGACCGCGCGACGGAAGAGCAAAATGCAGCGTCGAAGTTCCGCATCGTCCGATTTGGCAACGTCCTCGGCAGTGCCGGCAGTGCCGTTCCGCTGTTCCAGCGACAGATCGAGAACGGAGGGCCCATTACGATCACCGATCCCGCCGCCTCCCGCTTCTTCATGACAATCGAGGAAGCGGTCGGACTCGTGTTGGAGAGCACAACGCTGGACACGCAGCGCGGCGTTGCGGTACTCGACATGGGAGAACCTGTCAAGATCGCCAGCTTGGCCGACGATCTGATCACGGCGCTCGGGCTACCGCCCGACGATGTTCCACGACAGTTCATCGGGCTGCGGCCGGGTGAGAAGCTTCACGAAGTGCTATGGGACGAAATGGACGAGGTACTGTCATCGCCGCATCCGCGTATTTCTATCGTCAGACCTCGTGCAAAACCTCTTGCGGATATGGAGGCTGTTGTTCGGCAGCTCGAGCAGCTCGCCATCGACGGTCTCGTCGCTCCGCTGCTGGCCAAAGTGCAGGAGATCGTCCCGAGCTACAGCGGCCGGGATGCTGAACCGTCAGTCCCACTGCTCGCGCCGACCGACGCCCTGGCGGGGGAATCCTTGAGCCCCGAACGGACCGAGCGCAGCGCGTGAACACCGATGCGCGCTTCTGCGGACGGCATGTCGCCATTCAAATCGTGGGATATTTTGTTGAAAACATGGCTGGTGGTCGAGAGCCATCTCTCTCCGACTGTTATTGGCAAAGCGCACCTGATAGAGCTTCGGCGCATATGAGTTCGGCAGAAGGGTATGCCGTCCACCGAACAGGCGACCTCTTGGGCTAAAGCCTCATGCAAAATCCCCGCATCGTCTTCGTGGCGCCTCAGCCGCCATATCCGTTGACCAATGGAATGCCGATACGAATATTTCAGCTCCTCCGCGCATATGCCGAATGTGGGTCAGTCAAGTTGGTGTTTCTATATCAGAATATAAGCCAGCTCGAAGAAGTAATGGATTCGGTGGCTGGGATCTGTGAAAGTGCCCATCCTGTTCCTGCGACGAGCACGTATGGTGAAACCGCACTTGCCAATTTGCCGCGCTGGCGGAGGCGCCTGCAGTTAGCGTGCGAACGACGCCCCGTCGCAATGGTGAAGGAGTTTTCGCCGGACATTTCCAGAATTGTGCACGAACTGGCGCCAAGGGCTGATCTGGTGCATGTGACCGGGATTCACATGGTGCCGCAGATCGAGCCATTACTGACTGAACGAAGCGTTGGCGTACGCTTCGTTCTCGACCTGCCTGACGTCGAGTCGGCGAGGGACGCGAAGAGGCTGAGATTCATCCCCTTGAGGTCGTGGTCTCGAATCGGGTTCGGGTACTACGACGTGCTTCGACTTTGGGCATATCAGAGGCGAGTCACTCGATGGTTCGACCAAGTACTAGTGTGCTCAGAGCAGGAGCGTGAGCGGCTAACTGTAAGCAATGTCGTAGTCGTGCCTAATGCGGTGAACGTACCAATCGATATGCCGAGCAGCGACACAGACGGCCGGACACTGTTGTTCTGCGGAACTCTTTCTTACCCTCCGAACGTCGATGGACTTCAGTACTTTGTCCGCACCATACTTCCTGAAATCCGGAAAGATATCCCCGACGTGAGGCTGTTGATCATCGGTCGGTCACCGAAACCAGAGGTTCAGGCGCTTGAGGATGGTGTGACAATCCGAATCGTATCCAATCCACCCACTGTTCCCGAGTACTATGCGAAAGCGACAGTCGCAATCGTCCCCATAAGATTCGGGGGAGGGACGCGCATTAAAATACTCGAGGCGTGGGCCCTGGGAGTCCCTGTGGTGTCAACGCCTCTCGGTTGTGAAGGACTCGACGCTATCGATGGCGAGCATCTAGCCGTGGCGGGAACTCCCGTTCGGTTTGCGAAAGCATGCGTCGAACTTCTCCAGACACCGTCACTAAGACGCCGACTGACAGCGCGCGGCAGAGAGCTTGTGTGGCGGAAGTATCGCTCAGAGGCGATACGCTCCGAAATCGTGACCATGGTGAGAAAGCTCGTGGGTGGTGAATCTGTTGAAGCCCTAGCGTCGCATCGTAGAACGGGGCAGTGAGGTGCCGAACGTCAGCGTCATTATCCCCACGCACAATCGTCCGGATCGGCTTCGCAACGCCCTTCATAGCGTGCTCGACCAGACCGAGAGAGACATCGAAATCTTCGTTATTGATGACGGCTCGGCTGACGACGCGGCTGCCGATGTTGTTGCCGCGTGTCGCGATGCGCGAGTTATCTACATTCGGCTGCCGGTGTCGCTGGGGCCAGCCGCAGCAAGAAATGCGGGCATCGTAAGGGCTACGGCATCCTATATCGCTTTTCTCGATGACGACGATGAATGGCTTCCCGAGAAATTGCAGACACAGATTGCCGTGCTGCAACAAAGTGAGTCTCATGTCGGCGTGGTCCATACCGCGTGCATTACGGTTGATAAGATTGCGGGTACGATAGTGACGAGCAGGCCCTCCGGCGCGTTCGATCCCGGAAGCGGCCGCAATGTGATTACGCTTTCCTCCGTCCTAATGAGGCGTATCTGCTTCGAGCGGGTCGGTCTTTTTGACGAAGAATTATTTGGTCCGGAGGACTTCGATTTGTGGATCCGTATAGCTGCCGAGTCGTTCACATTCAAATACGTGGATCAACCTCTGGTGAGGTACTGCATATACGGGGACGGAATATGTCAGTTCGTGGGCCGGAAATTGCCCCAAAATGTTCTGAATCGAAAGGTGTACGCCCTAGAGCGGCTAATCGCGAAGCACAGGCAGATGTTTGAATCCAATCGACAAGGTCAATGTTTCTTATACATGACGCTCGCGGAAAGGTATTGCGATGTCGGGGACGTCTCCAATCAGCGAAAAGCATTGCGACGTGCCTTTAGACTCTGGCCTTTTGAACCAAGAATATTTTGGGCGTTTGCGCGATCGATTGTTTCGGAAGCTCGAGTAGCGAGCACGGGTCTGTCGGCCGGCCAAAGATGAGGAACAAGACGATCGCTCTGCCGAGAGTTTTGAGTCTTTCTCCAGTAACACTTATCGTTGCGCCTGCTTTAGCTCTGGCGACACTCTTCGGGTGGGCGTTGGCGGAGGAGCACTGGATCATTTTCGCCGCTTTCACTTTGGTGGCGCTTGTGCCGATATTCGTCCAATGGCCGATTGTATCTACGTTCGGCGTCTATGTATTGCTCGTGCCGCTTTTCGATACCGTACCCTACGTTGTCGCCGGAATGACAGTCATCAAACCGGTGAGCATCTTGGCCACTGCCATCTTAGCGGCAGCGGGCTTGATAGAGCGACGTTTCAACCCGCCGCCCCGGGCGGCGCTCGCCTGGGGTTTGTTTGTGGCTTGGGGTTTACTGAGCGCCGTGTGGGCCCTTAACCCGGACTTAGTGTTCGCCCGCATGCCGACGGTGTTAAACCTGTTCGTTCTCTATTTTGTCGCTGTGTGCATCAGGCTTTCTCGAAAGGAACTCTATTCGGTCTGTATGCTCGCAGTTATCGGCGGAGTGATCGCTGCGGCTCTTGTCTATTTCAACGGGCCGGAGGGATTCAACGGGCCAGAGGGACCCTCAAGTGTTTCGCCACGCGGCAGCCTTGTCATTGGCGGCGTCGCGGCGAATCCGAATGGGGTGGGCGGAGCGCTCATCCTTCCACTGGCGCTCGCAGTCGCCGGAGTGGTTGGGCTCCGGAGCATGGTACAGAAAACCATCGCGTTGGCGTGCGTCTGCCTCATGGGCGTCGGCATATTCATCACAATCTCGCGGGGGGCTCTTGTTGGGATGCTCGCCACGATTGCCGTTCTCGCGTATAGGCTACAGGTCCGAATGCATATCGTCGTAGTGATGATCGGGTTGGTTGCGCTCACTGCAACGATGCCCGACGCATTCTACGATCGCGTTGGCGCGGTGGTGACTGGAGAAGATTCGACCGGATCAGGCCGCACGGAAATCTGGCAGGCGGGGTTCGAGGCGCTCCGCCGATTCGGCATCTTGGGTGCTGGCTTGGATAATTTCCCGGCAGTACACCGCATCTATGTAACTCAGGGCCCCAAGCCTAATGCGATGGGCGCGCACAACATCTACCTCCTGGCGTGGGTGGAACTCGGAATTTTTGGGTTAGCAATGATGCTTGCGGCCGCAGGGGGACATCTTCTTTCTGTACGGAGGGTGAGACGAGCCGGCAACAAAGAAATAATCCTAGCGGCCCTAGAAGGTGCGTGTTTTGGTGTCCTCGCCTTGTCGCTGTTCGCCGATCTGCTTTGGACCAAATTCTTCTGGTTACCATGGATTCTTGTTACCTGGGCGATGTCCTGCGACAGACAGGAAAAGGATGCCGCGTTTCGCGGTGGAAGCATCAGCCTGGATGCATCACTGAAACGTTTGGGTGTTGGTTAAATGTGTGGAATCGCTGGCGTTGCTGGGCTCGACGACCACGACGTCTCGATGGCGATCGTTCGAAAGATGGTCTCGTCACTAGCGCGGAGAGGTCCTGACAGCGAGGGGACTAAGTCTTGGGACGGAGTAGTTTTCGGGCATAGACGCCTCGCCATATTTGATCTGAGCGAAGCGGGAAGCCAGCCGATGGTTACCCGTGACGATGCAGTCGGAGTCGTTTTCAACGGGGCAATTTACAATTATCGGGAGCTGCGAGCCGAGCTCATCTCGAACGGTCAATCCTTTGTCAGTCATGCTGATACCGAAGTGCTACTCCATGGATATTTGAAATGGGGACTGGACCAGCTCGCATCGCGGCTGCGTGGCATGTTTGCGTTTGCTATTTGGGACGACCGGAAAAGAAAGCTGTATCTGGTGCGAGATAGGCTCGGTGTGAAGCCTCTCGTCTATGCCATGACGAGTGGAACTCTCGCGTTTGCCTCAACGGTACGAGCGTTGTGCGCGGCACGGTATACCGGAGATATTGACCAAGCCAGCGCGGCGTCCTTTCTCGAATTCGGATTTCTCCCCGATGATCAATCGATCTATCACGGTGTTCGAAAGGTGCCAGCCGGCTCAATTGTGGAATGGTCACAGGGGCGGATCGCCGAGCGCAAGTACTGGGAGCGGCGGCTACATCCCACATCGACTGTTAGCTCGTTTCGAATGGCTGTCGATGAAACGAAGGAGCTACTTCTAGACGCCGTCAAAGCTCGTCTCCATGCCGACGTGCCGGTTGGGGCATTGCTCAGCGGAGGAATTGATTCCGGATTGATATGTTGGGCGGCTCAAGAGCTTAAAGGCAATGTTTGCGCCTACACAGTGGGAACGCCTGGGGATCCGTGGGACGAAACGAGCGCCGCCAAGGAGACTGCGCGGCGGCTGCGTCTCGAGCATCATGTTGTGGAGATGGCGGACGACGATGTTCCCGAGATCCCCGAGCTCGTGTCAGCCTATGCGGAACCGTTCGGAAGTCCGTCAGCGTTAGGGATGCTGCGGGTATGTCGGGCGATCTCCCGGTCCAGTCCTGTCAAGGTCTTGTTGACGGGCGATGGAGGCGACGATGTGTTTTTGGGTTACCCACGGCATCGGAATCTCTGGATTGCAAGTAACCTCCGGCCATATCTTCCGTCGAGAGTGTCTAATTGGTGGCGCCGGTCGAGGACGCGTGTACCTAGAATCGGGGCGTTGCGCCGGGCTGCAGCGCTCCTCGACTACACAACTGGTGGCCTGAATGGAGTCTTGGAATACTCACGAAGTCTCCAGTGGTCTGAGCTCGACGGGCTAATTGGCGAGCGACTTCGGACTCCTTCCATGGAAGAAGAAGGTGGGTTCCACTCGGGGCCGGACGTCTTGGCCGAGTTCTTGGAGTATGAGTTCAAGACGAGATTCGTGGGTGAGTACTTGACGAAAGTCGATGGTGCGACGATGCATTACGGAATGGAGGCGCGATCGCCATTTCTTGATCAATGCCTATGGGAGTTCGCTTCCTCCCTGCCGTTTGAGACTCGACTCCATCGTTGGCAATTGAAGGCGATCCTGCGGGAGCTCGTTCGGCAAGAAATAGGTCGGACCGTCGCGCGGCGCCGGAAACGAGGATTTGCCGTTCCCGTACAGCGGTGGATTGTCCGTCGGTGGCGGCCCTGGGTGGAACAATTGTTAACTGAATCGTTACTAGAGCAGGAGGGCTGGCTGCGTCGCGGCTCCGCTCGCAGACGATTGATAGCGGCCGTTGACAGAGGGATAGCGCCGGTGCACCTCTGGTATGTGATCGTTTTAGAGGCATGGATCAGGCATGAACGTCAGATGGCGGCTTGAGACTGCAAAGAACGACGTACCAGCGGGCGCCGTGAGTCCGGTAGACCTGTGGTTACATTGTTAGTGTCCCTTAAACGCTAGTAGGCTGGGGCCGTGAATTCGAACCGCGCTCAAACCCTGAACATTAGTCCGAGATGTCAGCCGCGGATGAAGCAAGATGTATTGATATCGATTGTAGTTCCGGCGTTCAACGAAGAACACAACTTGCCTCAACTGTATCGTAAGATATGCTCTGTCATCGACGGGCGGAGGTTTGAATTGATTATCGTCGATGATGGAAGCACTGATAGAACGCTCGCTGTCGCCAAGGACCTCCAGCGCCAGGATCCCCGCGTTCACCACGTGAGCCTAAGCAGAAATTTTGGACACCAGGCGGCACTCCTCGCGGGCATGGCCCATTTCCGAGGGGACCTTTTGATTTCAATGGACTCCGATCTGCAGCATCCACCAGAACTGCTTCCGCACATGCTCGAGCTGTGGCAGAGTGGCTATGATGTCGTTCATACTGTTAAGCGAACTGACTCGTCTGCAAGCGTTTTCCGCCGACTGACTTCCAGGATCTTCTATCGAATGTTCTCGATGCTTTCTGGACTGCCCATGGGCTTCGGTCAGTCGGATTTTCGGTTATTGGATGCCCAAGTGGCAAGGCGGCTTGTTCGCCTTCCCGAGCATCATAAGTTCCTCCGCGGCCTCGTGAGCTGGATGGGTTTTGATCAGATTGCTATTGAGTACGATGTCGCACCGCGCTTCAATGGTAGCCCCACCTACACTCTGAAGAAGCGGCTGCAGTTTCATGCGGACGCGATCCTCTCGTTCTCTATCGTTCCGCTCCGGCTGTTCACGCTTATCGGCTTGTTCGTCTGCGTTGTAGCCGGGCTGTACGGTCTACTTGCGTTGGGCGAAGGTCTTTACGGGTTCTTGTTCGGCTACCCAACGTGGATTGTGCCGGGTTGGGCGAGCTTGGCTATTTTCGTTACCTTTCTCGGCGGAATTCAATTGATCGGAATTGGGATGCTTGGCGAGTACCTCGCGCGCGTATTTGAACAAACAAAAGGCCGACCACTTTACCTTGTTCGCGAAGCATCATTGGCGGTTGCCGACCAAGAACGTCAAACGATTGACACGACTCCGATGATGGGTCATGTAGCACAACCACTGACGGGCGTGGTGCCAGCGCCAACCCGACGAGAAGATTAGCCCCCGGAACGTCATACGTGCCCCGGCTTCTCATCGTAAACGCTGACGACCTAGGCCTGCACGAGGACATAAACCGCGGTATTCACATCGGACACTCGGAGGGTATCGTCACTAGCACATCGCTTGTTGCCTGCGGCGAAGCGTTTAACCATGCTTCAACTGTTATTGAGGATTGTCCTGAACTGGATGTTGGAGTCCATCTGACGCTGGTTGAAGAGCGGCCACTGTGCGCCCCGAATGAAATTCCGACGCTCGTTGGACGAGATGGGCGTTTTCTCCCAACGTATCGGCACGTCGCAGCTCGAGCTGTCAGCGGATCTATCTCGGCTGACGACGTCATCCGAGAGTTGCGAGCACAGATCGAGCGGGTCATCTCAATAGGACGTCAGCCGTCTCACTTGGACAGTCATCAGCACATCCATCTCTTGCCATCGATTTGGCGTGTCACAAAAAAGCTGGCAACAGATTATGGTATCCGTTGGATCAGGATCCCCCGTTTCACCGCCCTCTTCAGCAATCGAAGGTCCCTGAGTGACGCTGGGTTTCGTCTCGGGCTGAACGTTCTGAGTGCCGCGGCGTCCAACTCGTCGGCAGGGCGCGGGCGTAAAATCATGACCGCCGGCCTACATCACAGCGGACGGCTGGATGAGGCCAGTCTCTTGCGAGTTATCAGCGATCTTCGTCCAGGAATCTCTGAAGTCATTAGTCACCCCGGAATAGATACACCGGCCCTGAGCATGCGATACCGTTGGCACTATAACTGGTCAGCAGAATTAGCGGCGGTGACATCCAGCCCAGTAATGTCGCTCCTTGCCTCAGATGGGGTCAGGCTTACGCGCTTCTCCGAGCTAACGTTGTAGCGAGACTATGCGTGCCAAATTCTTGTGTCCACGGCCGACGGTTTCCAGGGAACGAGTGTCGACACGTCGTAAGCATGTTACCGATAGTTCGGGAACCTGGGGAGATGCTCACGGCCGATTTGCTAGCGCCGGTGACTGTGAGACGCTGTCGGAGGCAATTCAGTCACTCTGATTAACAATTAAGAACGACGGTCATCCGCGCGAAATGACGTCGGGCTTCGGCGGATGCCGGCCCGAAAAGGACCAACACCTGCGGACCGATGCGCTGAGCCGCTGACTACTTCGCCGTATTCCTTAGTCGCGATGAGGGCCTTCCGTAATGCTTGAGCGCAAAGAGGGCTGTCGCAGATCTAGATGAGAGATTCCTATACGGAGGCCGACGTATTAGCTCGGTCATTTCCTCTGCTCCTTATCAGTCTGTCTCTCATCTATCTTCTTATTGAGGTTCCACTTCTTGATCGAGTTCCTCTTATCGCCATTGACGAAGCATGGTACGGCAACACCGCGCATAATCTCGCCAGCGGCCACGGGCTTATAAATACCAACGTCGGCGAAAGGGGTGGTGACCAATTCTTTTTGTACGCCCTGGTTCTGTCCGCAGCATTCAAACTCTGCGGCACGAGCCTTTGGGTAGGTCGTCTCGTCTCGGTCCTTCTAGGAGTAATCACCCTCGTAGGGTGGGGATTTGTGTGCCGAGCGCTCGCGGTGCACTTGTCGTCCTTCATATTGACTAGTGCACTCTTTATAACCTCAAACGTCTATTTCATCGTCTTCCGTCGCTTGCGTCCTGAAGCCCTTGTCATTGCCCTGAGCGTGTGGGCGGTGTATTTCCTTTTGCGAGCCTGGAAAACTTGCCACTTCAGGGACTTTTTCTTATGTGCATTACTCGTGGGAGGGAGTGCTTGCGCTCACCCGAACGGCACGCTACTGGCTGTTTTACTCGGACTCCTCATTGCAGCAAGAGCGCTGCAGGAGCGTGCCATCGTCAGGCCTGCCCTCGGATATGCCACTGGCGGCCTCGTGATCATCCTCCTCTTTTCTTTAGGCTGGGGATTGCTACGTCAACAACCTATCTTCGACTTTCTCAAAGCGGACCTCCTCGCCAGCCATCGCGTTTCTACTACTCCGAGTCATCTTCTGGGTGTGGTAGAGACGAACCTCAGCACTTTCGTGCCCACATACAGCCTTGGCTTTAAGCGTTTGTATATCCTCTTGTTTGAATTTGGTGTTTTGCTGATCGGGCTCGGCCGATATCGACACGATCGGCAAGCGGCGCTTTTAAGTCTTGTCGGTCTTATCTGGTTCGCGGCGGCGGTGACGTTTTTTACTCCATTCTACCGATGGGCGTTTGGGACAGTAATACTTTTCTCTCTTGCGGTAACCGCCCGCTTGCTTAGTGTTGCGGTAGTGAGTCTTTCATCGAGGGTTCGTAAGGTCATCTGGCTGATGGCGTTCTTTTACGGCCTCAATAACGTCATAGGCGACGCCTACGTAGTCAAACACAACCTTTCCAATACCGCTTATAGTCGGTTGACCGAAACCCTAAGGACGTTCGTGCCCGATGGCGTGCCTGTTTTCATTCCAATCCAACTCTGGTTTGGCTTCCAAAGCAACGAAGTCTATACGCCTTTCACACGAACATTCGCCAATCCCCACGGAAGCATAATCCGTCTTCTGAAGAGTGGTCACATCCGGTACGTCGTCCTGAGTGCGACTTTGAGTGAGGGGCTCTCGCCTATTACCGGCCAGAAAGACTACAGCGCTTACGAGAGCAATGTGCGGTACGAACGCTTATACCAACAGGCTCACGCTGAGGTGGACAATCACTATCGACGGGTTGCTGTCGTGCCGACGCACGGGTATGGCAAGATCGAAATCTGGGAATATCCCACAATGCCATAAACGTCCTAACAAGAGCGCCTTCCCTTAGGAACTGGGGCGAGACTTGGCGGGCCGTTATCGCGACGTTTACCGTTACAATCGCCGTGGCGCGCTCATGAGAATGTGCCCGTCGATCAGGCGACTATGGTGGTTAAAAACATCAACGGGCGGGCCGTTCGGGTTGGTTGCGCTTTTACTGATGATCGTCCTTCGCGTTGAAGCCGTTTCTCCTGCTCAGACAATCAATCTGTGCAATTTCTACGCGTCTCCGGAAGGCAACGGTAGTGGACGCACCTCATTAAGCCCTTTCAAAATCGAAACCTTCCTTTCGCTCGCTGCACCAGGCATGACGCTCTGCCTGCTGGATGGCATCTATCGGGGGTCGAGAAGCATGATTCATCCCGCTCCCGGACGGAGCGGCACGAGTTCGGCGCCAATTACGATCCGTGCGTATCACGACGGTGGAGCGCTAATCGATGGGGAATTCGCGCACATCCCAGTCGCCTTGCGCAACAACTCGTGGTGGGTGCTCGAAGGTTTCAATGCGATGAGGTCACCGCGGCAGGTGGCTGCTCTGACTGATGGCGCTGATGGATTTACAGGTCCCGGGTCCAACAACAACGTCCTACGGCGACTCGTGCTCTGGGACACAGACATAAGACAGAATGTCGATGTCGTCACGCACGCGTCAGCAAATGACAACCTCTGGGAGGACTGTGCCTTTTTCGGCACTGGCCGCCGTGTTTGGAGCGTTTACACTGGGAGGAGAAATACGTGTCGACGATGTTGGGCGCGGTGGGAAGGCAACACGACCGTCCGTAACTCAGGTCCGAAGCGCACGATTGATCTCGGCTACGGATTCAGGCCGGGCGCCGAACTTGCCACCAACACACTCTGGGAGTCGAGCCTTGCGACATGGAATGCGTGGTCCATGCCGCAGTCCTACGATGGCGCCAACGCCGTCGACGGCTCGCGAGATGGCTCGCACCAGACGGACTATTCCATCTACCAAAAAGGCGGCACAGTCGGGACAGAAACGAATCCCGGCGAGGTCGCCGGACACCGACTGGTCGGGAGCATCGCGTATATTATGACAAGGGAATGGTTTCATAATAACGCGAGTCCCGCCCACATGTGGGGACTCAAGTACGGCAAAAGTCAGGTCATTCGTGACGGACTCGTCGTGATTCCCTCAGACTATCCGTATGGACGGGAAATTGCGGCCTTTGCGATTGGCCCGAACAACGACTCACGGGATGGAATCGGCAGTAATACCGCCAGCAATATTACATCGATTCGAAGAGGGACGGACTCGATTGGAGTGAGCTGGACAATCCGGAATTTCTCAATTTCTGCCTCAGCCGATGCGGTCGCTAATCCGTGGTCGACGACGGGCCCAGGCGCGAATCTCTGTTATCGTTATGTTAACGGTCTCCGCACGACGGAGCCCCTCTGGCCGTGGCCGATGAATCAGCGGATCAAGCAGGCCACCGCCATGGCAGGAAGTTACACGGGACCGTGTCTGAATTGCGCCGGTGGCCGACGGGCACGCATCGCCACTGATGTAACGGCTGATATTGAAGCTCTTCTTGGCGCGATCCCAGAGAAATGCCGAAGCTAGCATCGCCATCGATGAACTTCGGTATAGAGAGGCGCGCTGGCCGTCGAAGCGTCTGTCCGGAAGGCTTTCGAACCTCACAACTCTGCTCTCATTCTGGAGTGCTCCCCATTTCGACTGCTCACCGTGGGGACGTAAGATGCGGCGGGAGGCCCCATGGGCGAACACCGGCGGAAGGCAGACGGCCGACGTGTCTTCAGCACGGAATTCAAGCGGGAGACAGTCCAGAGGATTTTGACCGGGGAGAAGACGGTTGCCGAGCTCAGCCGCGAGCTCGACATCGCTCCCAGCGTGATTCGCAATTGGAAGCGGTTCGCTGAGGCGGGCGCGACGACAGCGGTGCAGGCCAGTGAGGACGTAGTCCCCGCGAGCCAGCTGCGGGAGGCCTACGCCAAGATCCGAGAACTCGAGCGCGCGCTCGGCCGCAAGACGATGGAGGTCGAGATCCTCCGCGCGGCCCAGGAGATCGTAAAAAAAACTCCGTCGTTGCGCAGAGAGTCCGCGCGGTGACCCGCGTACCCCTCACGGTCATCTGCCAGGTCCTGCGGATCGCGCGGCGAACCGCCTACTATGTGAGCCGCGCCCGGCCGGGCGGGCGTCATCACCGGACGGCCGATCCAGTGGTCCTGGAGCAGATCCGCGCCGTGACGAACAGCCGCGCGACGTATGGCTATCGCCGCGTGTGGGCGATGGTGAACCGGACCTTCCGCGCCGGCTACAACCGCAAGCGCATTCGGCGCGTGATGCAGCTGCATGGCTTGATGCTGGCCCCGCGCGTGCACCGGCGCCACGGCCGACCGCATCTCGGTCGGATCGAACAGCCGGCCTCGAACCAGCGCTGGTGCTCCGACGTCTTCTTGATCCCCTGTTGGAGCGGCGAAGTGCTGTCGGTCGCCTTCGCGATTGACTGTCATGACCGCGAGGTGTTCGCCTGGACCGCCTCGCCGCGTCCGCTGACGGGCGCGGACATTCGCACGCTGATGGACAAGGCGCTCTGGGCACGCTTCGGCGAAAGGATGCTCAAGGCGCCGCACGCGGTCCAGTGGCTCTCCGACAACGGCCCGCAGTACACCGCGACGGCATCGGTGCTCTACGCACACGAGCTGGGTTTAGTGCCGATCACCACGCCGTCGTACAGCCCGCAGAGCAACGGCTTGGCCGAGGCCTTCGTGAAGACGTTCAAGCGCGACTACGTGGACGGTGCCGAGCTGCGGGACGCCGAGACCGTCTTGGCCCAGCTCAGCGACTGGTTTGACGACTACAACACCCGCGCGCCGCACTCCGCGCTCGGGATGTGCAGCCCGGCCGAGTACCGGGCGGAGCAGCTCACACTCAGCTCCTCGCGGTGAGCAGCACTTTGGGGAGCACTCCATCCATGCCTGTGCCGGCGCCGAA
>Ga0209382_10001844_pt1 | contig 32351 bp, 31 predicted proteins | sample SoiMetdeltSBSDD5_FD_187599 | JGI IMG/M metagenome (GOLD analysis project Ga0209382, IMG submission 187599) | Bulk soil microbial communities from a Populus tree surrounding site in Tennessee, USA - Soil MetaG P. deltoides SBSDD5 (SPAdes) (version 2) | ecosystem: Environmental > Terrestrial >...
CGACACATGGCCGACATGCCGGCGCCCAGCGAGGGGATTGTGCTCACGCACTTCATCGTGAGCGACGACGTGCCGCGCTCGCGCGACTTCTACGTCGACGTGCTCGGCGGGGAGCTGGTCAGGGACGGGGAGCCGGCGTTCGTCAAGCTCGCCAACAGCTGGATCATCATCAACGTGGGCGGCGGGCCCACCGAGGACAAGCCCGACGTGATCCTCGAGACGCCGCCGGACCCCACCCGGACGAGCGCCTTCCTCAACATCCGCGTGGCCGACATCCAGGCCGTCTATGACGACTGGAGCTCCCGCGGCGCGCAGTTCATCACCCCGCCGCAGGACCGGGGCGCGGAGATCCGCTGCTACATCCGCGACCCGGACGGCCACCTGATCGAGGTCGGCCAGGCCACGCCGTAGCCGAAAGTCGCCCCCGCCGGCAGGCTCCGGCACTACACTGGTCGGTCCGGGGGACTCCGCATGGGACTCGCATTCGGCGATCGAATATCTGGCCTGACCGTCGACGGTAGGGAGCTGCACGCCGCCGTCTTCAACGAGAACCAGGTTCGCGCCGCGGCCGGGCTCACGCTCGTGATCGGCGCAGTTGCCTTCAGCTTCGCCTACTTCGACCAGGAGTACGTGCCGCTCCGGGTCGCCTCGACCTTCTTCTTCGTCGAGTTCCTGACCCGGGTGACGGTGGGCATCCGCTACAGCCCCGTGGGCGTCATCGCCGGCTGGATGACTCGCCACCGGCCGCCGGAATGGGTCTCCGCCAAGCCGAAGCGCTTCGCCTGGGAGATCGGCCTTGCCCTGGCCCTGTCCATGACGATCATCACCAACAGTGGCATCACCGGCACTCTGCCGAGAACGCTCTGCGTGATCTGCATGGTGCTGATGTGGATGGAGTCAGTGCTCGGCCTCTGCGCCGGCTGCGAGCTCCACGGCTACATGGTGCGACGCGGCTGGACGACCAAGGATCCGGCCTTCGAGGTCTGCGCCGGCGGGGCCTGTGAGATCCCCGCGCAGCCGGCCACCAGATGACGACGGAAGCGGCGGCTCGCGACCTCGTCGAGGCGGAGGCCGCCTTCCTCGAAGCCAACCCCTCCTTCCGGGAGACCGCCGTCGTCGACGAGCTGCGCGCGACGGACTACGGGCGACTCGACGCCAACGGCGACGTCTACCTCGACTACACGGGCGGGAGCGTATACGCCCAATCGCAGCTCGACGAGCACATGCGCCTGCTGCGCGAGAGCGTCTACGGCAATCCCCATTCGGTGAATCCAACCTCGTCGGCCTCGACCCGGCTCGTCGAGGACGCGCGCGCCGCCGTCCTTCGCTGGTTCAATGCGGACGACAGCGAGTACGACTGCGTCTTCACGCCGAACGCGACGGGCGCACTGCGGCTCGTCGGGGAGGCCTACCCGTTCGGTCCGGACGACCAGTTCCTCGCCACCTTCGACAACCACAACTCCGTCAACGGCATCCGCGAGTTCGCCCACGCAAAGGGGGCGGGGTCGGCGTATGTTCCGCTCGAGGCGCCCGATCTCCGGGTGGGTGACGATCTGCTCGAGCGCTACCTCGACGCGGGTGCGGGCGAGGGCCGCCACAACCTATTCGCCTACCCGGCGCAGTCGAACTTCTCCGGCGTCAAGCACCCACTCGAATGGATCGCGCCGGCGCAGGAGCGCGGCTGGGACGTGATCGTCGACGCGGCCGCGTTCGTGCCCACGAGCCGCCTGGACCTGTCGGTCTGGAAGCCGGACTTCGTGCCGGTCTCGTTCTACAAGATGTTCGGCTACCCGACCGGCCTCGGCGCGCTGCTCGCCCGGCGCTCCGCGCTGGAGAAGCTGCGCCGTCCGTGGTTCAGCGGCGGCACGGTGGTGGCCGCGAACGTCCAGGCTGAGATGGTTGTGCCGGAATCCGGCCACGCGCTCTTCGAGGACGGGACGGTCAACTACCTCGGCATCCCGGCGATCGCGATCGGCCTACGCCAGCTCGAGCGCATCGGCATCGACACCGTCGCGCGCCGGGTGGACGCGCTCGGTGCGTGGCTGCTCGAAGCCCTCCAGGGCCTGCGCCATTCGACCGGCGAGCCGGCGACTCGCGTGTACGGGCCGACGACATGGGACCGTCGCGGCGGCACGATCGCGTTCAACTTCCTCCACCCGGACGGCGCCGTGGTCGACGAGCGTTTCGTCGACATCGTGGCGGCGGAGCACAACATCTCGATCCGCACGGGCTGCTTCTGCAACTCGGGTGCGGGGGAGACCGCCTTCTCGATCTCGAAGGACACGCTGATCGGCGCCGAGTTCGCCGAGGGAATGATCCTCGACGACTACATCCGTCTGGTGGGAATGCCGACGGGCGGCGCCGTGCGGGTCTCGCTCGGGCTCGCGACGAACTTCGCCGACGTCTACCGCTTCGTAAGCTTCGCGAGGGAGTTCCTCGACGTCAGCGACGTGCCGGCGGGCCTGCCGCCGCGGCTGGCCTGCTGACCGCCTAGCTCAAGGCCAGCCGAGCGTGCGGGCGGAGCACCTGCCGGAGGTTCGCCATCAGGTCGCGGAGGACGACGTCGAGGAACGCGTGCGACGCGTTGTCCTCGCCGTTGAACATACGCTCGAACGGCTCCTGCGGCAGCACGAGTAGGAGCGTTCGCTCGCGCGTGGTGGCGGTCACCGAAGACGGACCGCCGTCGATGAGCGTCTCGTAGCCGAAGGCATGCCCGGGCCCGACGAGGCTGACCCGGATGCGGCGGTCGCCGCGGATGATCACCTTCTCGACGGCGCCGTTGATTATTACGAAGCACGCCGTCGAGGGAGTTCCCTCGGTGATCAGCGTGCGGCCGGGTGGGCACAGCGCGTACCGACCGGCCGTCAGGAAACCCCAGAGCGCGAGCGGGTCGAAGTCGTGGAAGGCCGCGAGTCGCCGCACGTACTTGCTGTCGGGGGGTCCGCGGAACTCGAGCTCGGCGATCTCATCGGCTGGCGGCTCGGGCGGCGCGTCGCCGCCGAGCGAATTGGCGAGGGCCGCGAGCTGGTCGCGAAGGCGCGCACAGGCTACCCGGGCGATTCGGCGTTTGAGCTCGAAGGCCGTCGGATGCCGGCGCGAGACGAGCCCGGCGAAGTCCGCGCGGCTCAGGGACAGCAGGGTGGCGGGCTCGGCGACGGTCGCCGTGGCCGAGTGCTGCCCGCCGTCGAGCAGCGGAACCTCGCCCAGCACCTCGCCCGCGCCCAGGCTCGTGACCTCGACCACGCGGTCGCCGGGCAGCGGAACTGAGACCGAGATGCGTCCGTCGACGATCAGGAGCATCCCCTTGACCTCGTCGCCCTTGCGCCAGAGCACCTGGCCCACCGGCAGTTCCTGGCGGCGCATGATCTGCGCGAGCTCCCCGATCTCCACCTCCGACATCCCCTCGAGGAGCGGAACGGTCGGCAGGAACGCCCGCGCCTGCTCCTGTGCGGCAGCCGGGTCAAACATCGAGGTCGAGCGTCTCATGCTCGAGGACGTTGTCGCGCCGCGTCGCGGTGATCATCGAGTATTCCGGCACCTCGAGCCAGGTGGAGATGTCGACGGTGAGTGGCTCCGATGCGATCAACAGGGAGCGGGGAACATCGCTGGCCGCCATCGCCGAGCCGTTCTCACTCTGCACGTACTCACCGCCGACCGTGTACCAGAGACTCACGTACGGCAGGTCGGTCTCGAGCAGGTGGTCCGCGTCGGGGTACCAGCCGTAATCGAACGAAAAGCGCGTCGCGACGAGCACCTCGCCACTCGAGAGGCACAGGTTCACCGGCGATGACGTATCGATCCCGTGCGCCGCGCGGACCTTGCGCAGCACGCGCAGCGCGGCCATCGTCGCCTGAGAGAGCTCGTCCGCGTCCGGACGTCCATATGGGTCCTCGAGCTGTGAGAGGACGAGCGCGTAGATCCACTCCGAATCCGTGGTTCCCTCGATCTCCCGTGCCAGCTCGGGCCTGACGTGCTCGACGAGGTCGTAGCGCATGCGGGTGAAGTCGCGCAGGTGGCCGTTGTGCGCCAGCGCCACATTCGCGCCGCGAAAGCGGAAGGGGTGCAGGTTGGACTCTCCGACGATCTCCCGCTCCGTGTGCGTCACGCCGCGGACATGGGCGATCAAGCACGTCGGGTCGAGCTTGCTCGACAGGCTGCGCAGGTTGCGGTCGAACTCCGGGAGGGTCGTGGCCCGGTAGGTGAACGGGTCCTCGGCGCGGAGCGAGCGCTGGTCCCAGGCGACCATTCCGAACCCAGCCAGGTTGAGGAAGGTCTCCATCATCCGCGGGTTGTAGGACTGGCGAACGAGGCTGCTGTCGGTCTCGAACAGCACGTGTGAGAGGCCGATCGGCTCGCCGAGATATGCCAATATCCGGCACATCCGGGCGATCGTAGCTGGGTAGGCTTCGTCGGGAGCCAACAACGAACGGGGGGCAGGTGAAGGAGTTCATGTGCGGGGCGATCGTCCCCGGTTGCGACGCGAGGTTCGAGGGCGCCTCCGAGGAGGAGATCCTCGAGCAGGTGGCCGTCCACGCCCGCGAGGAGCACGGCATGGACGAGGTGCCGCCCGACGTCGCGGACAACGTCCGCGCGCTTATCACCGAGGTCTAGTCCATCCCGCGGCGCTCCGCGAACGCGCGCAGGGCGGCGCGCGCATCCGGCTCGCCGAACAATCGCACGCAGTGATGCGTCTCGCGATCCATCGCCGCGGGCAGCTGCTCGCCGAAGCGCTCGTTCAGCATCGTCTTCGTGGCCGCCACGGCCGCGCGCGAGCTGCGGGAGAAGACGCCCGCCCAGTGCTCGATACGCGAGTCGAGCAGCTCCGCGCGCACCATCTCGGTGGCGAAGCCGCGCTCGCGAGCCCAGCCGGCGTCGCGCTCCTCGCCGCCCAGCAGCAGCTCGCGGGCGGCCGACTCGCCGAGCAGCTCGGGCAGCAGCAGCGTGCCCGCGTTGCTGGCCACCAGGCCGATGCCGACCTCGGGAGTGAGCAGCCGCACGCGGTCCGTGCACAGCCGCAGGTCGCAGCTCGCGGCGAACTCGAGCGCGCCGCCCACGCACACGCCGTCCACGGCGGCGATCGCGGGCACGGGACTGGCCAGCACCACGCGGGTCATGCGCTGGAAGCCTTCGATCGTTGCCTCCCACGCCTCCGCGTCAGCCTCGAGAGCGGCCTGCAGGTCGTCGCCGGCCGAGAAGTGGTCGCCCTCGCCGCGCAGCACCACGCAGCGCACCCGCTCGTCCGCGCCCGCTGCCTCGATCGCGTCGGCGATGGCGCTCATCGTCTCGAGGTCCCAGGCGTTGCGGCGCTCCTGGCGGTCCCAGCGGACCAGCCGGGCGGAATCGAGGTCCGAGGTCGTGACGGTCATCCCTGGCTCTCCTTCCTGAGTGCCTCGACGGCGGTGGGTAGCTCGTCCCCGCGGGCGCTCCGGTGGACGATGCGAGTCTTGTGCTCGGCCACGGGCAGGGAGCCGGGCTCGAGCCGGATGACGGCGAAGCGCGTCCGCAGCGCGGACTCGAGCGCGCCTCGCAGGCCGCCGAGGTCGAGCGCGGCGGGCGCCTCGACGTACACGTGGAGCGGCGGCGCGATCGGGTCGCCGTCCGCCACGATGCAGTGGCGGCCGAGCCGCGGCTCGCCGGCAAGGATCGCGCCGACCGCCTGCGGGTAGACGTTCACGGCCTGCACGCGCAGCATGTCGTCACGGCGGCCGTCGATGCGGATGCGCGGCGTGGTCCGCCCGCACGCGCAGCGCGAGGTCCAGACGTGGCCGAGGTCCGCCGAGCGGTAGCGCAGCAGTGGCGAGGCCTCCCGGCGCAGATGCGTCCACACGAGCTCGCCGCCGGCGCCGTCCTCCAGCGGAATCGGCTCGCCGCTGTCGGGGTCCACCAGCTCGAGCACGGCGTGCTCGCCCACGGTCAGGTGCAGCCCCTCGCCCTCGCCGCAGGCGCCACCCATCGTAGACCACACGTCGCTCATCCCGAAAGTGTCGGCCACGCTCGCGCCCCAGGCCGCCTCGATCTCGCTGCGCACGGCGGCGAGTCCCGCGCCCGGCTCGCCCGCGGTTACGATGTGGCGAAGGCCGAGCGCAGCCGGATCGATCTCGAGGTCGCGCGCGCGGGCAGCCAGGTAGGCGGGGAAGGAGAGCGTGCCGAAGATCGAGGTGATGCCGAGCCGCGGGATCAGGTCGAGCAGCCGGCGCGACTGGCCGGTGCCGAAGGGCACCACGGTCGCGCCGCTCGCCTCGAGCGCCATGTGATCGGCGATGCCGCCGGCGTAGAGCGCGTAGTTGAGGCAGTGGGCCACGACGTCGGCCGGCTGTAGCCCTGCGATCCGGAACGCCTCGCCGCCCACGGCGCTGTTGGCCTCGTGGTCAGCCCGGGTGAAGCCGACCGCCACCGGGGCGCCCGTGGTGCCGGAGGTCACGTGCATGCGAACCAGGCGCTCGCGGGCGGCGCACAGCTGCGGGCCGAACGGCGGATCCGAGCGCTGGCCCTCGCGCAGCTCGTCCTTCGTGGTGAACGGGAGCCGCGGGAGGTCCGAAGCGCGCCGCACGGGCGGGCGCAGGCCGCGCAGGCGCTCGGCGTAGAACGTGCTCGACGCCTCGAGGTAGGCCAGCTGCTCCTCGAGGGCGGTCACCCGCGCGCGGGCAGCTCGCCCGCCGCGGCGAGCTCGAGGGTCGCCGTGACGGTCCGGCCGTAGGCCTCGAGCGCCACCCGCAGGTCGGCCTCGGGGGTGTCCTCCTCCTTCGTGTGCGAGACCGGCGGGGAGGACGACGAGAAGATCATCACCGTGGGGACGAGGCGGGCCATCTCTGCGGCGTCGTGCAGCGGCCCGCTCGGGATCGCCGTGTCCTTGCCGCCCGAGTCGGCCACGGCCTCGCGCGCGACTGCGATCAGGCGGTCGTCGAACGGGATCGGCGGGATCGACCACAGGTGCTCGAGCGCCACCTCGCAGCCCTGGTCGGCGGCGGCCCGCTCGCAGGCGGCACGCGCCTCGCCGAGCATCGCGGCCAGCTCGCCGGGGTCGAGGTGGCGCTGGTCGAGCAGCATGTCCGTGCGGCCCGCCAAGGCGGTCACGACCCCCGGTTCGCTCGTGGCTCCGCCCACGGTGCACACCCCGCCCTCGTGGGCGAGCCCGACGTCGCGGATAGCAAGGGCGGCCTGGGCCGCCGCGGCGAAGCTGTCGTGGCGGAGCGCCATCGGGGTTGCCCCCGCGTGCGCCGCCTGGCCGCGGAAGACCGCCACGTGGCGCTCCACCCCGCAGGTGCCGAGCACGGTCGCCGCCGGCTCCCCGCGGCTCTCGAGCACCGGGCCCTGCTCGATGTGCAGCTCGAGGTAGGCGCGCGCGCCGCTCAGGCGCTCCCCCGACTCGTGCGCGCGGTCGAGCTCGACGCCCTGGCGCGCCACCACGTCCTCGAGCCGATCGCCATCCCGGTCGCGGAGGTCGCGCACATCGTCGACGTCGAGCGTGCCGGCGCAGGCCGATGAGCCGAACAGGCTGCGCCCGAAGCGGGCGCCCTCCTCGTCCGCCCAGTCCACGAGCCGTAGGCCCACCGGCGGAGGCCCGCCGTCAGCATGCGCCCGCAGCGCCCCGAGCGCGGCGAACAGCCCGAGTGCGCCGTCGAGCCAGCCGCCGGCCGGCACGGAGTCGATATGCGAGCCGACGATCACGAAGCCGTCCGCGTCGCCCCTGCCGGGCAGCTCGGCCCACAGGTTGCCGGCCGGGTCGACCGAGACCTCTACGGGCAGCTCCTCCAGGCACGCGCTCAGGAACTCGCGCGCCCGCACCCACTCGTCCGTCCAGCACACCCGGCGCGCGCCGTCCGGCCCGCCGGTCAGGCGCGCCAGCTCGCGCAGGTCGTCGAGCACACGGCCGGCGTCCATCAGGCGCGCACGGGCGCGGCGGCGCGTAGCGACCTCGGCACGAAGCGCCCGTGGCCCGGCTGGGTCACGATCTCGCCGCGGTCGTACACGAGCGTGCCGCGGCAGAGCGTCTGGCGCACGCTCCCGGTCGAGCTCTCGCCCTCGAACAGGTCGTAGTCGACGTTCATGTGCGACGTGCGCGTGGAGAACTCGAACGGCGTGGCGGGATCGAAGACCACGAGATCGGCGTCGAAGCCGGGCGCGATCGAGCCCTTGCGCGCGAGTCCGAAGCGGCGGGCGATCGTGGTCGAGGTCATGTCGACCAGCCTGCTTGGGGTGATCCGGCCACCCTCGACGCCGAGGTCCCAGAGCTTCACGAGCCGGTGCTGGATCATCGCCAGCCCGTTCGGGATCTTCGAGAAGTCGTCGCGGCCCAGCGCCTTCTGCTCGCTGTTGAACGGGCAATGATCGGTGGAGACGCTCTCGAGCACGCCGCGCTCGAGCGCCAGCCAGAGCAGCTCCTGGTTGTGCCGTTCGCGCAGCGGCGGGGAGCACACGTAGCGGGCGCCCTCGAAGTCCGGGCGCTCGAGGTCCTCGATCGTGTTGGTGAGGTACTGCAGGCAGGTCTCGCCCGACACCTTCACGCCGCGCTCGTGCCCGGCGGCGATCTCGTCGGCGGCCAGCCCGCAGGTCACGTGGACGATGAACACGTCGGCCCCGGCCAGCTCGGCCAGCCGCACGGAGCGGTGGGTCGCCTCAGCCTCGAGCAGCTCGGGCCGGGTGTGCGCGTGGTGGATCGGGTCCGTCTGCCCCGCGCCGAGCGCTCGCTCCACGAGCACGTCGATCGCATGGCCGTTCTCGCAGTGGACCATCGTGAGGGCGCCAAGGTCGCGCGTGGTCTCGAGCACGCGGAAGAAGAGGTCGTCGTCGATCATCAGCACGCCCTTGTAGGCGAGGAACACCTTGAACGAGCAGACGCCCTCCTCGACCATCGGCTCCATGTCGGCGAACGTGCCCTCGTCGGCGTTCGTGATCGCGACGTGGAAGCCGTAGTCCACGTGGGCGGCGCCCTCGGCGCGGTCCTGCCACTCCTCGAGCGACGAGCGCAGCCCGCCCGGCTCCTGCTGGATCACGAAGTCGACGATGCAGGTGGTGCCCCCGGCAGCCGCGGCGCGGGTGCCGGTGTCGTAGTCGTCGATCGAGCGGGTGCCGCCGAACGGCATCGCCATGTGCGTGTGGTTGTCGATCAGGCCGGGCAGCACGTAGCAGCCACTCGCGTCGATCCGCTCCGCGTCGACCTCGCCCAGCGAGCCGACCGCAACGATCTCCTCGTCCTCCACGAGCACGTCGGCCGGCGACGCATGAGTGGCGTTCACGACGGTGCCGCCACTGATGAGCTTTCTCACGATGCACCTCCTGTTACTCCGGCGAAGCGCGGGATGATCTCGCGGCCGTAGACCTCGAGCGTCCGCTCCTGGCCCTCCGTCATGAGGTAGATGTTGAACTGGTCGACGCCGATCGACTCGAGCTCGGCGAGCTTCGCGGTCGCCTGCTCGGGCGTGCCGAGCACGCAGAAGCGGTCGCAGATCTCGTCGCTCACGAAGGCGCCGTGCAGCGCGCCCACGCGCGAGTGCTCGTCGTAGTCGTAGCCCGTCTCGGCGGGCACGTAGTCGGTCAGCGCCCTCGGCACCACCGAGCCGTCGGCCCCGTATCGCGCGATCAGGTCGCGCACGTGGTTCGACACCATCGCCGGGAACCAGCGCACCTGCTCGCGCGCCGCCTCGAGGTCGTCGGAGATGTGGGTCGGGGCACACACGATGCACTTGAGCGCCGCCGGGTCGCGCCCGGCCTCCTCTGCCGCCTGTCGCGCCGTGGCCATCGTCCACTGGATGATGTCCGGGTCGGCCAGCTGGATGATCACGCCGTCGCCCACTCGTCCCGCGATCGCGAGCACCTTCGGCCCGTAGCCGGCCACGTGCATCTCGATCGGCGGCAGCTCGGGCCGCACCCAGCCCAGCTCGATCTCGGTGCCGTTCCACTCCACCCGCTCGCCGTTCATGAACGGCCTGATCATCCTGAGCGCGTCCTCGAAAGGCCGAACCCGCACGGGTTGCTGGTTGATGTAACGGCGCGCCGAGTCGCCCCGGCCGATCCCCATCACCATGCGCCCGTCCGAGATGTCTTGCAGGGTCGCGTAGGCGCTCGCGACGACGGTCGGCTCGCGCGTGCCCGGATTCGTGACCATGTGGCCGAGCTTGATCCGCTCTGTCGCGGCGGCGGCCAGCGCCAGCGTGGGCGTCGACTCCTGCCAGAGCACGTGCGAGTCGTAGGTCCAGCCGTACTCGAAGCCGTGCGCCTCGGCGAGCTTGATCAGCTCGACGAGGCGCTGGTACGGCGGGTCCGGCATGACGGTGACGCCGAAGCTGAGGGCCATGACGACAAGCTACCTCCCCGGCCTGTCAGGGGAGGAGGACCCAGAACGCGACGTTGCTCGCGTCCTCCGCGACGAGCGTGCCGCCCGCGACCGAGAGCCGCTGGGTCTGAACCGAAATCTCCGAAGCCTCACACAGGGCACTCGTGGGGCCGGAGTCGGTCATCGCCGAGGCGGCCGCCTCGGGGGCATCGGTCCGCCTGAAGTCGACACCGGCCGCCGCGCCGCTCGCGACGGGATCGATCCCGGCCGCGACTCGGACGCAGTAGCCGCCGCCCCCGAGCGACCGGGCGCTCACGACGTTCTTGGCCTTGATGACGTCGCAGAGCCCGGGCGCGTCGCGACACCGAAACGGATCGACGAATGCGAACGCCCGAGCGGTCCCCGGCTCACCGGTCGCTCCGGGCTGCCCGGTGTCGCCCTTCGGGCCGGCCGGGCCCTGCGGCCCCTGCGCACCCTGCGGCCCCTGCGCGCCGGCGGGGCCGGCCGGCAGCTGGCCCTGCTTGAAGTCGCGGGCCAGCAGCGTGCGGTCGTGCACGTCGCGGCCGGTCAACGACCCGTCGCTGACCTGCTTGCCGGTGATCGCGACGGCGGCGTAGCTGCTGCCGCCGAGGGCGGCGAACAACGCGACGCTGGCGATCACGCTTGCGTAGGTGGGTCGGAAACGGCGCTTCGTGTTCATGCCGCAAAGGTCGCTCAGGCATGCCTTTAGGGCCAGGAGGGCTGGCCGACGGCTTGGTGTCGGTCATCCGCCGGTTCGAGCTAGCCCAGCTCGTCGATTACGGCCGGCCCGGTCGGCGCAAGGTCCTTGTTCGACAGATGCGAGTCGGCGATCGTGCTCATGGTCAACCGGGTCCCCAGGCGTCGCTATTCGCGGAGGTAGGCGAGCACCGCGAGCACGCGGCGGTGGTCCTCGGGGCTCGCCGTCAGATCGAGCTTCGAGAAGATTCCCGTCACGTAGCGCTCGATCGCGCGCTCGCTCAGGAACAGCTCGCCGGCGATCGCCCGGTTCGTGCGCCCCTCGGCCATCAGGGCGAGCACCTCTCGCTCGCGTTCGGTGAGCGACGTCAGGGGACCGTCGTCGCGGCGGCGGCCGAGCATCTGGGCCACGACCTCCGGATCGAGGACCGACCCGCCGGCCGCCACGCGCTCCACGGCGTCGGTGAGGAGCTCGGCGTCGGCCACCCGGTCCTTGAGCAGATAGCCGACCCCGTCGCCGCCGCCGGCGAGCAGCTCGGAGAGATAGCGGTCCTCGACGTACTGGGAGAGGAGCAGGATGCCCACGTCGGGCAGCTCCTGCCTGATCGTGAGCGCCGCGCGCAGCCCGTCGTCGGTGTTGTCCGGCGGCATGCGCACGTCCACGATCGCGACGTCCGGCGTGTGCGCGCGGACCTTGCGCAGCAGGTCGTCCGCGTCGCCCGCCTGCGCCACGACCTCGAAGCCGGCGTCCTCGAGCAGGCGCGCGGCTCCCTGGCGGAGCAGGGCAGCGTCGTCGGCGATCACGATTCGCATGGCATCTCCGCTACGAGCATGGTTCCCGCGTTCGGGCGGCTCGTCACCTCGAGCGACCCGTCGAGCGCGGCCAGCCGGTCCGCGAGGCCGCGGAGCCCGGAGCCGCCCGCAGGATCGGCGCCCCCGCGGCCGTCGTCCCGGACGGTCACGCGCAGGCGCCCGTCGGCCACGCTGGCCTCGACCTCCACACGTTCCGCGCCGGCGTAGCGGGCGGTGTTGGTGAGCGCCTCGGCGACCGTGAAGTAGACGGTGGCCTCGATCGCGGCGTCGAAGCGCCGCTCCGGCACGGCTCGCAGCGAGGCCGGCACGCTCGAGCGCGAGACGAGTCCTTCGAGCGCCGGCCGCAGGCCGCCCTCGGCGAGTGCCGCCGGATGGATGCCGCGCGCCAGCTCGCGCAGCTCGCGGGTCGCCGCCGCGAGGTCCTCGAGCGCGGCGTCGATCAACGCCCGTGTCTCGTCCCGGTCGTCGGCCTCGAGCTTCGAGCGCGCCATGCGGAGGTCGAGCGCGAGCTCGACCAGGCGCTGCTGGGCGCCGTCGTGCAGGTCGCGCTCGAGGCGCCGGCGGGCGGCGTCGGCGGCCTCCACGATCCGCGTCCGGGAGGCCCGCAGCTCGCGGTCGGCCGCCTGGCGCTCGGTGATGTCACGCAGGTAGCCGGTGAACAGCGGCGTGCCGGGCAGGTCGATCCGCGTGATGGTGAGCTCGACCGGGAACTCGCTGCCGTCCGCCCGCATCCCGGTGATCTCGAGGCGGCGGTCGAGGATCGAGCCCTCCTCGGTGGCGAGATAGCGGCTCAGTCCCCTCCGGTGGCGCCGGCGCAGCGCGGGAGGCACGATCAGCTCGGCCATGTCCTGCCCGATCACCTCATCGGCGCGGTAGCCGAAGGTGCGCTCGGCGGCCGGGTTGAAGTCGATCACGCGGCCGTCGTGGTCCATCGTGACCACCGCGTCGAGCGCCGCGTTGAGCATGGCCTCGTGGCGGGCCTCCTTCGCTCGCAGCTCCTGGGCGTCGCGGCGGCGCAGCAGGGTCTGGCCGATCTGCTGGCCGACGCTCGACATGGTCGCGAGCAGCTCGGCGTCGGGCTCGAGCGGCTCGTCGTTCAGGAACTCGATCACGCCGAGCACGCCGCGCGCGCTCGTCATCGGGAATGCGAACGCGGCGCGCAGGCCCGAGCGCGCCGCCGCATCCGTTCGCGGAAAGTTCTCGGCCGTGAGCAGGTCGCTGAGCCAGGCGGGCTCGCCGCTGCTCCACACGCGGCCCGGCAAACCCTCGCCCGCCGCCAGGCTCAGCTCGCGGCTGGCGCGCTCGAACTCCCCCGCGTCGAGCCCGGGGACGTGCCAGAGCTCGATGCAGCGCAACCGCGCCGGGTCGTCGAGGTCGGGCTCCCACACCGCACCGACGGGCCAGCGCAGGCAGGCCCCGATGGTCGCGAGCGCCCGCGAGAGGGCGTCGCCGGGGTCCGCCGCCTCTGCCAGCGCTCGGGCCACACGGCGCTCGGTGTGCTGGAGGAACACCATCTCTCGCCAATCATCCTCCACCACCGGCCGGGGACTTTCCCCGCCACCTTCAGAGCAGCGCGGCGATGGCCTCCGGCGACAGCTCACACTTCGGCACGAACCCCCGCACCGGGGCGCGCGTCACGCGCTCACCGAGGTCGGCGGGGTCGAGCATCGAGGTGAGCACCACTGCCGGCGGGTGGGGCTCGCGAGCCAGCCGCTCCGCGACCGTCACGCCGCTCATGTCCGGCAGCTGCACGTCGAGCAGCACCACGGCGGGCCGGTGACGCCGCACGCACTCGAGCGCCGACGCGCCGTCGGACGCCTCGGCCAGCACCCGGTAGCCGCCCGCCTCGAGCATGCGTCGCGCGCGCGCACGGAAGCGCTCGTTGTCGTCCACGATGAGGACGCCCAGGGCCACCATTCGATGATCGACGACCGCCGCGCCGGCCGCCAGGGCGGGAAACCGACACGCGGGTGTCGGTTATCCGCCAGCAGGTTGTCGGGCGGCTCCCTTCCGCAAATGGCTCGGACACGAGACCTTTTCTCCCATGACACCTCTTGACCTCATCCACCGTTACGTCTCGGCCATGAAGAGCGGCGATCGCGAGACCGGCTACGGCTACTTCGCCGAGGACATCGTCTTCACCGTCCCCGGCCGTTCGAAGTTCGCCGGCACGCACCGCGGCCGCGCCGTCGCGAGGGACTACATCGAGACCGCCATCGCCCACTCGAATGAGGGCGAGATCGAGCTCGAGCTGGTGGACATGCTCGCGAGCGACGATCGCGTGGCCATCATCATCAACGAGCGCTTCGTCCGCGCGGAAGGCGTGGTCGAGATCCCGCGCGCCAACGTCTACCGGATCGAGGACGACGAGATCGTCGAGATCCGGATCTACGAGGGCAACCAGTACGGCGCGGACGCGCTGCTGAGCGCCTGATCCGCACGACGAACGTCCCGGACTAGTGGCCCCAGCAGCTACTCCGGGACGTTCATTGCGGGCGGCGGGCGGCCCGCCGCCAAGCTAGTGCCCCGGCGTGAGCTGGTCGCGCTTGCGTCCCTTGCCGAGCCCGCCGCTGTCGGCCGCTCCGATGAACAGGGCAGCCGCGATCACGCCGACGATGGTGCCGAGGAAGTTGAGCTCGAAGATGCCGCCGGTCCCGATCGCGCTCGCCACGATTCCGCCCACCAGGGCGCCCGCGATGCCGAGCAGGATCGTCATGCCGGCTCCGATGGCCTGCTTGCCGGGCAGCACGAGGCGCGCGAGCACGCCGATCACGATGCCGATGATGATGAGGCCGAGGATCTGCATGCTTTCCTTCTTCCCCGCATTGCCCGCGGCCAATCAGACGGCCGCTACCGGAGGGCGCTCTCCACGTCCTCGACGATCGTGATCACCTGGTTCAGGTTGGAGAGCTCGAACGCGCGCCGGACGCTGAACGGAGGCCGTACGACCACGAAACGGCGGCCGGCGTCGAGGGCACGGGCGTGGGCGGCGGCGACCACGCCCATGCCGCTCGAGTCCATGAAGCTCAGGCCGCTCAGGTCGAGCACCAGCAACTCCGGGGCGCCGGCCTCGACGCGGGTCAACTCTTCCGCGACGTGGCCGGCTACCTGGAGGTCGAAGTCACCGGTGAGCGTTACGAGTGCGCTGTGGTCCCTGGTCTCGGACGTGACGTCGAAAAGCGGCACGTCCTGATTCTCACCGCCCGGACGGGGCGCCAAACTCGCAGTGGGCGCGGTCGCCGGCCCCGGGGCACGTGTCGCTCCCGGCGCCGCCGGTCAGACGGTCGGCACCCGGGCCGCCGATCAGGCGGTCGTTGCCCGCGCCGCCGATCAGACGGTCGCGTCCCGCCTGGCCGAGCACGCGGTCGTTGCCGCCGCCGGCGCAGACGGTGTCGTTGCCGCGACCGGCCCGGACCATGTCCCGGCCGCCCAGCGCGACGATCACGTCGGCGCGCGGCGTGCCGCGCAGCACGTCACGGCCCGCGGTGCCCACGATCGTGGCGGGCTTGCCCGCGCAGCGCAGAGCGGCGGGGGACTGTCCCGCGCCGTTGCTGCCGGAGCCCGGCGCGCCGCCACCCGGGGCGGGTGCCGGTGCGGGAGGCGCCGGGATCGTGACGGTCAGGCTCTCGGGCGAGCCCACCCGGGCGTCACCCGTCGGGCCGTCGATCGCGACGACGAAGTTCTCGTCGCCCTCGTCGGCGGCATCGGCCAGAGCGGTCACGTCCACGGTCTTCTCCGTCTCGTTCGCCGCGAACGAGACCGTCTTCGAGACCGGCATGAAGTCCTCGCCGGAGCTCGCCGCGGCGGGCAGGCTCTTGACCTCGACGGTGCCGGGTCCCAGGTTGGTGGGGCCGGCCCGCTTGATCGTGAGCGCTCGGGTGGTTCCCTCCTCGACCTGCGCGGCGGCATCCGCGAAGGCCACCTCAGCCTTGGGCCGCGTGGCGATCCCGAGCGTGAAGCGGTTGGTGAAGAAGCCCGTCGCGCCGAAGGCGTCGTCGTTCACGTACAGGCGCCACTCGCCGTTGGGATCGGTGAGGTCGAAGTCCGACAGCGCACTCCCGTACGGGCCCGCGGGGGCGGGGGCGGGCAGGACGTCGCCCGGCTCGTAGTCCGTGGGCTTGTAGGTGTTGGGGACGGCGCACACGTTCGTGCCGTCGCCGTCAGGCATCGCGCCGGCCGACTCGTCGTCCCAGCGCCAGCCGAAGGAGGCCACCTCGAAGGTGCCGCAGGCGTCCGACATCAGCACCACCTTCTGGCCACGCGGTCCGACCAGGAGCATGTCCAGGTCGTCCGGGCGCTGGTGCCAGATCCCGTCGAGCACGACGTTGAGGTCGGTGATCACGCCGGTCTCGCCGGCGATCATGCGCGTGGCGGGATAGGGGTTCGCCATACCCGCGCTCCCGCTGCCGCTGCCCGGGAGCTCGAGGTCGACCGGACCAGTGCTCACCGTGAGCGTCCAGCCGCCCTCCATGTCGCCGGTGTCGTGGACGTTCGAGTCGGCCACGTAGAGCTGCCAGGTGCCGTTGGCCTGCTCGCCGTTCAGGCTGTTCAGGCTGCCGGAGTACGGGCCCTCGGGCGCGGGTGCGGGGAAGTTGCCCCCACCGCCTGCAGGCCGGTAGACGAAGCCCTCGCAGCTCGAGCCCGGGAACTCCTCGAGGGCCTGCTGGTCGACGATCCAGGTGTAGTCCTCGATGTCGTCGGTGCCGCAGCGGCCCGACATCAGTCGCACCTTCTCGCCGGTCGGCGACACGAGCAGCGCCCTGAGGTCCGACGGGTAGCTGTGCCCGACGCGGTGGAGGGTCACGTTCACGTCGGTGATCGGACCGGTCATACCGCTCACGCTGACCGACGAGGGATAGGGCGACGCCGGGCCGATGTCGCCGCTCCCGGGAATCTTGATGAGGGTGGTGTTGGGGAACGACGCCGTGGCGGCGGATGCCGAACCGGCGGCGAGGAGGAAGAGGGTGACCGTGAAGGCGATGAGCAGGGGAAGCAGCAGGCGCGGTCGCAGGTTGATCGAGACGTGGGTGGGGATGTGGGAGCTGGTCATGACGACCATGCTCGGCTTGGGCGGGCGCCCGGAACAGGCACCCTCAGGGGGAAGTCAGGTACCCCTCGCCTGACCCGGGGGCGCGGTGGATCCGCGGACCAGGAGCTCGGCACCGAGCACGATCCGCTTGCGGGTGCGGCGGCCCGCCATGCGCGCGTCGAGCAGCCCGAACGCGCTCGCCCCAAGCTTCTCGCCGTCGAGCGCGACCGTGGTGAGCGCCGGCTCGAGCACCCGCGCGAAGTCCATGTCGTCGAAGCCGACCACGGACACGTCCTCGGGGATGCGCACCCCATGCTCGCGAGCGGCGAGGTAGAAGCCGGCAGCGATCACGTCGTCGTCGCAGAACACGGCGGTCGGGCGCTCCGCGAGCAAAGGGCCCGCGGCCGCGCGGGCCTCCTCGATGCCGATGGCGGTTCCCGCTCGGGGCAGTGAGTCGGGGTCGAGGCCGGCCTCCGAGAGCACGCGCCGGCGGGCCGCCTCGCGCAGGTGGAACGTGGGCGCGTCGAAGGTGGTGGCCAGGTGGCCGATGCGGCGGTGGCCGAGCTCGAGCAGGTGGCGAAAGGCGGCGGCCGCGCCGCCCTCGGCGTCGAAGCGCACCGACGGTCTCCGGGGCGCCTCGGTCTCCATCAGCACCACGGGCTGGTCTGGGCCGAGCCCCTCCGGCGCTGTCACCTGAAAGAGCAGGTAGCCGTCCACCGGGCCGGCGCGCAGGGCCTCGAACGAGCTGGCCGCCCAGCGCGGATCCCTGCCGGTGTCGACCAGCGCCACGGTGTAGCCGCCGGCCTGGGCCGCGCGCTGAGCGCCGCGCAGCACGCGGCCGAAGAACGGGTTGGTCACGTCGGGCACGAGCAGCGCCACGGCGCCCGAGCTGCCGAGCCGGAGCGCCTGGGCGGCCACGTTGGGGCGGTAGCCGAGCTCGCGCGCGCTGCGCCGCACGCGCTCCTGGGTGGCCGCCGACACGCGGCCCTTGCCCTTACCGGAGAACACAAGCGAGACCGTTGACTGCGAGACGCCCGCGTGCTCGGCCACGTCGATGCTCGTCACGCGCTGGGGGGCGGGCCGGTCGATGGTGGGGAATGGAACCACGCGGCTGATCGTCGAGAGCGCCATGGATTTCATCATACGTAGTATGCTCATACGTATGATGTCTTTAGGCACAGTCATCGTCGCGCTCGTCGCCGCGGGCGCAGCGGCGGCCGGCGGCCTGCTCGGCGGCGCCCCTGGCGAGCGGCGGGCGCGCGAGCCCGGCACCGCGCTCGTGGTCGACGCCGCCCTGGGCCGCGACGGCCGCGAGCTCGTGGACGAGCGGCTGCGCGCCGTCCGCGCCGAGGTGCGCCTGCCCCGGACGGCCGAGGAGGCGCGGACGAACCTGCGCTACTTCGACGCCCAGGGACTCCGCATCGTGGTGAGTGGCCCGAACGCACGCGGAGCCGCCGGCGCAACCGGCGTGCCCGCGGTGACCGCCGCCGACCTGGGCGAGGCGCTCGCGCTGGCCGGGCGCTGATCCGCCGTCTGGGCATATAGTCGCGCCCGTTCTGCCCGCAACAGAGACGAGAGGAGCCAGCAGATGACGGAAAGCGTGTATCGGGTGACCGAGGTGATCGGTGTGAGCAGCGAATCGTGGGATGCGGCGGCCCGCAATGCGGTGGAGACCGCGGCCAAGACCGTTCGCGACCTGCGCGTGGCCGAGGTGGTCCGGCAGGACCTGACGATCGAGAACGGCGCCGTGACTGGCTACCGCGTGCGGCTCGGGATCTCCTTCAAGTACGAGTCGGGCGACTAGCGCGACTCGCCCGGGCCGAGCCGCTCGCGCAGCAGCGGCAGCACGTCCTCGCAGAACTGCTCGAGGAAGCGCCGCTGGTCGGCCCCCGGGCCGTGGAAGACGAGGTGCTCGAAGCCGAGCTCGGCGTAGGGCACGATGCGCGCGGCGCATTGCTCGGGGTCGTTCGTGACGATGAACCGGGTGTGGGCCCGATCGAGGTGGGCGTCGGCCAGGCGCTCCATCTCGAGCGGGTCCTCGACGCCGCGTTTCTCCTCGCCACTGAGCGCGAGGGCCGCCCACCAGTTGCAGGCCTCGAGCGCGCGCTCGGCGTCGCGGTCGTACGAGACCTTGATCTCGATCATGTGGTCGATCGTGGCCGGGTCGCGGCCGGCGGCCTCGGCCCCCTCGGCCACCTTGCCGAGCAGCTCCTGGTAGAGCTCGGGCCCCTTGCCGCTCGTGCAGATGAAGCCGTCGCCGGCGCGGCCGGCCAGCTTGGCGGCGAGCGGGCCTGAGGCGGCCACGTAGATCGGCACGGGCTCCTCGGGACGGTCGTAGACGGTTGCCTGGCGTGTGCGGTAGTAGTCGCCCTCGAAGCTCACGCGGTCCTCGGTCCAGAGGAGCCGCATCAGCCGGATCGCCTCGGCCAGGCGCATGCGGCGCTCCCTGGCGCCGGGCCAGTCGAGCATCGTTGCCGGCGTCTCGTTCATCGACTCGCCCGTGCCCACGCCCAGGATCACGCGCCCGGGGTTCAGGCACGCGAGCGTGGCGAACGCCTGCGCGACGATCGAGGGGTGGTAGCGCAGGGTGGGGGTGAGCACGCTGGTGGCGAGGTTGACGCGCTCGGTCGCGCTGCCGGCGGCGCCCAGCCACACGAGCGCGTTGGGCGAATGCCCGCCGGTGTGGCGCCAGGGCTGGAAGTGGTCCGAGGTCGCCACCGTGTCGAGCCCTAGCCGCTCCGCCAGCACCGCGAACTCGAGCAGCTCCCCGGGCGCGAACTGCTCAGCCGACGCCTTGTAGCCGAACCGCATCGCTAGGGGGCTCCGACGGAAATACGGTCGTGGCTCGGCGAGCGAGAACCGAGCATGGGGGCGCACGTGAGCGCAGCCAATGCGGCGCATTGGCGAGCATCGCGGGTACGCCCAGGCGAAGGTTCGCAGCCGCCGAACGCGATCGGATTTGCGGAGGCGCCCACTAGTCCGGGTACTCGTAGAAGCCGCGCCCGGTCTTGCGACCGTGATGGCCGGAGACCACCATGCGCTTCAGCAGCGGCGGCGGGGCGTACTCGGGGCGCTTGAACTCCTCGTAGAGCGAGTTGCAGACCGCGTAGAGCACGTCGAGGCCGATGAAGTCGCAGAGGGCCAGCGGTCCCATCGGATGGCCGCAGCCGAGCCGCATCCCCTCGTCGATGTCCTCGAGCCTGGCGAAGCCGTCCTCGTACATCCGCACGGCCGCCATCAGATAGGGCACCAGCAGCATGTTCACGATGAACCCCGAGCGGTCCTTGGTGCGGATCGGGCGCTTGTCGAGCTGGCGCACGAACGCCTCGGCGCGCTCGACCACCGACGGGTCGGTCTCGAGCCCGACCACCACCTCGACCAGCTTCATCACCGGCACGGGCGAGAAGAAGTGGAGCCCGAGCGTGCGCGTGGGATGGCCGGTCCACGAGGCCAGCTCGGCGATCGGGATCGAGGAAGTGTTGGACGCCAGGATGGCGTCGTCCGTGAGCACCCGGTCGAGCTCCTGGAACACAGGGCCCTTGACGGCCGGGTCCTCGAACACGGCCTCGACCACGAGCTCGCTGCCGGCGAGCGCGTCGAGGTCGGGGCTGTGCTGGATCCGCTCGAGCAGCGGACCGACCGCGTCCTCCTCGAGCTTGCCGCCCCGCACGGCTCGCTCGACCGAGGACTCGACCAAGCGGCGCGAGCGCTCGAGCGCGCGCGGATCGCTGTCCACGAGCCTGACCTCGGCCCCCGCTCGCGCCGCCGACTCGGCGATGCCCGACCCCATGAACCCGGCGCCCACCACGCCAACGCGCTGCATTTCCATGCCCGGTTCGATATCACGGTTCCATGATTCGCGGCCGCTCCGTCACGTGACCGGCTCGGGGGGCGCGCCGGCGCCGCGCTTCGAGCCCGACTGGAGGCGCACGGTGCACCTGATCGGAGACCTCCACGCCGGGGCGATCACCGACGTGCGGATGCGGGCGCTCGGCGCCGACATCGGCGAGCTCGACCCGCCCGCTCTCCACCTGCAGATCGGCGACGTGACCGAGCGCGGGGTTGCGAGCGAGGACAGGCTGGCGCTTCGCTTCCTCGAGCGGCTGCCGGGGCCGTGGATCACCGTGCTCGGCAACCACGACATCCTCGGGGGCAAGCGCAGCGTCCGGGCCTGGGCCCGCGCCTACGGGCAGGAGTCGCAGAACTTCGTGATCGAGCGTCCGTTCGCCCGGCTGCTCGTGGTCGGCCCGGACCGCAACGAGTCGGGCGAGCGCGCCGGCCGGCTCTCGCGGGCCACGCTCTCGTTCCTTGACGAGGAGCTGGGCCGGTCGGGCGAGGACTGCTGGATCGCCTGCCACTGGCCGCTCGAGCGCACGGTGATGGGGAACCCGAAGCTGCACTTCACCTCGGCGATGCCGGCGTTCCACGCCAAGCCGGACGAGCGCATCCGGGAGCTGCTGGCCGAGCATCCGAACGCCAAGCTGTGGCTCTCCGGCCACACCCACTCGCCGCTCGGGGTGCGCGGGCTGATCACGCGCGCGAAGCTCGGCCGGCGGCGCTCGATCCTCGCCATCAACTCCTCGGCGCTCGTGGGGGTCGGAAAGACCCGCGACCCGAGCGATCCGCTCTGTTCGCTCTACCTCACCCACCGCCCCGGGCGGATCGAGGTGCGCTGCCGCGACCACCGCGCCGGCGAGTGGCGCAAGCTGCGCGGCAGCTATGTCACGGCGCTCTCCGTCGCCAACTCGCGGTAGCGCGCAGGGCTGGGTGACGTAACGCGCCCGTCCCGAGCCACCTAGTCCGGTGAGCGGCGCACCCCAGTGCGAGGTGGTGCTGGGTTCACCTGCGGGGCAGGGGTCAGCCGCTCGTCGAGTCGAGCAGCTGGAGCAGCTCGTGAGCTGCCAGCTCGATTTCCTTGTGCCGCCATTCGGCCGCCCGGTAGTGGCACGCGATCAGGCCGGTTCGGTGCAGACGGCGGAAGTCGCCGTAGACGAAGGCGTAGCGGGCCTTGGTCTCGTCCGTCGCTCCCTCGGTGAGGCCGAGATGCCACCCGGCGTACTCCTCCCACGAGTGCGACTCGAGGAAGGCGTTCTCGGCGGCGGCGCGCGGCTGCACGTCGCCCCAGTCGCTGTCGAGCACGTACTGGCGCGCCTCGATCAGCTCGCGTGCGCGGGCCACGGCGCGCTCGTTCACGGCGTAGGAGGCGATCGCCGCAGCCTATGTGGTTGTGTTCGCACCCACCGACCTGAGATGGTCGGGCCACCCCCATGGACGAGCGCGAATTCGTCGCAGAGGTCGAAGCCGCCGAGCCAGAGGAGCTCGCCCGGCTCCTGAGCCGGCCGACCGTGCATCAGGAGCAGGTGCTCGTCGCGCACTTCGGCGAGGAGCGCTACGCGCGCATGCACGAGCGCGCGCTGCGGCGCAACCTGCGCCGGGCCGCCGCGCCGCCGCTCGGCAACGTCGTGGTGCTGCACGGGATCATGGGCTCGAGCCTGACCGCGGTGGATCCGCGCGGCAAGGGCTCGCTGGTGTGGGTGCAGGCGCTCAAGCTGCTGGGCGGCGGGCTGGCGCGGCTGGCCCTGGAGGAGAAGGGACTGGCCGAGCGCGACAAGCGCTACACGGTGCACGCATCGGGGGTCCTCAAGCGCTACTACGGCGAGCTGCTGCTGGCGCTGTCCGAGAGCTGGCGCGTACGCGCCTTCTGGTACGACTGGCGCAAGGACCTGCGGGTCGCCGCCGACGCCCTCAACAGCGCGATCGCGGGATGGTTCCCGAGCGGGGAGCCCGTGCACCTCGTGGCGCACTCGATGGGCGGCCTCGTGGCGCGCTCGTTCGTCGAGGCCTACCCCAAGGTCTGGAAGTCGATGTGGGACGGAACGCGAGCGGCGCCCGGCGCACGCGGCGGCCGGCTCGTGATGCTCGGCACCCCCAACCACGGCTCGTTCGACATCCCGCCGGTGATCTGCGGCTTCGAGCGGCTCGTACGGCTGCTGGCGCTCGGCGACCTGCGCCTATCGCTCGAGGACCTGCGCGACGTGCTGAACACCTTCGTCGGCACCTACCAGATGCTGCCCTCGCCGCTTCAGGTGAAGGGCATCGATGCGCTCTACGAGGCGCGTACCTTCGAGCCGTTCAGGGTCTCCCAGCGCCATCTCGACAACGCGCTCGCCCACCACGAGCGGCTGCGCGAGATCGTCGATCCCGAGCGCATGATCTACGTGGCCGGGGCGGGCGAGAACACCCGCGTCGGCATTTCCAGTCCCGCGCGGGTGCGGGAGGACGGCGCCTACCAGCGCAGCCGTGAGGGCGACGGCCGCGTGGCCCACGAGCTGGGACGGCTCAGCGGCGACGCCGGCGAGGTGCCCATGTACTTCGCCCAGACCTCGCACGGCGGCCTGACCACGAGCAGGACCGTGCTCGACGCGCTCACGGGGGTGCTGAGCGAGGGCAAGACCGACGCTCTCGACACGAGCCCGCCCGCGGTTCGCGGGCCACGCGAGAGCGCCGCCGACCTGAAAGCGGACGCGAGCAAGCGTGACGACGCGGACGAGGAGCGCATGGGGCAACTGCTGCGCCAGATCGCGACGCGCGAGCGCGTGGTGCCGACGGAGGGGCGCCCGCCGGCCGAGCGCCCGCGCGCGGCCGCGGCGAAGCCGCTCGTGAGCGATCAGGAGCGGCGCGTCGAGGATCTGCTCGTGCGGGGCTGGCTCGACGGCGACGCCAGCCGTGCCGCCCCGCCGCGCGCCCGCCAGCGGCCCGCCCCGCCCGCGATCCGGGTCGACCTGCTCCACGGCGACATCGCGGCCGTCCACGAGCTGCTGGCGGACGCCGAGCCACCGGTGGACGTGATCGGCGCCGGGCACTACCTCGGCGTGCGGCCAGGCGCCTCCGAGGAGGCGCTCGACCGCGCGATCAGCCGCGCGCTCGACGGCCACGACGGCGCTGACGAGTCGCTCGGCGTCCTCACTCAGCTGACGCTGCGCGGCACGATCTCCGGCAGCCTCGGCCAGCCGTTCTTCCTCGTGGACCCCCGCTCGGAGCCCGCCGCCGGCCGGCGCGCGCGCCTGATCGTCCTCGCGGGCATGGGCGTTCCGGGTCGCTTCGGCGCCGGGGAGCTCACGGTTCTGGCTCGAGAGCTCTGCTGGGCGGCGGGCCGGCTCGGCTGCCGGCATCTGGCGACGGTGCTGATAGGAGCCGGCACCGGGAACCTCCGAGCTGCCGATGCCGTCGAGGCCTGGGGTCGCGGGGTCGCGCAGGCGCTCGCCGGCCAGCCTGAGGGCACGGTGCTCGAGCGGATCAGCTTCGTGGAGTTCGACCCGAGGCAGCTCCTGAACGCGGACGAGGAGCTGCCGAAGGTCGCCGCCCGGCTGGAGCGCGACGGCCTGCTCACCCTCGACTACGCGCCAGCCACGAAGCAGGCGAAACAGGACTGGCGCAAAGAGGGCCGGGCGCGCGCGCGGAAGGAGGTGTCCGAGCGCTGGCGCGAGGGCGCCCCGGGGGACCAGGACCAGGAGGAGCCCCCGCCCACGAGGATCACGGTGTCGCGCGAGGGCAGCTCGTACCGCTTCGGCGCCATCACGGCGAGCGCCGCGATCCCCGAACGCGACATCCCGCTCGATCCCGTGCTCGTGGCCGAGGCGAACGACCAGCTGGTGGCGGAGGCGGACCCCGGGCGCCGGCGCGACCAGGGTCGCTTCCTCGGGCGCCTGCTGTTCCCCGCCGACCTGCGGCCTGAGCTCTCGGGATCCGCTCCCATCGTGCTGATGCTCGACGCCTCGACGGCGCGCATCCACTGGGAGCTCGTGACGCGTCCCTACGCCGTCGCGCGCCCGACCGCCGGAGACCCCGGCGACGCGCTCGACGACCACCTGGGCGTGGGCAGGCAGCTCACGCGCCAGCTCCGCACCGCGTTCGCTCCGCCGCCCGAGCCGCCGCCCCCGGCCGAGCGGCAGCTGCGCGTGCTGGTGGTGGCCGACCCCGCCGAGGATGCGCCGCTGCCGGGCGCCGAGGAGGAGGGCATCGCGGTCGCGGACCTCTTCGAGCGCGTCAACGACGTTGGCCCGGCGACCGTCGAGGTGGTGCGGCTGTTCGGCCCACGTCAGGCCACGCGAACCGCCGTGCTGCGGCACCTGATCCTCCAGCGCTTCCACGTCCTGCACTTCGCGGGCCACTGCTTCTACAACCGGGAGGACCCGGCAGCGTCCGGCTGGATCTTCGGGGGCGGCGCCACGATCTCGGCGCGCGAGCTGCGCCGCATCGACCGGGTGCCCGAGTTCGTGTTCTCGAACGCGTGCGAGTCGGGGATCACCCCGGACCGGGCGGCCAACCGCTCGGTCGGCCTGGCGCCGAGCTTCGCCGAGTCGTTCTTCGAGCGAGGCGTCGGCAACTTCGTCTGCACCGCCTGGCCGGTGGACGACGAGGCGGCGCGCGGCTTCGCCGCGGCGCTCTACGCGTCGCTGCTCGGACTGCCCGAGAGCGAGGAGTCGCCGCTTCCCATGTACAAGGCCATGACCGGCGCCCGCAAGGCGATCGCGACCGTCGGCGGCGGCGTTCAGTCTTGGGGCGCCTACCAGCACTACGGCGACCCGCTCTACCGGCTCCTGTCCGCCTCGCAGCAGGGGGACGGCGCTGCCGTCGAGCGGCCGCCCCCGCCGAGGCTGCGCCGGCCTACCGAAGACAACCGCTAGGAAAGGAGGGCCTGTGCCCAAGGGAAAGAGCATCAACATCGGCCTCAACCACGTCGACCCCGATCACTACGAGGGCTGGGACGGCGCGCTCGTGGCCTGCGAGTTCGACGCCGAGGACATGAACAAGCTGGCCAGCGCGGCCGGCCTCGACGCGCAGGCGATCCTGGCCTCCGACGCCACCGCCGACGGCGTGTCGGCGGCGATCGCCGAGGCCGCGGAGCAGCTCGACTCGGGCGACCTGCTGTTCCTCACCTACTCGGGTCACGGCGGCCAGATGCCTGATCCGGACAACGAGGAGTCGGACCACCGCGACGAGACGTGGGTCCTGTATGACCGCCAGCTGCTCGACGACGAGCTGTTCGCGCTCTGGTCAAAGTTCAAGCCGGGCGTGCGCATCCTCGTGCTGTCCGACTCCTGCCACAGCGGGTCGGTCACGCGCGCCGGCCAGGACCGCTACTCGGAGATCCGCAAGGAGGAGCAGCGTGCCACGAAGGAGATGCCGGCCGACGTGCAGGCCAAGACCTTCCGCGCCCACCGCGACGAGTACGCCGCCATCAAGCGCAGCCACCCGGAGGGCGACGACGTGGAGGTGGGCGCCACCGTGCAGCTGATCTCGGGCTGCAAGGACGATCAGCTCTCGCTCGACGGCGTGAGCAACGGGCTCTTCACCGAGAACCTGCTCGCCGTGTGGGACGAGGGGCGCTTCGAGGGTGACTACTCCGGCTTCCACGAGGCGATCCTCGCGCGCATGCCCGACGAGCAGACCCCGCAGCGCACGGTGGTGGGCTCTCCCTCGACGGACTTCGAGAAGGAGCGGCCGCTGACGGTGTAGCGCCTAGGTGCGGTAGTAGTGATTGCGGACGTCCGACTGCCACTTGAGAAACACGTCGCCGAGCGCCGACCTTCGCGCGGAGTCGTCCGACGGCGAGGGCATCGGGTGGATGAAGACGTCGGTCACGCCCGGGTCGAATACCCCGCCCTCGATCCCCTCCTCCCGGAAGATCAGGATTGGCAGGGTAAGCCCGAACAGGATGCCCGCCTCGAGGTGGTTCCAGGCAGTTGGCAGCGGGACCGGATCCTCGTGACCGGATTCGTCGGTGGTACCCGGCTTGCGGACACCCGTCAGGCTGCGGTACTGCTCGAAGCCGAGGATCACGCCGCCGGAACAGTGCCTGGCCAGCAGCAGCACCTCCCGCAGCGGGAGCTCGGTGGGATAGTCCGAGCGACCGAGCGCACGTGGCTCGAGGTTGAAGCGCCGCAGCTGCCGGAGGACCATCGCCCGCGCGGCGTCCTGCTCCTTCGTGAGGCTCGTGGGGCAGGACACGAAGACCGGGATGTCCACCGCGGCGACCATACCGGCCGGTCGGGAGCCGGTCATGCCTGACGCTCCGGGCGCCATGGAGCTGCTCGAGCGCCACCTGCCGGTGCTGCGCTACGACTCCCAGGGCAGCTTCATGGCGGACTCGCCGGCGATCATGACCGACGGGGTCTCGCCGGCGGGCGTGGGCAACCAGCTGAAGCGTGCCGACGGAACGGTGCTCGCGAGCGCCGGGGCCGCCGCCGGCGAGCGGCTCCGGCTCGACCTGCTCGGTGCCCCCCGCTACGCGGACGGCACGCGGGCGGCGCGCTCCGACTACGTCGACGCGCTGGGCCGCGACTACGTGGCCCAGGCGCGCGAGATGCACCGGGGCCAGCTGGCGGACCGCATCCACGGCCACGCCGTGCCCGACGACGAGGGCGGCGGCTGGTGGCTCCAGTACTGGTTCTTCTACCTGTTCAACAACAAGGCGTTCCTCGGCTTCGGACTGCACGAGGGCGACTGGGAGATGGTGCAGGTGCGGACCGGCGCGGACGGACGACCGCGCGCGATGGCCTTCGCCCAGCACACCCACGGGCAGCGCTGCGGCTGGCAGCTCGTAGAGAAGCGCGGCGAGCGGCCGATCGTGTACGTGGCACGGGGCTCCCAGGCGTCGTTCGCGTCGGCCGGCCGCCACGACGCTCCGGTTGTGGCCGACCAGGCGGACGGCAAGGGCCCGGAGGTGGCGGACGCCACGCTCGACGTGATCGGCGGCGACGACGCGCCCGCCTGGGTGGGCTGGCCGGGCCGCTGGGGCTCGACCAAGGCGCGCCACAAGCTCGAGTCGAACAGCCCGCGCGGCCCCGCCCACCAGGGCAAGTGGAGCGACCCGGCCACCTTCCACGAGGAGTGCGACGAGATCCGCAGGCCGCGCGGCCCGGAGCCGCCCGTGCCCGGTCCCCCGGCGCCGGAGATCGCGGTCCGCCGCGAGGGCGACCACGCGCTGATCTCGTACCGTTTCCCGGCGCCAGCCGGCCGGCCCGAGCCGGCCTTCCTGATCCTCACGCTCGACTCGCTCGCCGACGGGCTTCCCCCCTACACGCACACGGTGCCGGTCGAGGCCCCGAGCGGCGAGGTGACCCATCCGCTCGAGCTCGAGGACGGCAGCTACCGGGTGCTCGCGAGCGCCGCGGACGCCCACGGGAACGTGAGCGAGCAGGTCACGACCGTGCTCGAGTAGGGCGCGCCGGTTCTCACGGCGTCGGGAGATCGCTCAGGGGGAGAACTCGGCCGCTTCGACCTCGCGCGCCGCGCCCGAGCGGGCCCGCGCGAGGCGCTCCTTCGCCAGGGCGACCAGCTCGTCCGCGCCGCCGCAGATGCGGCAGTCGTAGACGCGCACGCGCCCAGACCGGTCGGTGAGCACGATCTGGCGCCCGCCCGAGGCGAAGCGGGCCGAGACGATCTGGTCGGCGGGGCGTCGCACCAGCTCCTGGCAGGACAGGCGGGGGAAGCGCGCTGCCAGCGACCCGCCGCCCACGCCCCAGAGCCACAGGCGGGAGCAGCCGTCGCGGCTCACCTCGAGCACGAACCTGCCGCGCTCGTCCGGCGAGAAGGTCGAGTGCAGTACGGGCCGGGCGTGCTCGCCCAGCACCGCCAGCGAGCGGCCGGTGCGCGGGTCCCAGACGCGCGCGGAATCCCGGCCCGACGTGACGATCGCGCCGCCGTCGGGGCTGAAGGCCACGTCGCGGGTGCCGGTGTGCACGAGCGAGGTGAGCCGCCGCCTCGGCCGCGTGTTCAGGTCGCTCACTGCGGTCACGTTGCCGCGTGTGACCGCCCGCAACTGCGCGTCGTCGCTCGTCGCGACGCTCCTCGACCGGGCCGGCTCGCCCGCGGGGTGGTCGGAGCTCCGGCCGGCGTCGCGTGCCGGATCCACCTCCCAGACGCGCGCCTTGCCCTCGGTCCGGGACATGGTGGCGAGCAGCCCGCCCTCGCCGAAGAACACGCGCTTGACCGGTCCCGCGTGACCGCGCAGCACGAGCACCGAGCGGCCGCTCGAGGGCACCCAGACGCGCGCGGTGCCGTCGATGCTCGAGGTGGCCACGCGCCTCCCGTTCTGGGCGAACGCCACGCCGCGCACGCCGCCGGTGTGGCCTCCGAGCACGGTGAGGAGCTCGCCAGTCCGGGTGTCCCAGACCCGCGCGGTCTGGTCCATGCTGCCCGTGACAAGGAGGTCCCCGCGCGGGCTGAAGACGGCCAGGTTCACGGCCTGTCTGTGCCCCTTCAGGCGCCGCGGCTCGCCGTCGAGGCGACCGTCCCAGAGGAAGACGGCGCCGCTGCGCGCGGCCAGCACGGCGAGTCGGCCGTCCTGGCTGAACGCGGTGGTGGCGATCGGAGCTCCCGACAGGAGCGGCCTCGCGGTCACCCCCGGCCTGACGGGTCGGAGCAGGTAGGCCCCCTTCGCCCCGGTCACGATCGCCTGGCGGCCGTCCGGCGCCACCGCCACCGAGGTGATCTCGGACTTGACCGTTGTCAGGTTGCGAACCCGGTCGCGCGCCTCCCCGCTCCCGCGCCAGCGGCGGACGAGACCGCTCCGGTAGGCCACGACGACCATGTTGCCGTCGGCGCTGAAGTCCGCATCCTCCACCACCGCCTTGGGGTCGGGGCTCGTAACGCTGCCCACGAGATTGCCGTCGCCCAGCGCGCGGATGTGGGTGGTGCCCGCCGAGGTCACCAGGAAGCGGTTGCGGTCACGGCTGATCTCGATGTCGCTGATCACGTCCTTCTCGGGCCCGGCGAACGGGCCCGCGCGGGTCTTGCCGCTCTGCACGTCCCAGATCCGTACCTGGCCGTTGCTCGCTCCGGTCACGAGCGTCTCGCCGTCCGGCGTCATCGAGATCGAGGTGATCACGGAGCGGCTCGGAGCCGGCGGGAAGACCCTGCGCAGCCGCGACTCCACGAGCGCCGCGCGCAGGGCCTCGACGGTCACGTCGCGCGCGTCCTCCTCGACGGCCTCGAGCGCGAGCACCACACTGAGCTCGGGATTGCGCTCGAGCTGCGCCCCCGAGGCGCTCGCCAGCCGGCTCGAGCGCTCGAGCTGGTTGTTCTTCGTGGTCTGCCAGAGCAGCAGGCCGAGCAGCCCGATGGCGATCCCAACGAACACGATCCCGCCCGCGACCGCGAAGCGGCGCCGGCGTCTTCGCTCGGCCTCGCGGGCCTCGAGCTGGGCGCGCTCGCGTTCCCGCTCGCGGTAGTGCTCCGAGCACCAGCGGAGGATCGGGTCGGCCAGCTTGTCGTGGTAGATCTCGACGCCGGGCTCGACCTGGCCGCCGCTCAGTACGCCCACCGGCCGCAGGATCCGGGCGTCCTGCGAGGACAGCTGGCCGAGCAGGGCCTCGAGCGCGGCCTGGTCCGCTCGGGTTTGACCGGCCAGGTCGGTCACGGTGTAGGCGATCTTCGCCCCGGATGGCGTGACGAGATAGCGGAACACCTCCGCCGCCAGGTCGCGCTCCTCGCCCTCGAGCTCCTGCACCGCGCGCCGTACGTGATCGCGCACGATCTCCTCGGCGCCGCCCGGGAGGCGATCGAGCAGCTCGGTGCCGAGCCGGGTCGTGCCCTGCGCACGCGCCTCCTGCCAGAGCCGCTCCAGCACGAGCTGCAGGTAGGCGAGCTCCACCGCAGGCTCACCGTTCGCGTCCTCTCCCCGGTTGCCGCTCACCTCGCGCAGGATCCGGTCCACGAGCGGCTGCTCGATCTCCACCTGCCGGCCGGCCGGCTGCCGGCTGTTGTACCAGTCGATCGGCCCGGTGATCGCCTCGCTCGCCTTGGCCGTGTCCACCGGCTCCAGGTGGAGGAGGTTGTCGAACAGGCGCGGGACCGCGCGCTTGAGTGAGTCGAGGCGCGAGAGCGCGTCCTCGCGGATCGAGATCACCACCGCCGCCTGCAGGCGCGGCTCCTCGAGCACGCGCGCGAGTCCGGAAGGCAGGCTGCCCGGCCCCTCGTGGTGGCCGTGATAGAGCAGGTACTCCTCGAACTGGTCGAGGATCAGCACCACGCGCGCGCCCCGAGCGCGGGCCACCTCGCGCAGCGCATCGCTGAGGGACTCGGGTGGGGGGCCCTCAGCACCTCCGCCGGCCCACACCGCAGCGATGAGCGGCTTGACCGGCTCCCCCTGCCAGTCGCGGAACACCACCGGCAGCAGCTGCGAGCGGCGCGGCCGCGGGGCGCCGTTCGACGCGGGCGCGCGCAGCTGGTGCTCGACGCCCGCCTGCAGGAGCGAGGTCTTGCCCACGCCGCTCTCGCCGTACAGGAGCGTGAGTCGCGACGCGACCAGATTGCCCACCACGATCCGCGTCCAGGTGGCGCGCCCGAAGAAGCGATCCCACTCGGAAGCCTCGAACGCGCGCAGCCCAACGAAGGGGTCCTGGGGCGGCGCGCCGCTCGTCACGGCCCCTCGGCGCCGGCGCCGGCGCCGTTGCCGCGCTGCGGCCCTTTCTGGAGCGCGGCCTCGAGCGTGTCCGCGTAGACGTCGAGATCGGCGTCGAGGATCTCGAGGTCATGCTTGATCCACACCGAGCGGTCGAGCTCGGCGCTCTCGAGCTGCACCGCCCACCACTTCCAGCCCTCGGCCCGGTCCTGACGCAGCCGGCGCAGGATCGCGCGCAGGTTCCAGTCGCGCAGGCTGTAGCCGAGGCACTCGAGGTTGCTCTCCTGGAGGCGGCTCGAGAGCCCGACGGGCATCCACGTGGAGATGTCCGTCCGGGTCAGGTAGTCGACGTAGTGCTCCTCGGTGATCACCCAGCTGTCGCGCTCGGCGTCCTCGCGGTCGACCGCGCCGTGGATCTTCAGGATGGCCGACCGCTCGAGGCCGAGCTCGACCATCTTGTTGGGCTCGGTGATCACCGTCGGCGCGCCATCGTGTGGGAAGTGCAGCACGCGCCCGCGATGCTCGCCATGGGCGATGTAGACGAGCAGGTCGAAGGGCGTGTTCTCCTCGCGGAAGGCGCGCTCGAGCACGTCGTCGTAGTTGGTGGTGATGATGAACTGGTGCGGGGAGCGCGCCGCTCCGGCCTCGAGCAGGTGCGGGAGGCGGGCCAGGATGCGGTGGATCTGGGTCGGCGCGCTCTCAACGTCGAAGAGCTCGTGAAGCTCGCGTGAGAGCCGCGCGGGCCCGCGCTCGGCGCTTACGAACTGGGCCACGCGGGCCAGGTCCGGGCTTTCCTCAGCGGGCAGCCGGAAGCGCTCGGCCAGGTAGTCGGCAAGCTCCTGGCCGGTCGGCAGGTACTTGCCGCCCGGCGCCCAGTCCACGTCCTTGGGACGGCCGCAGAGGTTCACTCCCGCGCCGAGGAAGAACACGATCTCGCCGTCCCAGGCTGCATCGACGACGTTGTCGCAGTGACGTTCGAGTTGCTCGTCCATGAGAGCGGGGGGCCACTTGGCCAGGGGCTCTCCTGAGCATGTTCCGGCCCGCGCGCGCGGATGTCAACGCGTGGCGGCGCCGGTGCAGGATCTACGCGCGCCCCGGGCGCTTGAACTGCG
>Ga0209382_10001845_pt1 | contig 32346 bp, 31 predicted proteins | sample SoiMetdeltSBSDD5_FD_187599 | JGI IMG/M metagenome (GOLD analysis project Ga0209382, IMG submission 187599) | Bulk soil microbial communities from a Populus tree surrounding site in Tennessee, USA - Soil MetaG P. deltoides SBSDD5 (SPAdes) (version 2) | ecosystem: Environmental > Terrestrial >...
CACCAGCGCCCGCATTGCGAGAAAGAGCAGGAGGATGAGAACAAGGTGGATGATGAGCGGGATGGGGGGCATCGGCTCACTCATCCCGGCACTTGAGAGAAGGGCGCAGCCCCAGGCCGGCAGGCCAACCACCAACAAGGCTTTGGACCCGTGGCCTCCCCTCGTTTCGTACGTGGGGAACCGTGGCGATGTGATAGGGACAGGAAGCCGCCACGGCGAAGCACCGTGGCATAGGAAGCTGGAAGGTCCTGCCCGGCCCGGGAACTGCGCAAACGGATCTCATTGTGACGCCCCCGCATCGCTCCCGTCAACCTCCCAGCGCGACGGCTGCTTGCGTGTCGTGGACTGAGATGGTCCATCGAAGGGCGCGCTCGATGGACGATCGGCTCTTTCAACCTCGCTTGCCTTGAACAAGGCGAGCATGTGCTCGCACGGCCCCTGGTTCATCAGGTGCTCGGCGAAGTGCGGGCATGTACAGCGGCCGAAGATGATACGGCCCGTGTCGTTGACCACGATCTCGACCGGATCCCGATCGCCGGCTGTGCCGATGATGCGCCAGTCGCGATAGGTGATCTCGCGCACGACCTTCTCCTTGGCCTCGCCGGTACTCGGATCGCGGAAGGAGCGCACCTTCTTGGTCTCCTCCGCGACACAGCTCGCAACGCGCACCCTGCGCTCCTCCAGCAGGGCGGCAGCCAGCTCCTGGCGGCGATCGGGAGGGAAGTAGGTGGCCTCGTCGGCCGGCGTCTCGAACAGCTCGCGGTGCCGGTAGCGGCGCGTCTCGACATCGAACATGGTGCGGCCCTGCCGGCAAAGCCGCACCAGCACGCGCGACGCCCCGGCCTTGTCGATGCGGAGAGCCGCCGCGACCTCGTCGACGGAGGCGTGCTGGCGCTCGCGCAGGAGGCTGAGTGCAGGCTCCAGCAGTGCGTCGTTGGCGGCTGCCGCCTCGGCGAGCAGATCGAAGCCGCCGGTGCCGGTGAAGCCGCTGCCGGACCAGCCCGTCAGTCCGAGCAGGAACGTCATGCCGGGCAGCTTCACGGCATAGAAGCTCGGCAGCGCCCGGCCCTTGAGATAGATGTCGACGCCCTCGGCGAACGGCAGCAGGCCTTCGATCAGCTTGAGGCGCCGCCGCCCCCAGACCCGCGTGGTCTTGGCCTCCGTGTAGTTGTGCTCCGCGCCCTCCAGCACCACGGTGTGCTCCCATGGCTCCAGCACCAGGCGAGCATCGCGCCCCGGCTCGAACTCGTAGCGGATGCCACGCGGCGACACCTTGGCCTTGGTGTTGCGCAGGAAGCGGAGCGCTGCCAGCAGATCGATGGGCTTCACGGAAATGCGCGTGCCCGGCATCCCCATCGCGGCCTGCACCTGCAGGAACCCGCGCACCCAGGTGTCGGGCAGCTCGACCTTTTTCTCGAAGCGTCCGCCGGCTCCCGAGGTACGCACCTCGACCCCTTCGGCGCCGATGCGGAAGGTGGTGGAGCGGCTGGTGCGCATCTCGCCCAGCGCACCCCAGAGCCAGGCGGTGAAGTCGATATTGGTCGTGCCCGTCACCACCTCGCCCATCGGCTCGAACACTTGAGGCTCGACGATCAGCGCAACATAGGCGGACTGGTCCTGGCTGAAGGCCTCGAAGAAGATGCGGTCGCGATGCACGGTGATGACGGGATCGAGCAGGTCGGACTGCCCGATCCAGCTGTCGTTCGACCAGATCGCCTCGCCCAGCGCCCGCAGCGCGATGCGCAGGATGAAGCCGTGCTCGCGCACGAGACCATGGAAGCGCACGCGCCGGCGCAGATTGGTCGACAGCCCGACCGTGGTCGCATCGCGCGTCGAGTCCAGCACGGAGGGCGAGGCATAGTCGACGAGCACGATCATGCCGCTGCCCTCGCATGCCGATAGACGCCTGGCCGTTCGGTTTCCGCAGCCAGGGCCGGGTGGGCGGCAAGCGTGCGTGCAATGAGCCCGATCAGCTCGGCCTTGGGGTACTTCTTGTCCGGCAGCTTCAAGGCCTCGCGCGCCCGGGCATGGACGCGGCGCGCCACCGCCTCGCTGTGGCGCGCGGCATTGGCAAGCGCGTCGAAGGCCGCCATGCGGGTCTTGCGATGGATCGGACGCAGCAGCGTGCCGAGCAGGATCTCGATATTGTCGGCGGCCAGGGCCCGGGCGCGCGCGTCCGGAAGCGCCAGCACACGGTAGGCCAGCATCATGACGTGAATGTTCGAGCCCTCCACCAGATCCTGAACCGCCTGGGGCACTTCCAGATACTGGTCGAGCGAGCGCACGAACAGGAGCCGCGCCAGATCGTTGCTGCGCAGCAGCAGCTGCTGGTTGAAGGTGGCATAGGCCGGAATGCGTGTCAGGACATTGGAGGCTCGGCGCGAGAACTCCGCCGGATCGCGGTGGCGGATTTCCTGGTAGTAGGCCGCTATCTGCTCGGTTGTCTTGTCGTCTGCATCGGCCCCGGTCTGCTGGTTCGATCTCCGCGCCCACGAGATGCGGGTCGCATACCGGCTGGCAAGCGTATCGACCAGATCGTCGTCGCGGGCGTTCTGGGCCGCCTTGATGAGGTTGGGATAGCCGCGCCACCAAGTCGGCGTGACGTTGGCTCGCAGCGGGCCCCGCACCAAGTCCGGATAGCGGGCATAGACGAGGCAGGCCAGGTTGTCGTCAAGGTGGTGGATGATGGCGAGGCCCAGGCCGGGCCAGTTCCACTCGCGCGAGGCTCCCGCCAGTGCCTTGAGCCGCTCCCGCCGCGTGTCGTCGCTCAACGACTCGTCGCGCATCAGCTTGCCGATGCACGCGTTGAACAGCTTGGCGTTGGTGGACGCGCGGATCGAGGCGCTCCAGAGGTCCCACCAGCCCTTGCGCTCGGACAGCTCGACGAACCGCCCGGCAACGTCATCCTTGCCCCAGCCGCCGACGGTCTCCTCCAGCTTGGCGCGCACGTAAGGCATGACGTCGCGACCGCGCCGCTCCAGCAGCTTCAAAACGGTGCCGCCCCGCTCGATGCTGTAGCCTTCGAGGTGCCGGTTTTCGAGAACCCGATTGAGCTCGGCCTGCTCGATGACGGCATCGGCCAGCGTCAGAGCCTCCGTCTCCCAGCGCGCCACCGGCATCAGCTTGCGGTAGAGGGCGAAGTAAAGTTTCTCGTCGCCGTGGGTGCGGGCAAAAGCGCCGAGCTTCTCCCACATCCGGCGCTTGTCCTTGCTCCAGTAGGAGACCGGCAGGTGCTTGAGGATGAAGGCGGCCGAGCTTCGGTCGGTGTCGTACAACCGTATGGCGGTGGGCTCGTCGAGCTCGAACCAATCGTCGAACTCGTCGAGGACGATGGTGCGCGCCGCGGGGGTAGGAGCGGCGCGATAGGCCTCCACCAGGGCTGTGTACCAGCGGTTGAGGTCGAGGCCCCAGCCTTTGCGCGCCGCATACTTCCAGCGCTGCAGGCGCCGGATCATGCCGCCGTCGCGAGACGTGCGCGCGCTCTGCAGCCAGGCATCCAGATCGGCGGCGTGGTCGTCCCACTGCACGCGCTTCCAGCGCTTTTCGTCGCGGATCCATTCGGAGAAGTGGTTGAGAATGAAGGGACGGAATATCGCCCTGCCGCGGGTGTAGAGCCGCGGACCCCAGAACCACGTTAGACCGGCAAACAGCGGGTCGCGGCACAAGCCTTCCAGATTGTCGCGCAGGCGCTGGTTGTCGGGCTGGCCCTCAAGCAGCTGCTCGATGGCTCTCCGCAACTGCTTGTCGTTCATGCGCCGGTGGTCCCCTGCCGCCCCCCGCCAGAGATTACGATTTTAGATGCCGCGCTTGCGGCGGAATTGGGTAGTGTTGCCTCAATCGGAAGACAACCGATAGGCAGTGTCCGATTGGCAACAGCGACACGTTCGGCTCACACAGGCGCCAGGGATCTCGCGGTCTCCCCTACGCTGGCTGCAGAGTAGGCTGCATACGGCGCGGGAGCGGCGGGAAGGCGAAGGCCGTGGCGATCGCGCCGAGCCCGACGGCGAACGAGCCGACGAACAGCCAGGTGTAGGCATTGAACGCGTCGAACACCCAGCCTCCGGCCAGCGGGCCGAACGCCATGCCCATGGCCGACAGCATGGTGGCGGCCCCGAATACCGTGCCCATGATGCGCTGCCCGAAATACTCGCGCGCGAGCACCGCATAGAGCGGCATCACACCGCCATAGGCCGTGCCGAAGACGACGGCGAGCGCGTAGAACTCGCCGAGCCGGAGGACGAGCGCATAGCTCACGATCGCGAGGGCCTGCACCACGAGGCCGGCGATCAGCACCGGCTTGGCGCCCAGCCGGTCCGCAAGCACGCCCAGCAGCAGGCGCCCGCCCAGCCCCGCCAATCCTTCCACGCTGTAGACACTGACCGCCGCCATCGGCGCCACGCCGCAGGAGATGGCATAGCTCACCATGTGGAAGATCGGCCCGGAATGCGCCGCGCAGCAGGCGAAGAAATGTCAGCGCGAGAACCAGGAACGGCGGCGACCGCAGCGCCTGCGCCACCGACAGCCCGGCGCCATCGGCGCCGGGGCTGGGTGCAGCGTGGCCAGCCGCCGGAACGGGCGGATTGCGGACCAGCAGCGCCGCGGGCAGCAGCAGGGTCCAGGCGACGATGCCGATGGTCAACATCGCCGTGCGCCAGTCGTAGGTGGAGATCAGCCAGCGCGCGAACGGGGAGATCGTCATCGGCGCCACGCCCATGCCGGCGGACACGAGCGAGACGGCGAGACTGCGGTTCTGCTCGAACCACGCCGTGGCTGCCGCGATCATCGGTGTGAAGAAGGCACTGGCGGCGAGGCCGACGAGAATGCCGTAGGTGAACTGGAACTGGATGAGCGATTCCGCCCGGCTTGCCAGCACCAGCGCCAGTCCGAGCAGCACCGCGCCCGCCAGCACGACCACGCGCGTGCCAAAGCGGTCGCTGGCGGCGCCCCAGCCGAACGCGCCGAGACCCAGGACGATGAAGTTGACAGTCATGGCGCTCGATATGCCGGCGCGCGACCAGCCCGTCGCTGCCGACATCGGCTCGAGGAAGACGGCCAGCGAGAACATCGCCCCGAGGGCGACACAGGTCATCAGCGCTCCGACGCCGATGATCACCCAACGATAGGAAGGCTGCATGTTGCTCCTCATGCGCGTTCAGGCAAAAGTAAACTATACGGTTAAGTGTTGGATCGCGCCCGCGCTGTCAAGGATGCGGGCCTGCCCCCGCCCGCTGCTCCTGACACCCGCCGCCAGAATGGCAGCGGCTTGCCGCTTTCCGGCCTGAGGCGAGCTGCTGGCGCGGTCCATCGGCTGCTCCGATCCGAACGAAAGAGCGAAGTGAAACAGTAAAGTGCCCGTCTTTTGGCCGAGCCCTTGGCATGGCAGAGATGCTGTGCGCAATCCCCGACGGCAGCACCGCTCGGCTCGACGGCTGCCGCCCCGCGCCGCGCCGGCGCCCCGCGCCTTGCGCGTGCCGGCGCTGGATTATATTCACCCGCCATGGGGACGGAGGGACAGGTTGAAGGCGCGCGAGAGGACTGGGATGGATCGGTTGGGTGGGAGGCCGCGCGGCGCATGGCGCGCTGCGAGGGGGGGTGCGCTGGTGGCGCTGATGCTCACGGCGGTCCCTGGAGCGGCGCAGCACCGGGAGGTGCCGCCGTCGCGGGAGGCGGCCCAGTACTCTTTCGCCGCCATCGTCAAGCGCACGGCGCCCGCGGTGGTCAACGTCTACGTGCGCGGGCAGGCCCGCACTTTCGTCTCGCCGTTCGCCGACGACCCCATCTTCCGCCGCTTCTTCGGCGACTCGTTCGGCATGCCGCAGGAGCGCGTGCAGAGCTCGCTCGGGTCCGGCGTGATCGCCAGCGCCGACGGCGTGGTCGTTACCAACGCCCACGTGCTCAAGGTGGCCGGCGCGGCGCAGATCAGCGTGGTGCTGGCCGACCGGCGCGAGCTCAACGCACGGGTGCTGCTGGCTGACGAGAAGACCGACATCGCCGTGCTGCGCATCGAGGGCGGCCCAGGCGGCGATCGGCGCTTCCCGCACCTGGAGTTCGCCGATTCCGACGCGGTCGAGGTGGGCGACATGGTGCTCGCCATCGGCAACCCGTTCGGCGTGGGCCAGACGGTGACCAGCGGCATCATCTCCGCCCTCGGTCGCAGCCGGGTGACGCGCTCCGACGCGCAGGCCTTCATCCAGACCGACGCGGCCATCAACCCCGGCAACTCCGGCGGGGCGCTGGTGGACATGGCCGGCAGGGTCGTGGGCATCAACACCGCCATCTTCACGAAGTCGGGCGGCTCCCAAGGCATCGGCTTCGCGATTCCCGCCAACCTCGTCAAGCTGGTGGTGGAGAGCGCGCTCACCGGACGCAAGCTGGAGCGGCCGTGGCTGGGTGCCAAGCTCGACACGGTGACGCGCGAGGTGGCCGAGCAGCTGAAGCTCGGTCGCGTGGCCGGCGCGCTGGTCGCGCGCCTGCAGGACAAGGGGCCCGCGGCCGAGGCGGGCCTGCAGGCCGGCGACGTGATCGTCGGCGTGGACGGCCACGAGGTGGATGACGCGCGCGCCGTGCACTACCGGCTTACCACCCGCGGCATCGGCAACCGGGCACAGCTCGATGTGGTGCGCAAGGGCCGGACCACCAAGCTGGAGCTGGCCCTGCGGGCGGCGCCATCGGGGGCGCAGGACGCCCGCGACCTCGCCGGGGCGCACCCCTTCGACGGCGCGCGCGTGGCCAACATCCTGCCGGGCACGGCCGAGGAACTCGGCATCGACGAGGAGGAAGGTGTCGTGGTGATCACGGTGCGCCCGCGCTCCACCGCGGCCAGGCTCGGCTTCCAGCCTGGCGACGTGATCCTGCAGCTGGGGCGCGAGCGGATCGGTTCGGTGGCGGAGCTGGAGACCGCGCTGAAGCAGCGCCAGCGCGGTTGGCTGGTGGTGGTGAAGCGCGGCAAGCAGGTCCTTCAGCTGCAGATGGCGGGATAGCCGGCGCCGTCACAATTTGGGCCGTGTCCTGGGCGATACGGCGGCGCAAGCTGCACGTTGTATCGGGGGATACGTCATGGATCGGATTTTCGCCTGGATCGTCGGCCGTCTGCGCTGGCTGTTTGCGGCCGCCGCTCTGGGCGGCGTGGCGCTGGCCTACATGGGATGGTCGGATTCGTCCCACATCAGGGACGTGGCCGCCAACGGCGTGGAGGCCACCGCGCGCATCGAAGGCGCGACGCGCACGAAGCGCCGCCGCGGCGGCGAGAGCTATTCGCTGAAGGTCTCCTGGCGCGACGCGAAGGGCAACGCCCGCAGCGCCGAGGGCGTGTCGATCAGTCACGCCTTCGCGGGGCGGATCATCAGCAACAACAGCATCACGGCCGACACGGTGCGCATCAAGTACCTGGCCGACAATGCGGACAGCCTGCCGATCATGCTCGACGATGCCGCCAACCAGGAGGACAAGGACGAGTTCATGCTGACGCTCGGCATCGGCCTGTTCGGCGGCGGCGCCATCGGCTCGCTGCTGATGCTGCTGCTGACGCGGCGGCGGCGAGGAGAGGCTGCCCAGGTCGGGTGAACGGGGTGTCAGGTCCTGTGGCGGCCGGCTACTCGCCCTTCGCCCTGGGATCGAGGCCGGCGTAGTACGCCGCCAGGTCCTCGATATCGTCGTCCGTGAGCTGGCGCACCGCGACCGCCATCATCTCGTTCTTGCGCGTGCCGCTCTTGTAGTCGCGCATCGCGCTGACGAGGTATTCCTGGACCTGACCCGCGATATGCGGCGCGCCGGGGATCTTGGCCAGGCCGTCGAGGCCGTGGCAGGCTTGGCATTGGAGCGCCTTCTGCCGGCCGGCGGCTGCATCCTGCGCCGCCGCGCCGTCCACCGCGACCGCAACCGCCGCCGCCACCGCGGCGAGGGCGTGCACGCACCGGCGCAAGGCTGCGGTGCGTGGGCCGCTCCCCCCGCAACCGGGAAGAGCGGCCTGTCGAAGGCTATTCGCCATACGAGATGCGGTAGATGGCGCCGACCAGATCGTCGGAGACCAGCAGCGAGCCGTCAGCCAGCTGCGCCACGTCCACGGGCCGGCCGAGATACTCGCCATTGGCGGTGAGCCAGCCCTCGGCGAAGGGCTCCGTCTTATCCGCCGAGCCGTCCTCCTTGAGGCTGGTGAACATCACCCGAGCGCCCACCGGCTTGGTGCGATTCCACGAGCCGTGCTGGGCCGAGAAGATGCCGCCGCGGTATTTCGCCGGGAACTGCGAGCCGGCGTAGAAGTGCATGCCGAGGTCGGCGGCATGGGCCGGCATCTCCACCTCCGGGAAGACGACATCGGCCGGGGGCGTATCGGCCTTGTACTCCTCGGTGCGGGTCTTGCCGCCGCCGAACCAGGGGAAGCCGAAGTTCAAGCCGGCCTTCGTCGCGCGATTGATCTCGCCCGCCGGGATCTCGTCGCCCATACCGTCAACCTGGTTGTCGGTGAACCACAGCGTGCCGTCCTTCGGATTGAAGTCCATGCCCACCGAGTTGCGCACGCCGCGTGCGAACACCTCGCGGTTCTTCCCGTCGCGGTCCATGCGGATGATGCCGCCCAATCCGACCTTGCCGTAGAGGTCGAGCTTCTCCTTGGCGGGCACGTTATAGGGCTGGCCGAGGGTGATGTAGAGCTTGTTGTCGGGGCCGATCCTGCACACCCGCGCGGTGTGGTTGTAGCTCACCTCCTCCGGCGGGATCAACTCGCCCTGCTTGACCACGTTGAAGGCGGCCACGTCGGCGCTCTCGTAGAAGAACTCGGCGGCGGGATACTCCAGCACGCGGTTCTGCTCGGCGATGTAGAGGAAGCCGTCCCTGGAGAAGCACGGCCCGTTTGGCAGTGCCATCTTCAGCGACGCGCCGAACACCTTCACCTCGTCCGCGACGCGGTCCTTGTCGCGATCGGTCACGGCGTAGACCTTGCTCTTGCGCGTGCCGACGAACATCACCACGCCCTGCGGGCCGACCGCCATGTGGCGGGCATCGGGGACGATGGCGTAGAGCTTGATCTTGAAGCCTTCGGGAAGCTTGATCTTGCTCAGCGTCTTGTTGATCGCGTCCGCCTTCGGTCCGGTCTGCGGAATGGTTGGGACGTCGATCTCGGCGCCGGTGACCTTGAAGTCGGAGAGCTTCTCCAGAGTTCCTGCGCCCTGCGCCTGGGCGAGCGCCGGGAACGCCAAGACGGCGGCAGCCAGCGAGGCTGCGAGCCTGACGCGCGTGTGCATGCGATGTCCTCCCCAAGAACTTGTTGCGTTATGCAGAACGCTGCGTACCCGGCCACGCGAGTGCGGACGCGCACCAACGATCCCGGTTCACCGTAGACCTATTTCGAGCAAATTGGTGGCAACGCGTGGCAAAGGAGCGGGATGGAGGGATGCGCTCACCGCCGGTCTTGCGGCAATCCAACGCAGCGTGCGCTTTTCCACCGAATTGTCGATGACCGCGCGCGTTCGCTTTCGGATGCTGCCCCGGCTATGATGCCTCATGACGAATCTGTTCCAGGCCGCGGGTTTGGAGGCGGAGGCGCCCCGCCCGCTTGCGGACCGGCTGCGGCCGACGAAGCTCGGCGAGGTCGTGGGCCAGGACCACCTGGTCGGCCCCGAGGGTACGCTCACGCGGATGCTGAGGAGCGGCCGGCTGCAGAGCATGATCCTGTGGGGGCCGCCGGGCTCGGGCAAGACGACGGTGGCGCGCCTGCTGGCCGATGCGACGCGGCTCGAGTTCGAGCAGCTCTCCGCCATCTTCTCGGGGGTGCAGGACCTGCGCAAGGCCTTCGACCGTGCCAAGGGCCGGCGCCAGACCGGCAAGGGCACGCTGCTCTTCATCGACGAGATCCATCGCTTCAACCGCGCCCAGCAGGACGGCTTCCTGCCCTACATGGAGGACGGCACCATTACCCTGGTGGGCGCCACCACGGAGAACCCGTCGTTCGAGCTGAACGGCGCGCTCCTCTCGCGGGCGGTGGTGCTGACGTTCCATCGCCTCGACGACGCGGCGCTGGAGCAGCTGCTGGCCCGTGCCGAGGCCGAGGAAGACCGGGCGATGCCGCTCGACTCTGAGGCACGCGCGGCCCTGATCGCCATGTCCGACGGCGACGGCCGCACCGCGCTCAACATGGCCGAGGAGATCCTCGGCGCCGTTCCCGCCGGTGCCGGACCGCTCAACCGTGACGCGCTGACCAAGCTGGTGCAGCGCCGCGCGCCGCTCTACGACAAGTCGCGCGACGGCCACTACAACCTGATCAGCGCGCTGCACAAGTCGGTGCGCGGCTCCGACCCCGATGCGGCGCTCTACTGGCTGGCGCGCATGCTCGACGGCGGCGAGGACCGGCTCTACGTCGCGCGGCGGCTGGTGCGCATTGCCATAGAGGACATCGGCCCCGCCGACCCGCAGGCGCTGGTGCAGGCGCTGGCCGCCAAGGATGTGTACGACTTCCTGGGCAGCCCGGAGGGCGAGCTGGCGCTGGCGCAGGCTGTCGTCTACCTCGCCACGGCACCCAAGTCGAATGCCGCCTACGCGGCGTTCGGCGCCGCCATGCGCGCTGCCAAGGACGGCGGCAGCCTGGCGCCGCCGAAGCACATCCTCAACGCGCCGACCAGGCTCATGCGCAATGAGGGCTACGGTGCGGGCTACGCCTACGACCACGGCACCCCCGAAGCCTTCTCGGGCCAGAATTACTTCCCCGACGCCATGCCGCGCCAGCAGTTCTACGACCCCGCCGGCCGTGGCTTCGAGGCCGAGATCAAGCGCCGGCTGGAGCACTGGGCGAAGCTGCGCAAGTAGGTATCAGCAGGTGTCAGACCCTCCGGGTCTGACACCGACCCACGATAGAGTGTCATGGTCGCCATCAAATCCTTCCAGGCGGATGCGTTCCTGAAGGCCGTCGAGCGGCTGCCGTCGGCGGTGCTGTTCTACGGCACCGACGCCGGCCTCATCGGTGAGCGCGCTTCCACGCTGGCGCGGCGGCTCGCCGAGGCGCACGACGGCGAGACCCTGCGACTCGACGACAGCGACCTGGAAGACAACCCGGACAAGATCGGCGTGGAGCTGCTGACGCGGCCCATGTTCGGTGGGCGCAAGGTGGTGCGCGCGGCGACGGGCCGGCGCATCAATGCCGCCTTGCTGAAACCGATCGTGGAGATGGGCCGGCTCGAAGGCTTCCTGATCGTGGAGGCGGGGCACCTGCGCAAGGGCGATGCGCTCCTTACCCTGTTCGAGACCGCTGCCGGCGCCGCCGCGGTTGCCTGCTTCCCGGATGAGGCGCGCGACCTGGAAGGCATGGTGGGTGAGGTCCTCGCCGCTGCCAAAATGCAGATCACGCCGGACGCGAGGAAGCTGCTCGTCTCCCGGCTGGGCGCCGACCGCGCGTTGTCGCGGGCCGAGGTAGAGAAGCTGGTGCTCTACGCTCGCGGCAAGGCGCGCGTCGAGGAGGCCGATGTGGAGGCGGCTGTCGGCGATGCCGCCGAGACGGCGCTCGACCGGGTGGTGATGGCGGCGGCCTCAGGGCGCGCGGGCGAGGCGGTGCGGGAGTGCGAGCGCTGCCTGACGGGGGGTGAGGACGCCCAGCGGGTGATCCTGGCCCTGCAGAACCATTTCCTGCGCCTGCACCGCCTGCGCAGCGGCCACGATGCTGGCCGGTCCATGGAGGAGCTGATGCGGGCGCTACGGCCGCCACCCAACTTCCGCCAGAAGGCGGCCATCGAGCAGCAGACGCGCCATTGGAGCCTGGGGAGCCTCAATGCGGCGCTCGCCCGCATCGCCGATGCCGCCAAGGCCGCGCGCCTGAACGGCGCGCTCGACGCTACCCTGGCGGAGCGCCTCCTGCTGGCCCTCGGGCCGCTGGCCAACCCGAGGCAGCCGCCCGTCCGCTGAGGGTCGCCAGGGCAGCAGTGGGCAAGGTCAGGCGCTCGCCTGGGCCAGGACGGGCTGCGTCGGCAGCCACATGTCGAAGAAGCGCCGCTCGCAGTCCTCGGTGTTGCGGCCCGAGACCGCGCCCAGCGTGGTCCAGCCGCGCCGGTCGAGCGACCAGCGGCGCAGGGTGCTGGCCTCGAGCCCGATCAGCAGGCTCATGGCCATTGCCGCCAGCGTGGTCCAGCCGGGATGGAGAAGCCCGCTCTGCCGGATCACCTCGATGGCACCCTCGGCCACGAGGTAGCCCGCGAACGCCCACCACAGCCGGTGCGCCAGCAGCCAGACCGGCGCCAGGACAGCCGCCGTCCAGGAGAAGCCGTCGCGCACGAACGCCAGCCGCTCCGCCCGGTCGGCGCGGTCGGCCGGCGGGTTCGGAGGCTCGTGCACGGTGAAGGTGAGCATGCGCGCTGGCCCTACTTCTCCGGCCTTGGCAGGGATCGGTCGTCTTTTATCGGCTCGCCACCCGGAAGGCGAGCGGTTTCGGATGCATCGATCCAGCAGCGGCCCGGCGCGCGGCTAGCCACTCCGCGAGGCGTCAGAAGGGCGCCGAACGACGGCGTGGGCGGCCTTCTCGCGCCACTTGGGGCCGGGGCCGCGCATGTAGTGCTTCTCGGGCCGGTAGGGCGGTCCGATCCATCTGCGGCACGCCTGGGCGCTCTCCAGGGCGCGTCGCAGCAGCGTCCGAAGCAAGGGGAAGCTTGCATCTGTCCGGGTCTGCATCGCGTCTCTCTCAAAACCGCAAGGCATCTTGTTGCTGGCGACTACGCAGCGCCCCCGCCACTGGATCGGGCGACAACCGCGTACGCACGACATGTTTACCCGTCGGGAATGAAGGACGTTTCAACCAGCGGCTCTCCGTCGTCGAGCGACGATGAGCTTGCCCTGCGCCGGTGTCATCGCCGGGCCCGATACGGGCAGCTACGCTGGGATCACGGCCCCCTCTCCGTGGCTGGATCGATGAACAAACGGAGCATTGTGGCCAAACGGTGCACGAGGTTGGCCGCGAGCCGCATTGGAGGAAAGGCGTTGCCTGAACATCGGTATTCCGGAATGCACGGGAATGGCCGGCATTTGCGGGCAACCACACTGTAAGGGGAAAGTTAACGATAACCGGTTATTAACGCGCAGATCGGTGGGGAAAACCTCCTCGCGCCATCGAAAATGGGGGCACGTCATGCTCAGAAGGCCCATGGCCGCCGCCGTCACACTGGGGCTCCTCGCCTGCTGCGCGACGGTCGGCCTGGAGGCGGTCGGTTTGCTGTTCCACGCCAGCATCCCGGATCCGCAGCAGCGCATCGACGCCTTCGTCGCGCGCCTCGAGGCGGAGCTCAGCCCCGTGGACCTGCCGACAGAGCCGGTCGAACTGCCCCGCGATGTGGCGCAGGACCTGCCGGGGGGCGAGACCGAGCACGCGATGGCCGCTGAGCCGGCGCTGACCGGGGATGGCTTGGACAACGCGGACAACGCTGCCGAGAGCCCGAGACAGGCTGGGCTGGACGGACGCGGCGAGGAGCGGATGGCTGTTGCTTTCAGCAACCCGCTTCCCGCCCCGCTGCCGGAGGGCGCGGCGCAACCGGATGACGATGCGGTGCCGGGCCGAGCCGTAGTGGCTGTGTCACCCGAGGCCTCGGAGTCCGTCCCGGCGCCGCTTGCCGCTGTCCGGGCCTCCAGCCCGCCTGCCGTTGCTCAAGCCGCCCCGCGTGCGACCGGCGCCCGCCGGGCAAGGCCTGTGTCCGGTCCAGCCGGATATGCGGCCTTCGGTTGGCCGGTGCTCGATTGGCTGCTGTAGACCCTGTGCAGGGTGGGTTGGCGCGAATCGCGGAACCCACCATGGGCCATATCACCTGCCATGGTGGGTTACGGCCGCAGGTGTGGCGGATCTGCACGCCCTGGCGGAATAGCGCCTCCGGGTGCTAACAGAATAGCCTGCGCCGGCAATCGTAGTTCATCGGATGGACGACAGCCGTCCGCCCTTGACGGACCGCGCGTTCATCCCGACATCGCGCAGCAACGCCGCCAGGAACGCCCATGACCGCCCCAGCACCGTCCCCCGAGGTTTGGCACGGCACCACCATCCTGACCGTGCGCAAGGCCGGCAGGGTGGTGATCGCCGGCGATGGCCAGGTGAGCCTCGGCGCCACCGTCATCAAGGCCAACGCGCGCAAGGTGCGCTCGCTCGGCAAGGGCGACGTGATCGGCGGGTTCGCTGGTGCCACGGCCGACGCCTTCACCCTGTTCGAGCGGCTGGAGAACAAGCTCGAGCAGTATCCCGCCCAGCTCACGCGCGCCTGCGTGGAGCTGGCCAAGGACTGGCGCACCGACCGCTATTTGCGCCGGCTGGAGGCCATGATGATCGTCGCGGACCGTCAGGTCACCCTGGTGCTGACGGGCACCGGCGACGTGCTGGAGCCCGAGGGCGGGGTCACCGGCATCGGCTCCGGTGGCAACTACGCGCTGGCCGCAGCCAAGGCGCTGATGGACACCAACCTCGGCGCCGAGGAGATCGCCCGCAAGGCAATGGCGATTGCCGCCGAGATTTGCGTCTATACCAACACCAACCTTGTCATCGAGGCATTGGAGAGCGCCCGCTGACGCCCGCCGGTCACTCTGGCGGCCACTCTGGAAACGCACGGATGCTGCAGGACGCCGATCTCAACGCCGCCGTCGCGCAGGGGATTGTCACCGAGGCCCAGGCCGCGCAGCTGCGCGAGCTGGCGCAGCGGCGGGAGCGGGAGCGCGCCATCGCCCTCGACCACGAGGAGCGGTTCCGCTTCCTGCGCGGCTTCAACGATGTGTTCTTCGCCATCGGCGTGGTGCTGTTCGTTGCCGGGCTCCTCTACTTCGCGCCGCCCGGCGCCTCCGGCTCCATCCTGACGGCGGCAGTGGTTTGGGGACTTGCGGAGCTGCTCGTGGGGCGCATGCGGCTGGTGCTGCCCGGCATCCTGCTGGCTATCGCCTTCGTGGTGCTGGTGTTTGCGGCCTCCGTGCGGATGCCGGCCGAGAGCTGGCTCGGGGCCGGCATCGACCTGCGGGCTCCCACGGCGCTGAGCGTGCTCCAGGGCCTGCAGTACTATCCCGGCGGGCCGCTCTTCTTCGCGGCGCGGGCGCTGGTGCCGGCGGCTGCGGCTGGGCTGTTCTACTGGCGCTTCAAGCTGCCGTTCGCGCTGCTGCCCATGGCGGTGAGCCTGTCGATCGCGGCGCTGGGTGTGGCAAGCTTCCTCCTGCCCAATGCCACGGTGACAACAGATACCGTTGTCCTTCTCGTGTGCGGCCTCGCCGTGTTCGCCGCCGCCATGACCTTCGACGCTTCCGACCGGGAGCGGGTCACCCGGCTCGCCGACTGCGCGTTCTGGCTGCACCTGCTGGCGGCGCCGATGATCGTGCGCTCGGCCATGCTTCTGCTCGTCTCGCCGCTGGCGGGCGCCATCAGCGTCACCGGCGCGCCGCTGAGGCGCAACATGAACGCCGAGATGGCCGTGGCGGTGATGCTGATCGTCGCCGTGCTGGCGCTAGTGGCCATCCTGATCGACCGGCGGGCGCTGCTGGTTGCCGGGCTCACCTATCTCGGCGCCGCCATCGGCTTCGCCCTGACCGGCTCGGGCGGGGGCGGTGCCGACGGCGCCTTCGTGGTGGCGGCCACCCTCGTCATTCTGGGCGCACTTGTGCTAACGCTGGGCGCCGGCTGGGTGCCGCTGCGGCGGCTCCTGCTCGCCCTGCTCTCGCCGGCGATTGCCAACCGCCTCCCACCTGCTCCCGCCCGCACGTAGAGACACGCCCCCGTAAATCTCATGAGCAACTTCTCCCCCCGCGAAATCGTCTCCGAGCTCGACCGCTTCATCGTCGGGCAGAAGGACGCCAAGCGCGCGGTCGCCATCGCGCTCAGGAACCGCTGGCGGCGCCAGCAGCTGCCCGAGGGCCTCAAGGAGGAGGTGCTGCCCAAGAACATCCTGATGATCGGCCCCACGGGCTGCGGCAAGACCGAGATCTCCCGCCGCCTCGCCAGGCTGGCCAATGCGCCGTTCCTCAAGGTGGAGGCCACCAAGTTCACCGAGGTGGGCTACGTCGGCCGTGACGTGGATTCCATCGTGCGCGACCTGATCGAGGTGGGCATCGGCCTGGTGCGCGAGACCAAGCGCCGCGAGGTGCGGGCGCAGGCGGAGAAGAATGCGGAGGAGCGTGTGCTCGATGCCCTGGTGGGCGCCGAGGCGCGGTCAGCCACGCGCGAGGACTTCCGCCGCCGGCTCCGGGCCAACGAGATCAACGACAAGGAGGTGGAGGTGCAGGTGGCCGAGAGCGGCCCGCAGCTGCCCACCTTCGACATCCCCGGCGGCCAGGTCGGCATGATCAACCTCAACGAGATGCTGGGCAAGGCGCTGGGCCAGCGCACCAAGCCGCGGCGCATGACCGTCGGCCAGGCCTACGAGGTGCTGCTGGCCCAGGAGGGCGACAAGCTGCTCGACCATGAGCAGATCGTGCAGGAGGCCGTCCGCAGCGTGGAGAACGACGGCATCGTGTTCCTCGACGAGATCGACAAGGTGTGCTCGCGCTCGGAGGGCGGGCGCATCGGTGCCGACGTGTCGCGCGAGGGCGTGCAGCGCGATCTGCTGCCCCTGCTGGAGGGCACCACGGTGTCCACCAAGCACGGGCCGGTCAAGACCGACCACGTGCTGTTCATCGCCTCGGGCGCCTTCCACATGGCGAAACCCTCGGACCTGCTGCCCGAGCTGCAGGGCCGCCTGCCGATCCGGGTGGAGCTGAGGCCGCTCACCAAGGAGGACTTCCGCCGCATTCTGGTGGAGCCGGAGGCGAGCCTCATCAAGCAGTACGTCGCGCTGATGGCGACCGAGGGCGTCAATCTGAGCTTCACGGGCGATGCCATCGATGCGCTTGCGGCCATCGCCGCCCAGGTCAACAGCACCGTGGAGAACATCGGTGCGCGCAGGCTGCAGACCGTGATGGAGCGGGTGCTCGACGAGATCTCCTTCGAGGCCACCGACAAGGGCGGCGAGACCATCGCCATCGACGCGGCCTACGTGGAAGCCCGCGTCGGCGACCTCGCCAAGAACGCCGACCTGAGCAAGTTCATATTGTAGGAGCCAGACCTCTCCGGGATCCCCACTCCCCGTCGCCCTCGGGACCGTGTGGCGAGGTTGGTCTTGTGGTTGGGCGGGGAGAGGGAGACCCGCGTCGCAGCCTCAGTTCCGCTCGAGCCGCGTCAGCAGGTCGGCCGCGACGCTGGCCCCGAGCTGGCGGGCGCGCTGGCCCCCATGATGTTGCCGTTGGCGAGATATTGTGTACCCCGGCTCCGCCTTAGCGTGCCGGCAGCACCATCTGGGTCTGGGTGACGACGGCGACGAGCTTGCCGTCCTCGGAGCGGATGGTCGTCTGCCACACCTGGGTCGTGCGGCCGCGATGCAGCGCGACCGATTCGGCTGTGACCCGCGTATCGACCCGCGCCGCGCCCATGAAGTTGGTCTTGGATTCGATGGTGGTGGTGCGGGACCCGGCCGGCAGGTTGGCCACCGTGCCGATCGCGCCCACCGTGTCGGCGAAGGCCATCAGGGCGCCGCCGTGGCAGACCCCGCCGGTGGTGCACAGGTCCGGCCGCACGAGCAGGCCGGCGATGACCTTGTCAGACGTCACCTCCACGATCTCGATGCCCATGAGGCCGGGAAATAGCGGCCGGATGAGCTTCTCAATGTCCGCGGCAGTGGGCATGGGCATACCTCCCGGGGGCGCTGCGGCTTCCGCGTCGTGAAGTCGTCAGGTCGTGAGATCGACTTCACGATCTCACGATCCTAGCGCGGGAACGCGGACCTGTCCGAGGCCGACGCGCCGAGGCGCCTCAGGCCATCGAGGGCGGATCGGGCGGAAGGGTCCGCCGCCAGCACCCGGCGGTAGTCGGCGATGGCCTCCGTGACGCGCCCCAGCGCCTCGTAGACGCGGGCGCGCGTCTCCACGAGCTCCGGGACGTGCGGGTCGAGGCTGGCAGCGCGCTCGGCATCGCCCAGCGCGCGCGGCGCCTGCCCGGCCTTGAGGAGCACCGACGCCCGGGCGCCGTAGGCCGACGCAAAGCGCGGGTTGAGCTCGATCGCCTTGCTGTAGTCCTCAAGCGCCCGGTCGTACTGCTCCTTGCGCTCATAGGCCATGCCGCGCTTCAGGTAGGCGGCGGAATAGGCTGCGTCGAGCTGGATGACCCGCGTCTGGTCGGCGATGGCGCGGTCCAGCTCGCCCTCGCTCAGGTAGGCCGCGCCGCGGTTGAAGTACGCCGAGGCGTCTCGCGGGAACTGGCGCAAACGCTCCGTGCATCCGCGTATGCGGCGGTCGGCGTCCCGGTCCTGCTCGCAATCCTCCAGCGGGCCGGCCTGGGCGGCCGTCTGCCAGAGCAAGACAATGATGAGAGTGATCCACTTCAGCACGGCAGCTGCCCTTCCCAGGGTGGACCTCAATGCACTCCAGCACGGCATTGTGGCGGCAATGTCGCCGCCTCAATTTCTCCAAGATTTGCCGATGGCCGCCGCTCCGGCGCGGCGCTCATCGCCGGCGAAGCTAACCTCGATTCGGAGCGCGGGCCAGACGGCGATAGGAGACGGCGATGCGAGGGATACGTTGAGAGAGGCTCAGATCAACCGCCGCGCGGCACGGCGGAGGCCTTGCAGGATCGGCTCGAAGGCCTCCTCGTCGCGGCTCTCCGGGTAGACCATGTAGACGGGCGAGTTGAACGAGCGCGAGCGGGGCGGAATGCGCAGGCGCCGGCGGCTGACGTGATGCTGCACCAGCCGGCGGGGGAAGTAGCCCGAGGACTCGTTGGCGAGCAGGTAGTCCAGCCCCATGGATCCGAGATCGAGGTTAACGCCGGTGTTGGCAAGCTCTGGGTAGGCGGCGGCGTGGTCGGCCTGGAAGTCGGGGCCCCAATCGACGAACACGTAGTCGGTCTGCGGGCGCCGTCGTCCCGTGGCACTGGTGACGAGCACGAACTCCTCGTCGAACAGATGCTCGGTCGTGAAGCCCGGCGGCTGCCCCGGCTGGTACATGACAGCGAGGTCGAGCGTGCCTTCCAGGAGGCGCTGGACCATCACCGGCGCCAGGCTGGCGCTGGCGGAGATGGCGATGTCGGGCACGTTGCCGCGCAGCCACGAGATCCATTTGATGAGAAAACCGTCCCACAGCGCGGCGGGCGCGCCGACTGCGAGGTGGTCGCGATGCTGGCCCGCAAGCCCCACCTCGTGCTGTGCGTGCTGCCACAGTCGGACCAGCGCGAGCGCGTGCTTCTGGAACTGCTCGCCGGCGGCGGTGAGCGCGGCGCCGTTCTTGGAGCGATCGAACAGGGTGCGGCCGAAGATGTCCTCCAGCCCCTTGATGCGCGCGCTCACGGTCGACTGCGTGACGTTCATCTTGCGCGCGGCGTCGATGAAGCTGCCGGTCTCGGCGACCATCAGGAAGGTGCGTGCGAGAGTGATGTCCATCGAGGTTGCCTGCGTGCTCTGACAATGCCGAAAAGCATCTATCGAAAAATCCGATAGCCGTCAGCGGAAAAATCCGTTTGTGCACTCGCCAAAAAATTTTCACATTGCAGTGACCCGGACCCGATTCGGGTGACACATGATTGAGCAAACATCAAGCTAAGGATCAAGACGATGAAGGCGAAGAAGAAAGCTGCTGCGAAGAAGGCTCCGGCGAAGAAGGCCGCCAAGAAGAAGGCGTCGAAGAAGTGAAGGCCGTGTGCATCCTTTGAGTAGGGCTACGATGGTGCGTGCGACTGCGATGGCTGTGATCGGGATCGTGCTGGGCGTCACCGCGGCGCATGGCGCGTCCATCAGCAATCGCGATGAGCGCGACTACACGGTGACGATCATCGAAGGTGAGGCCAAGGCGGATCACGCGCTGAAGCCTTCGCAGACCTTGTCGGATGTCTGCCTCAAAGGATGCACCATCCGGGTTAACGGTAAGGAGGACGACGAGTATCGCCTGACGGGGGGCGATGTCGTCTCGATCGAGGACGGGACCGTCTTCTACGACGCGCCCGATACCCCGGAAGACTCCGCTTCGCCCGCCGCCAAAGGCAAGGCGCGAGGCCGTACCAAGGGCTAGAGGCGTCGCCGGCCCGCGTATCGTTCGAGGCTCGCGTTCTCGCGGGCCTGTCCGGTTACTTAGTTGCCGGACCGGGCTGGTTGCGTCTTTTCCCTCCCCAAGGTGGGGACTGGGTCCTGTCCTGCCTGAGCGATCAGCGGTCCGGCAGGCTGTTTGCCGTGGCGGTGGCTGTGGTGCCGGCAGTCGCGGCACCGAAACGGTGCTCGAACGCCGTGCGAAGAGCCTTGTCCACCTCATCGAGGCTTATGTCTCGCCCCAGGGCGGCGAGGCTGGTGACCCCGGCATCGCGGATGCCGCACGGCACGATGCCGGCGTAGTGGGCGAGATCGGGCGAAACGTTGAGCGCTATGCCATGCGAGCTGACCCAGCGTGAGAGCCGCACGCCGATGGCTGCGATCTTGGCGCGGTGCCGCGACGCGTGGCCGGGGTCAGACCCCTCGCTTCCACCGCTCGCGTTCAGCTCGGAGATTGAGGCGAGGGGTCTGACCCCGCTAGGGCAGACCCATACGCCGACACGGCCCGGCCAGCGCTCACCCTGCACGCCAAAGGCCGCCAGGGTATCGATGATCCAAGCCTCCAGGGCGGCCACGTAGGCGCGCACATCGCCGAAACGGCGCTTCACGTCGAGCATGACATAGGCCACGCGCTGGCCGGGGCCGTGATAGGTGTACTGGCCGCCGCGACCCGTGCGGTGGACGGGCAGTCGCATCGGCGCGACCAGATCCTCGGGCCTGGCGCTGGTCCCGGCGGTATAGAGCGGCGGGTGCTCCAGCAGCCACACCAGCTCCGGCGCGGTGCCGGCAACGATGCCGGCCACCCGCTCGGTCATGGCGGCGCACGCCGCCTCGTAGGGCACCGGTCCGCGCGTCACCATCCATTCGACGGATCGGAAAGGGGCCCGGACGGCCGCATCGGCCGGCGTCTCGCGTGCCGGCACCGTTGGTTGGAGGAGATCTGCCATCACGCCCCAAGATGGCGATTCCGCCTGCCTTTGACCAGACTGCAACGCCACTGCGGCTTCTCGGGCCGCTTGTTTGCGCCGCGCCGGTTTGCTACAGAGCGGGCGGCAACGATGCGGTCGTGGCGGAATTGGTAGACGCACTAGCTTGAGGGGTTAGCGCCGCAAGGCGTGGAGGTTCGAGTCCTCTCGACCGCACCAACCCAGGGAAACGATGGCCGGGAGCCGATGGCGCTCCCGGTGGCGTTCGAAGACCGGCCTTCCCTGCCGTTCCGATGCGCTCGCTTTCCTCACAAGCACGATCCGGACTGGCGGAGCGGCGCGCGACCTCGCTGGCGACGGTGGTGAGAGAGGCCGATCGCCCTGCGCCTGCGCGGCTGTCGGGCCCGCGCGGGGCCGGACCCCTGGCTCCCTCTACCCGGTCTGTGCATAAATGCTGTTGAAGCGGTGCGAGATGATCTGCCGCTTGATGTGCTCCACCTCGCGCTGCGCCGCCTCCGCGCCGAACGCTATGGCCTCCTCGGCGCGATGGAAGTCGAACAGGCCGATGGGCGGCAGGCGCGGGGAGATCATGATGTCCGGCGGGTCGCCGGCCAGCCGCGAGCGGGCGATGCGGTCCTGCACGATGTTGAAGGCCTGCATCATGACGGTGGAGATGCCGGGGCCGCTCTCGACCTGGCCGAACAGCTGACGCTGCAGCAGCTTCTTCACGGCGCGGCCGTTGCGGGCGAGGATGCCCTGGTCCTCCGGCGGTGGCAGGGCGGCGACGGGCAGGGCCTCCAGATCGCGCACCACCGTGCCGAAGCCCGAATCGGTATTGACGTTCACGGCAATGACGTAGCGGGCGCCGAGCGCCCGGCAGATCGACACCGGGATCGGGTTCACCAGGGCGCCGTCGAACAGCCAGCGGCCCTCGATGCGCACGGGCCTGAAGATGCCGGGCATGGCGTAGGAGGCGCGGATGGCATCGGCCAGGTGGCCGCGGCTAAGCCACACCTCGTGGCCGCTTCCGATCTCCGCCGCCACCGCCACGAAGCGTGTGGCGAGCGATTCGATGGTCATGCTCCTGAGCCGGCCCTCCAGCGCGTCGCGCAGGCGCTGGCCCTGGATCAGGCCGGAGCCGGAGAAGTTGAAATCGAGGAAGCCCAGCACCTTGCGCCGGGTCAGCTCGCGCGCGAATTCCTCCAGCGCGTCCAGCTCGCCGGCCACGTAGCAGCCGCCGACCAGTGCGCCCACAGACGTGCCGGCGACGATGTCGGGGTGGATGCCGGCCTCGCTCAGGGCGCGCAACACGCCGATGTGTGCCCATCCGCGGGCCGAGCCGGCACCGAGCGCCAGACCGATCTTGTAATCGCCCATCGCGATACCCCGTCCAGCAGCGGCGTGGTAGCGGATGCAGGAGGCAGACCCTGCCCCGCGTTGTCGTAACCTTAGCCGGGAGGACTTAAGCCACAGCTACGCGCCCCGCAAGGTGCAGGGGCGTACGCTCAACAAGCGATGATTCCGGGGAAAGCCCTCGCAAGAGGCCGGGAGTTCAACAATTCCAATCTCGGCAGCGAGGGAACTGGCCGCTATTCCTCGGTCATGAGCATATCGGGCGTCGGCGGCGCACCCAGCGGCAGGGAGCGATAAAAGCAGGACCGGGCGCCGGTGTGACAGGCAACTCCGCTGCCGCCGACCGAAACTCTGAGCCACAGCACATCCTGGTCGCAGTCCGTGCGCACCTCGGCCACGTGCAGCAGGTTGCCGCTCTCCTCGCCCTTTTTCCATAGCTTGCGTCGCGAGCGGCTCCAGAAATGCCCGACGCGCGTCTCCAGGGTGAGCGCCACGGCCTCGGCATTCATCCAGGCAAACATCAGGACTTCGCCTGACGCGGCATCGGTCACGACGGCCGCCATCAGGCCATCGGCATCGAAGCATGGTTGGAACGCGAGGCCGCGCTCGATCTCGGCCGGCGTGCCGCGATCGGCAAAGAACGGGGTCAGGCCCCTCGCCTCTGACATATGAGATCTACTCCAGCGCATACGCGAGGGCTGAGCCCTCGATCTCGTAGGTAGGTTGGGTCAAGCGAAGCGCAGACCCAACGCCCGCGGGGCTTACCGGTGTTGGGTCATCGCTGCGCTCGATCCAACCTACGCCCTTGCCAATCAGCCGCGCGGATTGTGGTGCACCATCTGCAGGAAGCGGTCGCGGTAGCTGGCGTCGGTCTCGAGCGCGCCGGTGAAGCGGGTGGTGATGGTCTTGACGCCGGGCTGGCGCACGCCGCGCATCGACATGCACTGGTGCTCGGCCTCGATCAGCACGGCCACGCCGCGCGGCCTGAGCGCGCTCTCGATGGCGTCGGCGATCTGGGCGGTGAGCGTCTCCTGCGTCTGCAGGCGCTTGGCAAAGATCTCGACCACGCGCGCGATCTTGGAGATGCCCAGGATGCGCCCGCTGGGAAGGTAGGCCACGTGCGCCACGCCCAGGAACGGTGCCATGTGGTGCTCGCAGTGACTCTCGACACGGATGTCACGCAGCATGACGAGGTCGTCATAGCCGCCGGTCTCCTCGAAGGTGCGCGACAGCACGTCGACGGGGTCCTGCCGGTAGCCGGAGAAATATTCCTCGAAGGCGTCGGCGACGCGCGCGGGCGTGTCCAGCAGGCCCTCGCGGTTGGGATCGTCCCCGGTCCAGGCGATCAGCGTCCGCACCGCGGCCTCCACCTCGGCGCGCGAGGGGCGCGGTGTCTCCGGCTTGAGCCCCATTGCTGCCCTCAACCGGCCACGGCTCGTTGCGATGTCATCCATGCCTTCATACCGACCCGAGATCGGGCACTCCACCAACGCGCTGCCGGACCGGCGGCACCGACACTGCACGGCCCTGTTGAATTCCGGCCCGGCGCGCGCGATATCATAAGGGAGCGCAGGCTACAGGCGGGGCGCCAGTGACATGAGCCATATAGTACGGCGGGCTGACGCGGACAAGCAAAGCAACGCGCATGGGCGTATCCTTGGGGAAGCCGGGCTGGGGAAGCCGGGCAGGCTTGGACTGAACGCATGCCGCAGCTGAGCGAGATCTACAACCAGCGCATCCTGGAGCTGTCCGCCAACATCCTGCGGACCGAACGGCTCAAAGATGCGGACGCCTCGGCGACCGCCCATTCCAAGCTGTGCGGCTCGACGGTGAGCGTGGACATCAAGCTCGCCGGAGAGCGTGTGAGCGCCTTCGGCCAGACCGTGAAGGCGTGCCTGCTGGGACAGGCTGCCGCATCCATCATGGCGCGGAACATCGTGGGCAGCGACGCGAGCGAGCTGCGCGAGGTGGGCGCCGCCATGCGCCGCATGCTCAAGGCCAACGGACCGCCGCCGGGCGGGCGCTGGGCGGATCTCGCCGTGCTGGAGCCGGTGCGCGACTACAAGGCGCGGCACGCCTCGACCCTGCTGGTGTTCGACGCCGTGGAGAGGGCGCTGGCCGAGGCCGACAGTCAGCGGGCGACACGCAAGGAGCCTCCCCGGGCCGCTGGAGCGGAGCTGTGCGAGGGGCGCTGATGCGGGCCGCCAAAGCCGCGGCGAAGGCGCCGGTCGTCGCCTACCGTTGGACGTTGAAGCCGTTGCTCGGCTGGGAGTGCCGGCACCTGCCGACCTGCTCGGAGTATGCGCTGGAGGCGATCGAGATCAACGGCGCCTGGCGCGGCGGATGGCTCACCGTCTCCCGCCTCTGCCGCTGCCATCCCTGGGGCACGCACGGCTTCGACCCGCCGCCCGACGTCCGGCGGGAAAGCCATCCGCTCGCGCCGTGGCGCTACGGCCGCTGGCGTTGGGCACATCGCAGGTTGGATTAGCCGCGAGCCGGCGTAACCCAACATTGGCGGTCTCGCCCTGCCATGTTGGGTTACGGCCCTTCGGGCCTCACCCAACCTACGTTCATCTGAGACGCCCCAGTCGGTCGGCGGCCTCTGGGGCACCGAGGTCGCGGGCCAGCTCGTACCACTTGCGTGCCTCGTTGCGGTCGGCGTTGACGCCTAGCGATTCCAGGCGCCCCAGCTCGGAAGGATCGTAGGTGCCGCCCATCCTCAGGGCGCCGGCGGCCAGGCCCGCCTCGGCGGCGCGCTGGAAGAACATGCGGGCCGCTCCGATGTTGCCCTGCTCCAGGTGCCGGGCGCCCTGCGCCAGCATCCGCTCGGCGCGCGCCGTGTCCTCGGCCGACGCCTCCGGGGCCGGCGGCGCCCGCCTGACGGGCGGCGGTAGGGCTGCTGGTGCAGCCTGCCGCGGTGGCGCGGGCTGCACCCTCTCCGGCGGCGGCTGGGCGGCGATCACCAGCGCCGTCCTGCTTTCGGCCAGCGTGGTCCCGTCCACGCCCACGAGCGTGATGGAGATCTCGTTCCGGCCCGACACGCCGGCCGGCACAATGGCCTTGAGCGACGGCAGCCCGAACAGCGGGATGGCCCACGAGCCGGGGGCGATGGCGTGGCCCTCGCTCAGCGAGACGCTGGCCGGGAAGCCGCGCAGGCGCACGAAGCTGTTGCTGGGCAGGGCGTCGGGCGGCCCAACCTGAATGACGAACGGCGCCTGCGAGGCAGGCTCCGCGACAATGGTGGGCGCCACGACGATACGCGGCAGATCGCGGCGCTGGGCGGCCGACCACTGGGCGCCGCCGATGCCGAAGGCGCCGAGGGCAAGCACGATGCCTAGCGCTACCGCTACCGCCTTCGGCCAGCGCGACCGATTGGGCGATGGCAAGGGAGACGGCAGATGCGCCGGCACGTGCACGGGCAGACGCGACGGCTCAGATGCCGGCGCGGCCTGCACCAGATGCATGAAGGCGAGAATGCCGGCGGGCCGACGTGCGGGCCAATGCTTCGGCATCAGCTGGGCTCCTCCCCGAGCGCCCCTTTTGCCAGGACCTTAGCGTTGCTTGTTGCCTTGCTTCTTGCTCCACTCGAGGAACTGCTGGAATAGCTTCTCCTGGTCCGCGGGGTCGCCGGGGCCACCCATGCGGATCGCTCGCTGCTGCCGCGCCTGCGAGGTCTCGATCGGCTGCTGCTGCTTGGCGCCTGCCATCAGCTTCAGCTTTTCCTCGGCCACGCCGTATCTGATCCAGCCCGGCACATTGGCGGCAAGGTTCACGCTCTTCCACTTGGGGTGATACGGAGGCGCGTGCAGCTTCTCGAACAGGTCGAAGTAGCGCTCGACGAAGCGCTGGACGCGCCGGTAGCGGTCGCTCGCGGCCCCCCAGTTGTAGACGGCGAGCACGGTCTGCACGCCCAGCGTCTCCACCTTCTCGCCCGGCTTGATGAAATCCGGGTAATCCTGGGCGGTCAGCGTGGCGGGGATGTAGTACTCGTCGAAGCGGTCGATCGGGATCGGCAGGAACTTGAAGTTGCCGTCGTTCTTGAACTTGGTGAGCAGGTCGAGAGGCTTGGCGCCGTTATTGACAATGGCGTCGATCTCGCCCGTCTTCATCTTCTCCAGTGCAAGGGCGTTGTTGACGTAGACGAACTCCGGCTGCACGCCCAGCCGCTTGAACACGATCGGCCCGGTGGTGGATTGCCCCGCGCCCTTGGCGCCGAGGCTGACCTTCTTGCCCTGCAGGTCCTTGACCGAGGTGATCTCAGGCCGCACCACCAGGTGCACCTCGGAGATCACCATCTCGGAGATGAAGTTGATACGCTTCTCGATATTCGGGATGCGCTCGGTGTTCTTGAAGTAGTCGAGCACGTCGGCGTTGGTGATCGCCACGTCGATGCCCTTGAGGTAGAGCAGGTCCTTGACGTTGTCGGTGGCGCCCTGGGTGATCACCGGCAGCACGCGCATCTCGGCCGGGTCGTTGACGTTGCGGGCGATCTCGGCGGCGAAGCGGATGAAGGTGCCTTCCGGCAGGCCGCCCGCGAGCCCCAGAGTCCAGTTGTTGATCTGCTGCACCTTCGAGGTCTCGCCGGTCTCGGCCGCGGTCGGGGCACGCCCCCGTGCCGGCGCCTGAGCCCCTGCGGTGTGGGAGAATACTGCACTGGTGAGCACGCATCCGAATGCGATGAGTGCTAACGCCTCCCCCAACCTGACGCGCATCGTCGGCTCCTTTATTTGCGGTGTGTGTTCGGTTTCCAGCAGGTCGCTACCTGCGAGCGATGCCCGGTCGTCCCCGCCGGCTCGATCGCTGCCCGGAAACGCAGCGGTGCCCTACTTTTGCATGTCGCCCCGATCCAACGGCGACAATGCGGCGGTAATTGGGAATTCTTCGGGCAATGTCACTTTGTCGCCAAAGCGATAGCGGCGGTGCCGTTCGATGCGAGCGCGGCCGAGGCATGTCCGCCTAGCTTCCCCCCAGGCGGCGCAGCCGCTGCTCGGCCTCTGCCGCGCCCAGTTGCCGCGCGCGCTCGTACCACCGCCGCGCCTCCTCGCGATCGGGCTTCAGCCCGCGTGTACCCAGTCGCTGCAGCTCGATCGGATCATACGTGGCAGCCATGGACATGGCGCCCTGCGCGAGGCCGGCCTCGGCGGCCCGCTCGTAGAGAAGACGCGCCTGGGCGATGCCGCCGTCGGCCAGCTGCTCGTCCCCTTTCTTGACGAGCCGCAGCGCGCGGTCGCGGGCGTCGGGGCTCAGCAGCGGGGAGCCCAACAGCGGGGCCGCTTGTGGCTCCGCCGGAGGTGGGGGCGCGGGGGCGCGCAGCACCGTCGTGGTGGCCGGGGCTGGCGTGGGGGCCCTGGCGGCGGACCGCGGCGTGACGATGAGGGTCGCTCTTGTCTCGGCCAGCACGGTGCCCTCCGCCGAGACGAGGGTGATGGAGATCTCCGATTGCCCCGTCGTGCCTTCAGGCAGGACGACCTCCAGTCTGGCCAGCGCGGCTATGGGAATGGCCCAGGCGCCCGGTGCGATCGAATGGCCGTCGGAGAGCGCAGCCGTGGAAGGCAGGCCGCGCACTCTGATGAAGCACCCCGGCGGGACGGCGCTCAATGGCGACAGCTTGACAGCAAGCGCCACCTGGGCGGGGGGCTCGATGTGCAGCGGGTTGGCCACAACGATGCTCGGCCGACCCTGCTGGGCCGAGGCCGTGCCGGCCATGACGACCATTGCTGCCAGGAGCACGCACGCGGCCAGCGCCCGCGGCAGGCGATGGCGGCGGCGTCTGCGCCAAGCTGGTCCTGCTCTTGTCACGTGCCTGCCTCCACCATCTCCGCGGCGGATGGGCGGGCGCTCCTGCCCGCCATTGGCTGCGTCGCGTATGCGGTTATCTGCTTTGCTGTGTCTTGGCCCAGTCCATGAACTGCTGGAACAGCCGTTGCTGCTCGGCGGGGTCGTAGGGGGCGACCTTGGCGGCCTGCGCGCGGGCCAGAGCAGGATCAATCGGGCGGGCGGCGCCTCCCGCCTGCCGCTCCAGCCATTCCTCGGCGGCCGGGAAGCGCCTCCAGCCCTTCAGGCTCGTGTTGAGATTGACTTCCTTCCATTTCGGGTGCCGAGCGGGCTTCTGGAAGTTGGCAAATTTTGTGAAGAACGCGTCGACGAAGGAGGCGACGCGCCGATAGCGGTCGGTGTCGCGCGGCCAGTTGTAGACGGCGAGGACCGATGCGACCGCAACCGTGTCCACTGTCGTGCCCTTCGGGACCAGCGAGGGGTAGTCCTCGTTGGTGAGCTTGGCGGGGAAATAGTCCTGCTCGAGAGCCTCGGTATAGGGGACGGGCAGCAGCTTCATGCCCGGCTCCAGCTTGAACTTGCCGAACGAGCCGGTCGGCTTGCCTGCGATCAGGATGGTGGCGGCGATCTCGCCGGACTTCACCATCTGATACCCGTCGGCCTGGCCGACATTGATCTCCTTTGCCTTGATGCCCAGAAGCTCGAAAATCAGACGCAGGGAGAACTGGGTGCCGCTGCCGACATCGCTGAAGTTGACAGTCTTGCCACTCAGATCCTGCACCCGCTCGATGCCGGGTCCGGCGAGGACGTGCATCTCCTCGCTGTGGAGCTTGGTAATGTAGGCGATGCGCTGATCGATGGTGGAACCGAACTCCCCCGTGCGCTTAAGGTAGCTCATAATGTTGGACTGCGTGATGCCGAGGTCGACGCCCCTCAGGTGCAGCACGTCCATCATGTTCTGGTAGCCGCCCTTGCCGATCACCGGCAGGACCCGCAGTGCGTTGCCGTCATCGAGCACCGCGGACATGTCGTAGGCGAGGTAGAGATAGGCGCCGTTGGGGTTGCCGGAGATCACGGTGACGGTGTTCTGGTTGAGCTCCTCGCGCATGGCCAGCTGGCGCGCGGTCTCGGTCTGGGGTGGTACCGGCCGCACCGCGGCGGGCCGCTTGGCAGCGGGCGGAAGTTGCTGGGCGGGTCCCGCGACCGGGAACGCCAATACTGCCGCCGTTGCCACGGCGGCCAAAAGCGCGGCTACTCGCACGTTTTCCTCCCCCGAACCCAAAATGCAGAGATGCCCGTCGTATTTGCTTTGCGGCAGCCTGCCAAGGGACCTTCTGCGTGTCCTGGCAATCCGCACGATGAAATTATCATATAGTGAAATGTGCCCTAAATAGGGAGTCCGACTTTCGCCCCATTGCCAGTCCCACGACACGTTCTGCGGGCTGCCGGGGGAACCGGACGTGCCGGTCAACCCGCGGCGGCTCCAACTATTTCGGGCCCTTGGCGCCGATTGCCGGACCCGATCGTGAGGTGGCTCACCTTGACACCCGGCGGTCTCGCGGGCACAAGCAGCGCCCCGGCAGCCTGCGGCTGCGTCCGCCGGCGAACGGTTCCCTTACCTGCGTGGTTTGCAGCGAGTGAGAGAAGACCCGTGACCGACATCTGCGTGACTTTCCCTGACGGGGCCAAGCGCTCCGTGCGCCGCGGCATCAGCGGCAAGGCCCTCGCCGAGAGCATCTCCAAGTCGCTCGCCAAGCGGGCCGTCGCCATGACGGTGGACGGCAGGCTCGCCGACCTGGCCGACCCCATCGACAAGGATGCGAGCGTCAAGATCCTGTCCCGGACCGACCCGGAGGCGCTGGAGCTGATCCGGCACGACGCCGCGCACGTGATGGCGGAGGCGGTGCAGGCCCTGTGGCCCGGCACCCAGGTCACCATCGGCCCGGTGATCGAGAACGGTTTCTTCTACGACTTCGCCAAGGCGGAGCCGTTTCATCCGGACGACCTGGAGAAGATCGAGGCCAAGATGCGCGAGATCATCGCGCGCAACGCCCCCTTCACCAAGGAATTCTGGGGCCGCGAGCAGGCTAAGAAGTTCTTCAAGGAGAAGGGAGAGCTCTTCAAGATCGAGCTGGTCGATGCAATTCCCGAGGGGGAGGACCTCAAGATCTACAAGCAGGGCGAGTGGCTCGATTTGTGCCGCGGCCCGCACATGACCTCCACGGGCCAGATCGGCAAGGCCTTCAAGGTCACCCACTTCGCTGGCTCCTACTGGCGCGGCGACCACACCAAGGAGCGGCTGCAGCGCGTCTACGGCACCGCCTTCGCCACCGAGCCGGAGCTGGCCGCGCACCTCAAGATGCTCGAGGAGGCGGAGAAGCGCGACCACCGCAAGCTCGGGCGCGAGATGGACCTGTTCCACTTCCAGGAGGAAGGGCCGGGCATGGTGTTCTGGCACCCCAAGGGCTGGGAGCTGTTCCAGAACCTCATCAACTACATCCGCCGCCGCCAGAACGCGGCCGGCTACCACGAGGTGAACGCGCCACAGATTCTCGACAAGTCCATGTGGGAGACCTCGGGCCACTGGGAGTGGTTCCGCGAGAACATGTTCACTACCGTGACCGAGGACGAGCGCGAGTTCGTCATCAAGCCGATGAACTGCCCCGGCCACATCCAGATCTTCAAGCATGGGCTCAGATCGTATCGCGAGCTGCCCTACCGGGTGGCCGAGTTCGGAGCCGTGCACCGCAACGAGCCGTCGGGCGCGCTGCACGGGCTGATACGCGTGCGCGCCTTTACCCAGGACGACGCGCACGTGTTCTGCACCCAGGAGCAGCTGTCCCAAGAGTGCATCGCCATCAACGACCTGATTCTCTCGATCTACCGCGACTTCGGCTTCGAGGAGATCACCATCAAGCTCTCCACCCGGCCCGAGAAGCGCGTCGGCGACGACTCGCTCTGGGACCAGGCGGAGACCGTCATGTCCGACATCCTAGAGGACATCCGCGCGCGGTCGAACGGCAAGATCAAGACCGGCATCAACCCGGGCGAGGGTGCGTTCTACGGGCCCAAGTTCGAGTACGTGCTGCGCGACGCCATCGGTCGCGAACACCAGTGCGGCACCACCCAGGTGGACTTCAACCTGCCGGCCCGCTTCGGCGCCTTTTACATCGACCGCGATGGCGAGAAGCGCACTCCGGTCATGATCCACCGTGCGCTGTTCGGCTCGCTGGAGCGCTTCACCGGCATCCTGCTGGAGAGCACCGCCGGCCACCTGCCCTTGTGGCTGGCGCCCGTGCAAGCGCTGGTGTGCACCATCGTCTCGGATGCCGACGCCTACGCGGGCGAGGTGCTGGTAGCCCTGCAGCGCGCGGGCCTGCGCGCCGAGACCGACCTGCGCAACGAGAAGATCAACTACAAGGTGCGCGAGCACTCCCTCGCCAAGGTGCCGGTGCTGCTGGTGGTCGGCAAGCGCGAGGCCGAGGAGCGCACCGTGTCGCTGCGCCGGCTGGGCAGCGACCGGCAGGAGGTGATGCCGCTGGCTACCGCCATCGAGCGGCTGGCGGCAGAGGCGGTGCCGCCGGATCGCAGATCGTAGGTTGGGTTAGGGCCGAAGGCCCGCAACCTACCGTCGAAGCCCTGCGACGCGTTGGTTTTGCCAGCGCCATCAAAGCCGCGCCGCCACACTGTGGCGCTTCTGCCAGTTGAATTTCAACTCATTGAATCTCCGTCCATTATCGCCACCGACGCGTGGCGCGCGCTTCCTTTGCTCGTACGGCTACGCCCACGCTGCGTCGCACGGCCGCGTGGCGCTGCCCACAGAATGCCCATCCCGCCAAACAGATACGTCGCACATGCAACGTCTATGTGTGAGGGGGAATGCGTATCACTCGGGTTGCGTTGAGCTTTTTCGCGGTCGGCTTTGTCGCCGGCACCTTCGAACAGGCAGCCGGATTGGGGGATGCGGAGCGCGCACGGCGCGCCGCCGCTGTGGTGACGCCGGCGTCCCTGACTCCGACCTTTGAGCCCGCCGCAGGACCTGCGGGCACCGCCATCGCTGCGGGTGGACCTCTGGCTCCGCCAACTCTCGTGTCCGAGGGCGTGCTGGCGCCGGTGCCGGCTGAGCCGGTGGCGCTGGCCGAGCGGCCGCTGCTCGACATGGGCGACGGCAGCGCCGCTGAGGCCGTGGCGACCGCCTTCGCCAGGCTGACCGCCGTGGACGAGGCGGCCCGTCCGGAAGGCGCCGTGCTGGCGCCGAAGCT
>Ga0209382_10001846_pt1 | contig 32345 bp, 29 predicted proteins | sample SoiMetdeltSBSDD5_FD_187599 | JGI IMG/M metagenome (GOLD analysis project Ga0209382, IMG submission 187599) | Bulk soil microbial communities from a Populus tree surrounding site in Tennessee, USA - Soil MetaG P. deltoides SBSDD5 (SPAdes) (version 2) | ecosystem: Environmental > Terrestrial >...
TGCGACCCGATATTGCAAGGGGTCAGGAGGGCTACGCCTTGAACGACCGTCGGGACGAGGAAGAGAACCGCCTCTCTGCCCGCGCCGCGCGCTACGTGCGCGTCGGCACCAATGTGGGGGCTGTGGCGGCCCGCGTGGCGGGGCAGCGCCTGTTCGGCCGCGAGGGCGACGATGCCGCCAATGCCGCAGCCCTGGCGACGGCGCTGGGGGGCCTTAAGGGGCCGATCATGAAGGTGGCGCAGATGCTCGCCACCATTCCCGAGGCGCTCCCGGCCGAATACGCGACCGCCCTCTCCCAGCTGCAGTCGCAGGCGCCGCCTATGGGCCCGGCCTTCGTGCGTCGGCGCATGCAGGCAGAGCTGGGGCCCGACTGGGCGCAGCGGTTCAAGAGCTTCGAGCAGCAGCCGGCGGCCTCGGCCTCGCTGGGACAGGTGCACCGAGCGGTGGCCCACGACGGCGCGCTTCTCGCCTGCAAGCTGCAGTATCCCGACATGCAGTCGGCCGTGGAGGCGGATCTCAACCAGCTCAAGGTGGTGTTCGCGCTGCACGCGCGCATGAACCCGGCGATCGAGACGGCGGATATCCTGCAGGAGGTGTCGGCGCGCCTGCGCGAGGAGCTGAACTACGAGCTGGAAGCGCGCCACATGGCGCTCTACGCCCTGATCTTCAAGGATGAGCCGACCATCCGTGTGCCCGAGTGGCGGCATGAGCTTTCCACCAAGCGCCTCCTCACCATGACCTGGCTCGATGGCAAGCGCCTGCTCGATTACAAGAGTGCGCCCCTGGAGGCGCGCAACGCCATCGCCAGGGCGCTGTTCAAGGCGTGGTGGTTCCCGTTCTCCCACTACGGCGTGATCCACGGCGATCCGCATCTGGGCAACTACACCATCTTCGAGCATGAGGCCGGGCCGGCCGGCATCAACCTGCTCGATTACGGTTGCATCCGCACCTTCCGCCCGCCGTTCGTGCAGGGCGTGATCGACCTCTACACCGGCCTGCTCATGGGCAGGCCGGAGCTGGTGGTGCATGCCTACGAGACCTGGGGCTTCAAGGGCCTCTCCAAGGACTTGATCGACACGCTCAACATCTGGGCGCGGTTCATCTACGGCCCGCTGCTGGACAACCGTGAGCGCGAGATTGCGGAAGGCACCACGCCCGGCCAGTACGGCCGCAAGGAGGCCTTCACCGTGCACAAGCAGCTGCAGGAGAAGGGCCCGGTGAAGGTGCCGCGCGAGTTCGTCTTCATGGACCGCGCCGCCATCGGCCTCGGCGGCGTGTTCCTGCACCTCGCGGCCCGCCTCAACTGGCACAACATGTTCAACGAGACCATCGAGGGCTTCGTGCTGGACGAGGTGGCAGCGCGACAGAAGGCGGCGTTCGGTACGGCCGGCGTGCCGCCGCCGTAGGTTGGGTCGAGCGGCAGCGAGACCCAACACGCGTAGAGGCTCAAGTGTTGGGTCTGCGCTTCGCTTGACCCAACCTACACGCAGGGCAACAGGCGAGGAGATTGCGACATGGCCAAGGGATACTGGGTCGGATTCGCCGAGGTGACCGACCCCGAGGGCTACAAGGCGTACATCGCGGAGAACGCCAACGCATTCGCCAAGTACGGCGCTCGCTTCCTGACGCGCGGTGGGCCCTGCGAGGCACCGGAGGGCAAGCCCCGCTCCCGCGTCGTGGTGATCGAGTTCCCGAGCTACGAGGCTGCTCTCGAGTGCTATCGCTCCCCGGAGTACGCCAAGGCCATGGCGCTGCGTCAGGGCAAGGCGATCTTGGACCTTGCGATTGTCCAGGGCTATGACGGCCCCCAGCCGGCCGGCTCCTGAGCCCGCCTCACAGCTCCGCCTGCTCCTTGTTGACCAGCGGGCGGACGGCCGCTCACGCTAGCCGCGAACCGCGACCCGCACCGTCTGCGGCGCACCGGAAGTGCTGCCGCTGCTGTCGGCGACCACGATTTCGAAGCTTGCCGGATTGGCGCTGCGGCCATCGTGTACGAAAGCCACCTGACCGCCTTCGAGGTCGGCCTGGGTGAACGAGTTCACTGCTTTACGGGGGGCGCTTGCCAACACCACGTAGCCGCTGCGGACGTTCGAGATGCTGAACCTCAGGTCCTTGGAGCTGTCGTCGGGGTCGAGGGCGTTGAGGTCCTGCAGGGTGAGGGGGACGGAGCCGCCCTTCGAGACCTCGATCTGCAGATCGCCGGCGAGCGTGGGGGGCACGTTCTTCACCTCGGCGGTCAGGTTGCCGCCCACTTCCAGCGCCAGCTTGCCGTAGCGGACGTTGCCGCTGACATCGCCCCCGCTGCGGATGTCGATGAGATTCTTGACCACCACCTCGCCCTGCAGCGTGCCGTGGATCTCGGCATTGTCGGACTTGACCTTGCCGAACAGCCGGCCGTTGGGATGCACCAGCACCGACTTCGCGGCCACGTCACCCTCGAGATAGCCGAACACCTCGAGTTGTCGACAGTTGCGCAGCTCACGAACGCCACGGATCACCGTGTCCTCCGTGACAATAAGCACGCCGTTATCAGCCACTGATTTGCCCCGTTTCCCACCCCCCAATCTTGCAGGATCGGGGCCAAGGTGGGCGGGAATTTGGCCGAAAATCTTCACCGGCACAAGCCATAACCGGCTGACGCCGCAAGCACTTCATGCCAGGGTGGCTCAGCCGGCACAGACAAAGCCGGCAGACGTTGGGGAGACATGCACCGATGCGAGCGATCCTCGCTTACCTTACCGCCAAGCCCGGCATGGAGACGAAATTCAAGGAGGCGATGACGGCCCAGGCCCAGCGCTGCCTGGCCAACGAGGCGGGCTGCGTGCAATTCGACGTGGCCCAGGACCCCAAGGATCCCGCGCGGTTCGTGATGCTGGAGGTCTACAAGGACGATGCCGCCATCAAGGCGCACCAGGACAGCCTGCATTTCAAGGATTTCCGTCCCGTGATCAGCGAGCTGGTGGCCGACCGCAAGGTCGAGGTGTTCACGATCGTGTCGGACGGCAAGACCAAGAGGTAGGACGGCGCCGGACCTCGCAGGGCCAGCGAATGGCGAGCGGCGCTCGCCATTCGGGATGCCGCAGTCGCCATTCACGACCGCGCGCCCAAATCCCTTGCGAGCCTCTGCCTCAGTACGGCAGTCGGGCGTCGGCGGTCGGCAGTCGCAAATTCGACATCCTGAGACTGCCGAAGCCCGACTGCCGAAATATTTTGCAGGCCAGAACGGCCGCATGGATGGGGCCTTTGCGTCCCCACAACTGTCTGTGATTGGGCCGGTACTGCCGCGCGCTGCCTTGGTCCAGCCACGGCGCCGATGCAACTCTTCCGGCTTGCGCGGAGACCACGGGCGGAGCGTTCGGCTGCGGCGAGCCGGCGCCGTCTGCGGGATACGGAATGAGGGCAATGCCGATGCGTGAGACGTTTCGTCTACTGGGGGCGATTGCGGTGGCTGCTGCCTTGCTGCATGCGCCGGGCGCCCTGGAGGCGCAGGCTCAGGCCCAGTCACCGACCAAGCAGATCAAGCTGACCGAGCGGCACGTCGAGGGCTTCATTGCCGCCCAGAAGAAGATGAGCACGGCGAAGGCCGAGGCGGAGCTCGAGTCCATCGCCAGGGAGCACGGCTTCGCCGGCCTGGACGAGATCGACGACGTGGAGGCCAACATCGTCCTGCTGATGAGCGCCATCGATCCGGCGACCAGGGCCTTCAGCGAGCCACCGATTCTCATCAAGCGCCGGATCGACGAGGTGACGACCGACAAGTCGATGCCGGACGCGGAGCGGAAGGAGGTTCTCCGGGAGCTGACCGCCGCGCTCAGCAGCGCCCGGCCCATCCAGTTTCCCGACAATGTCGAGCTGGTGAGAAAGTACTACGACCGGCTCCACGCCGCCTTGGAATAGGAATTAGGTTCTAGGGACTAGGGATTCCGCAGATCCCCACCCTAATCCCTAATCCCTGAAACCTAATCCCTGAAACCTAATCCCTAAGGAGCGGCGCCGTACCTGTGGAGATCGGCGCCGTTGCTGCGCAGCCAGCGCTTGGCCTCCTCCAGCCGCGGCATACAGCGCGCCACGTGCTTCCAGAAGCGAGGGCCGTGGTTCATCTCGAGAAGATGCGCTACTTCGTGCGCGGCCACATAATCGAGCACGTGACCCGGCGCGAGAACCAGGCGCCACGAGAACGACAGCAGGCCGCCGGCGGTGCAGGAGCCCCAGCGGCTGGTCTGATCGCGCAGGCTGATGCTGCGCGCCTTCACCCCCAGCGTGCTGCTGTGGCGCGAGACCGAGGCGTCGAGATCGGCGCGCGCCTGCTCCACCAGCCAGTCCTTCAGCCGGCGCGACGCGTGCTCCAGCCGTCCCGAGACCACGAGCTGGGGCGTGGCTCCTGTTCCCGCGGCCACCTCCACCACCGGCCTCGCCCGCGTGACGCCGGGGAAGCAGAGGCGGTGCAGTCGGCCGCGCAGGGGAATCCTCGCCCCGTCGGCGAAGGGGATCGGCGCGGGCACCGCGCCGAGGCACTCGCGCACCCAGTCGAGATTGCTCTCGACGAACCGGCTGGCCTCCTCCATCCGGCACTGGGCCGGGACCGTGACGAGGACGGCGCGCTTCGTCTTGCTCACTCTCAGAGTCAGGCGCCGTGCCGCCGCGTGGCGCCTCACCTCGATCGGCGCACCGAGCGCTTCAAGCTCAAGCGAGCTCTTGAAGGAGCTACTTCGCCCTCTGCCCATCGGCTTCTCTTGCCCTCCTGCGGGTCAAACTCTACCCGCACCCGTCATGACCCGCGCGCCGCGCTCGCGCAGTATCACACTGACGCCCTAGCAAGATTTGTACAAGACGGTCAGCATCGTTCAAGCCTTGCTTAAGAGAGATGACGATCGTGTGGCGCGATCGCGACAGGAATTGGGATGTGACTGTCGGCATCAGGCGTAGCGCGCAAAGCTGAACGCCAATGCCTCCAGCTCGTGTGCACGGCGCCCGCGCTCGGGCATGGCGGCCATGTGCTCGAGCTGCGCGATCGACAGGTCGTTGGCTGCGCACGGATCGTTCGCGCGCATGAACTGGGCCATGCGCGGGGCGATGTCGGAGCGGAAGCGTTTGCCGTTGAAGATGCCATAGTGACCGACGAGCGGGCATTCGAAGTGCACCTTGCGGTCGGCAGGGATGCCTGTGCACAGCGTGTGCGCGGCAAGGCACTGGCCGGTGCCGGTGATGTCGTCCTTCTCGCCTTCCACGGTCATCAACGCGGGGCGGCGGATGGCAGTGAGATCGACGCGGCGCCCGCGGTGGGTCATCAGCCCGCGCGGCATCATGTGCCGGACGAACACAGTATCCACAGTCTGGAGATAGAACTCGGCAGTGAGGTCCATCACTGCCAGATACTCGTCGTAGAAGGCGCGATGCTTTTCGGCGGAGTCGCCGTCGCCGCGGACGAGATGCAGGAACATGTCTTTCTGGGCCTGCATGTGGCGGTCGAGGTTCATGGTCATGAAGCCGGAGAGCTGAAGGAAGCCGGGATAGACCCTGCGCCCGCGCCCCGGCTGCTGCCACGGCACCGTGGTGATGACGTTGCGGCGGAACCAGTCGGTGCCGCGCTTCTCGGCCAGCGTGTTGACCACGGTCTGATTGATCCGCGTGTCGATAGGGCCGCCGGCCAGGATGAGCGACAGCGGGACATTCGGGTCGCCGTCCGCTTCCATGACGGCCGTGGCCGCCAGCACCGGCACCGAGGGCTGGCAGACCGCGAAGACGTGAACGTCTCCGGCGAGGTGGCGGAACATCTCGATCATCGCGTCGATATAGTCGTCGAGATCGAACCGCCCTTCGGAGACCGGCACGCTGCAGGCGTCCCGCCAGTCGGTGATGTAGACCTCGTGGTCGGGCAGGAAGGTCTCCACCGTTCCGCGCAGAAGCGTCGCGAAGTGGCCGGACATGGGGGCGACGAGCAGGACGCGCGGGTCGGCGGCGGCGCGGCGCGGGTCGATGTCGCGCTTGAAGTGGATCAGCCGGCAGAAGGGATGCTCCCATACCACCTCCTCGCTGACGCGGACGGCAGCGCGGTCGACGATGGTGTGGGTGAGGCCGAAGGTGGGCTTGGCGTATTGACGGGTGGCGCGCTCGAACACCTCGCAGGCGGCCAGCGTATTGCGGCCGATGGGCGTGTGCGTCCAGGGGTTCAGCGGGTTGAAGAACATCCGCCAGGACCGCGCGGCCATGCGGGCCGGCCGCATCGTCGCGCGGCCGAGCTCGTACCAATCATAGAGCACCAGATTGCCCCCTGTTCCGTTCCAGCCTGCAGATGCCACCTTGATTGCGGCGCAGAGTCAACTGGGGAGCGGCTTTCCGGCCACACCGGGATGATCCCGTCAGCCGGAAATCGAGGGGCCGAAGGCCCGAGGCTATCGGCGACCTCGGGTCACGACTCGAGCCATACGAGGTCGCGGATTGGAGCGCCGCTCGCCTGCGGCTCGCATCGTCGGTCCGGGAAGCTGACGGATAGCTAAGGCATCTTGGCCAGGCTCGTGGCGATGGCATCGGCACCGGCGGCGAAGCTGAGAACAGTGCGGAAGCTGCCGTCGGCATCCATGACGTAGATAAGAGGTGGAGGATCGATGTCACGGCCCGCAGCGTGGGGCTCCTCGCCCTTGCGGACGCTGCGAATGCGATAGGCCGCGAGCACGCGCGAGACCTCGGCGGGTGTGCCGGTGAGCCCCACGAGCCGCGGATGGAAGCGCGTCACATACGGCTTGAGCCGCTCAGGCGTGTCGCCCGCGGGGGCGACGGTGATGAGAACCGGCGCAAAGCGCGCCGCCTGCGGGCCGAGCTTGTGGAGGGCGGCGGACAGGACCTGCAGCGCGGACGGAACGACATCGGCGCTCGACGTCGAGCCGAATACGACGAGCATGATGCGGCCGCGGAAGTCCGCGTCGGTCACCCGCCTGCCGTTGTGATCGGTCAGCGTGAAGGGTCCGCCGATGAGCGCCCGGCCCGATATCTTGACGGCGGGGCTCCCCATCAGCCGTTCGCGCGCCGGTGGCAGCACGGCCAGCGCCGTCAGAGCGCCGGCGGCTAGGCCGGCGAGCGCGAGAACGGCGAGCCTGATGTGCGCGGCGGTCATAGTTGCCCGTAGGTTGGTCGAGCGAAGCGAAGACCCAACGCAGTCCAGCGATCACCCAGCGATCGGCGCTCAGAGGCGATGACGGTTTGGGTCTGCGGCTTCGCCTTGACCCAACCTAAGCCAACCTACTCTCCCATCTGCACCAGGGAGCCGCTGGCGCGGGCCTGACGCAGGAAGAAGGCGAACGCTCCGGCGCCCAGCCCGAAGTAGACTAGATTGAGGAGCAGCGCCTTGATCATGTAGCCGGCCTCGAAGGTATGGTTGACGACGAGCGCCCTGAGGCCCTCGAACACGTAGGTGGGCGGGAGCGCGAGCGCCACCGGCTGCAGCCAGCCGGGCAGGGTCGCCACCGGGTAGTAGACGCAGCACAGCGGCAGCAGCACGAACGCGACGAGCCAGGCGAAATTCTCCGCCCCGAGCCCCCAGCGCAGGACCACGCCGGCCGAGATGAGGCCCATCGACCAGCTCATGACGATCAGGTTGGCGAACAGCGCGGCGAAGCCGATGCCGAGGCCGAGCAGGTTGAAGCCGAAGAACCAGTAGGCCATCAGGGCCACCGGCACCATCGCCACCGTCAGCTTGACCAGGCTGACCACGATCAGGGAGGCGATCAGCTCGGCCGGCCGCAGCGGGCTCATCATCAGATGGCCGAGATTGCGCGACCACAGCTCCTCCAGGAAGGCGATGGAGAAGCCGAGCTGCCCCCGCACCAGGATGTCCCATAACAGGACAGCGCCGATGAACAGGCCCGCCGCCCGCCCGGCAAGACTGGTGGCCTGGGCGAGGTAGGACTGCAGGAAGCCCCAGGTCAGCATCTGCACCAGCGGCCAGTAGACAAGCTCGGCAGTGCGCGGCCAGGATGAGCGGATCACATACCAGTGCCGCAGCACCATGGCCGAGACGCGCCGCGCCGAGGCGGCAAGACCCGTCTGCTCGTGCAGGCCCCTCTGCTCAGGTAAGAGCCCGCCCGCGCCTGACATCATGGCTGCAGCTCCGCCTCCGCCTGTCCGCGCCGGGCGATGGCGAGGAACGTCTCCTCGAGGTTGCGCCGCCCGAAGCGGTCGATCAGAGCCTGCGGCGTGGCGTCGGCGACGATGCGGCCCTTCTCCAGCATGATCACCCGGTCGGCAAGCCGCTCTACCTCCGCCATGTTGTGCGAGGCGAGCACGACGGTGGCCGCGCGCTCCCGGCAATACGCCTCCAGCCTGGTCCGCACCCAGTCGGCGGTATCGGGATCGAGCGAGGCGGTCGGCTCGTCGAGCAGCAGCAACTCGGGGGCGTTGAGCAGTGCCTTGGCGAGGCTCACGCGGGTCTTCTGCCCCGCCGACAGCCGGCCGTAGGGCCGGCTCAGCAGGTCGCCGAGCCTCAGCTCCTGCGCAATCTCACCGATGCGCTGCCCCAGGGTGCGGACGCCGTAGAGTCGCCCGAACACCTCCAGGTTCTGCCCGACGGTGAGCCGCATTGGCACATCCACGTAGGGGCTCTCGAAGTTCATCCGGTGCAGCACCTGGTAGCGCTCGCGCGCCATGTCGGCGCCGAGCACCCTGGCCACGCCGGAGGTCGGGGTGACGAGGCCCATCAGCATGGCGATGGTCGTGGTCTTGCCGGCGCCGTTGCCGCCGAGCAGGGCCGTGACCGAGCCGCGGCGCAACGTGAAATCGATGGAGTCGACGGCCACTACGTCACGGTAAACCTTACGCAGGGCCTGCACCTGGACAGGCGGGGCGGCAGTCCTCTCTTCTTGCGGCGTTGGCTTCTGCATGGCCTCTCATATGGTGTGGTGGTAGGTCTATCTGCAGCAGACGGGGGCCCGGAGCAAGCCGAGCGCAAGGCGACCGGCTGCCCGGCGCGCCCAAGCTCGCAACCCAACCCGCGTTCAAACGGCGCCAACCAGCACGAGTCGTCCCGCACATGCTGCAGCTCGAACGGCCTGGCAAGGAAGGAGGAGAAAGCCGCCTGCGCCTGCAGACGGCGGTGCGGCTGCGCTGGTTCGGCGTGGTCGGACAGCTCGCCACCATCTCCTACGTCCGCTTCGTCCTCGGCTTCCCCTTCGACATCGGTGTATGCCTCGCCCTGATCGCGCTGAGCGCATGGCTCAACGTCTTCCTGCGCATGCGCTACCCGGCACGCACGCGCCTCAGCAGCGTGTTCGCCACCATCTTGCTGGCCTACGACATCCTTCAGCTCGCGGCGCTCCTCTATCTGACCGGGGGCATCGAGAACCCCTTCGTGTTTCTGATCGTGGCACCAGTGACGGTCTCGGCCGCGACCCAGCCGCCGCGCAATACGATCGGGCTGGGCGTGCTCGGAGCGGTGGCAACCACGTTCCTCGTCTTCTTCCACCGGCCGCTGCCATGGCATCCGCCGGGCGGGTTCGACCTGCCGATGCTCTACGATCTGGGCGCGCTCGCCTCGGTGTTGGCCGGCATGCTGTTCCTCGCCCTCTACGCTTGGCGGCTCGCCAAGGAATCCCGGCAGATGGCCGATGCGCTGGCCGCGACCGAGATGGTGCTGGCCAGAGAGCAGCAGCTGCACGCCCTCGACGGTCTTGCCGCGGCTGCGGCGCACGAGCTTGGCACGCCGCTCTCCACCATTGCCGTGGTGGCCAAGGAGCTGGCCCGCGGCGCGCCGCCCGACGGCAGCTCCGCCGGTACCTTCGGCGACGACCTGGCGCTCCTGCAGACCCAGGCCGAGCGCTGCCGCGAGATCCTGCGTAGGCTGACGCGCGGCACCCAGGAGCCCGATCCGCTGCTGGCGCGCGTCAGCGTGCGGGAGCTGATCGAGGAGGCCGCAGCGCCCTACCGCGGCGCCAACACCAGGATCGTCATCAGCGCCGCGCCGGAGGTGAACGGCGAACCGGTCGCCCCGGCCGAGCCCGTGGGGCAGCGGCGGCCGGGGGTCATCTACGGTCTCGGCAACCTCATCTCCAACGCGGTGGATTTCGCGCTCTCGAAAGTGGAGATCAAGGCGACGTGGTCGGCGCGCGAGGTTGTCATTACGATAACCGATGACGGACCGGGAATATCGCCGCTGGTGCTGGACGCCCTGGGCGAGCCCTACGTCACAACGCGGCCGGCGCGCCACGCCGAGCGTACGCGGGATGGTCAGCCTCACGGCATGGGGCTCGGCTTCTTCATCGCCAAGACGCTGCTGGAGCGGTCCGGAGCCACGGTCTCACTGGAGAACCGGCCGGCGCCCGCCACCGGCGCTATCGCGCGGGTGAGCTGGCGGCACGCCGATTTCGCAGACCCTGAAACGGCCGGGCACGGACCGGCTGAATCGCGAGCGGAACAGGTTGGTGCCAGCCGGGGTTGACGCGGTTAAGCAGTACGGAGGACAAGGGGTTGGGTGTAGTATAGTGCCCCGGTATAGTATCTTGGTTGGGAGGCATCGCGGTGACCGAGGATCTGTCATTCAAGCCCGATGAGCTGCCGCAGGATCGCTCCCTGATTCTGGTGGACGACGATCGGGCATTTGTGCTGCGTCTGGCGAAGGCGATGGAAGGCCGCGGCTTCGAGGTGCGCACCGCGCATTCCGTGGCCGAGGGCTTGGCTCTCATCCATGCCAGGGCGCCCGCGTTCGCCGTGGTGGACATGCGCCTCGACGACGGCAACGGGCTCGACGTGGTGGCGGAGCTCGCCAAGATGCGCCCGACCGCGCGCACCATCGTGCTGACCGGCTACGGCAACATTGCCACCGCGGTGACGGCCGTGAAATTAGGCGCGGTGGATTACCTCGCCAAGCCCGCCGACGCCGACGACGTGACCGACGCGCTGCTCGCCCCGCACAACGAGAAGGCGCCGCCGCCCGAGAACCCGATGTCGGCCGACCGTGTACGCTGGGAGCACATCCAGCGCGTCTACGAGCTGTGCAACCGCAATGTCTCCGAGACCGCGCGCCGGCTCAACATGCATCGCCGCACCCTGCAGCGCATCCTGGCCAAGCGCGCCCCGAAGTAGGGGCATCGAGCGCGCCACCGCAGCGGATTTCCGGGACCGCTGTGGGCCCGTCAGCGGCTGAACAGCCACAGGAGCAGGCTCAAGCCGACGCTGACGATGAGCGAGGTCATCAGCGGAATGTAGATCCGCGTCCCCTCCCGCTCGATGACGATGTCGCCCGGCAGCCGCCCAAGACCCAGACGCTCGCCGACGAGCCAGATGACCCCGAGCACCGCCAGGGCCAGCCCCAGAACGATCAGCATCTTGCCCATGCTCGATCCTTCGGATCACTGCGGTGCGGGTAGGATTACCATGCCGTCCGCGCCGAGGGGCAGCCGCTGAGATTCCCGATTCCGTCCGCGAGCGCGGGGGCGGCGTTCGCGTTCATGCTCTCGGCGGCAGGCTAAGCTCCTACGACAGGGTAAGGTTTTCCGGGCGCCGGCTCCTCCCGTCCGCGGGTTTTCCCGGATATTCCGCCCAGCCCTCCGGGTTCATGCCTGCGCGCGGCATCGGGTGGATGCCGTTTTCCGAACCTGAGGAGGTGGATCGTGTGTAAGACAGCGCGCGCGCTCGTGCTGGGCGCCGGCATTGCCGCGGGGGTGGGGCTTGTCACCGCCGCGGCGCAGGCGCAGCAGCAACAACCGCAACCGCAACCGCAACCGCAACCGCAACAGCAACAGCAACAGCAATTCCAGCAGCCGCAATTTCAGCAGCCGCCGGCATCGCAACAGCAAACCCAGCAGCCCCAGCAGCCCCAGCAGGATCTGCAGCAGATCTGGCAGATGCACCAGGCACAGATGCGCGCCCGCATCTCCGGGGCCATGCAGCAGCTGCGGCAGGCCTGCCAGGACGAGTTGCGCAACTTCTGCAGCACTGTGACGCCCGGCGAGGGCCGCCTGCTTCTGTGCATGCAGGCCCATGAGGACAAGATCAGCCGGCAGTGCGAGCTGGCCCTCCTGGAGACCTCGCGCAATGTCGGCAAGGCCGTGCGCCGCGTGGAGAACATCGCCCAGGCCTGCTGGCAGGATATCCAGACCCATTGCAGCGGCGCGGGCGGTTCGGTCGCGCAATGCATGATGGACAACCGTGCGTCGCTGTCGGCGCCGTGCCAGGCGACGGTGATGGCCGCCCTACCTGCAGCCCGCCAGAGCCAGTCACCGCAGGATCAGCAGCAGCAGTCCATGGTCGGCCTCGCCATCTACAGCGCCGACGGCATGATGCTGGGGCAGGTGACCGGCGTGCGCCGCCGGTCGGACGGCAGCCTGGAGGCAATCGAGGCCGAGCTCGGCAGCCCGCTGGGCATGGGCGCCACCAACGTGCTCATCAGCCCCGGCGATCTGCGCTGGAAGGGTGACGGCGTCGAGCTGCAGATGGTCGCCGACCACGTCCGCACCATTCTGCAGGGCCAGCGGCGGTAGGCCGGATCGAAGGCTTCCACAGGCAGGCGGGGGCCGATCGGGCAGCCCGGTCGGCCCAGTCGGTCATGCCGTCTTGCCTTGGGCTCGCTCGATCGCTGCACGGATCAGCTGTCGGGCTTCGTTCGCGTCGCCCCAGCCCAGCGTCCGCACCCACTTGCCGGGCTCCAGGTCCTTGTAGTGCTCGAAGAAGTGCTGCACCTGCTCCAGCGTTATCCTCGGCAGGTCGGTGTAGTTCAGCACGTGCTCGTAGCGCCTGGTGAGGCGCGGCACCGGCACCGCCAGGATCTTCTCGTCGCCCCCGGCGTCGTCTTCCATCTTGAGCACGCCGATCGGGCGCACGTTGATGACGGCGCCGGGCACGATGGGCCGCGTGTTGGCCACGAGCACGTCGATTGGATCGCCGTCCTCGGACAGCGTGTGCGGCACGAATCCGTAGTTGCCGGGATAGCGCATCGGCGTGTGCAGGAAGCGGTCCACCACCAGCGTGCCCGCCGCCTTGTCCATCTCATACTTGATGGGCTCGCCGCCGATCGGCACCTCAATGATGACGTTCACATCCTCGGGCGGGTTGAGGCCAATGGCGATGGCGTCGATGCGCATGGGGTGCCAGCGGGAGATCGTGAAGTTGTGAAACCGTGAGGTCGTGAGTTTTCGTCGCGCGATCGACTTCACGATCTCACGATTTCACGACCTTACGAAGCAGGCTAATTCCGGCTCTTGTCCACCAGCGCGCGGTCCTTGATCCACGGCATCATGGCGCGCAGCTTGGCGCCGACCTCCTCGATCGGGTGGGCGTCGTTCAAGCGGCGCGTCGCCTTGAAGCGCGGCAGGCCGGAGCGGAACTCCTGCATCCAGGCCGACGTGAACTTGCCGGTCTGGATGTCGGCGAGGATGCGCTTCATCTCGGCCTTGGTCTCCGGCGTGACGACGCGCGGGCCGGAGACGTACTCGCCGAACTCGGCGGTGTTGGAGACCGAGTAGTTCATGTTGGCGATGCCGCCTTCGTAGATGAGATCCACGATCAGCTTCACCTCGTGGCAGCACTCGAAGTAGGCCATCTCTGGCGAGTAGCCGGCCTCGACAAGAGTCTCGTAGCCGGCGCGGATCAACTCCACGAGGCCGCCGCACAGCACCGCCTGCTCGCCGAACAGATCGGTCTCGCACTCCTCCTTGAAGGTGGTCTCGATGATGCCCGCCCGACCACCGCCGATGGCGGCGCCATAGGAGAGGAACAGGTCGTGCGCGTTGCCGCTCTTGTCCTGATGGATCGCCAGCAGGCAGGGCACGCCGGCGCCGCGCTGGTACTCGGAACGCACGGTGTGGCCGGGGCCCTTCGGGGCGATCATGCCCACGTCGAGGTCGGCTCGTGGCTCGATCAGGCTGAAGTGCACGTTGAGGCCGTGCGCGAACATCAGAGCCGCGCCGTCCTTCATGTTGGCGTGCAGATGGTCCTTGTAGATATCGGCCTGCAGCTCGTCGGGGGTGAGCATCATGACGATGTCGGCCCACTTGGCGGCCTCGGCCACCTCGAACACCTTGAGTTTTTCTTTCTCGGCCTTGGCCACGCCCGCCGAGCCCTTGCGCAGGGCAACCGCCACCTCCTTCACGCCGGAGTCCCTGAGGTTGAGGACATGGGCATGGCCCTGGCTGCCATAGCCGACCACGGCCACCTTCTTGCCCTTGATCAGGTTGATGTCGGCATCACGATCGTAATAGACGCGCATGGGCGGCTCCCCTTGGGCTTGGCTGACGCTTGACTGCGTGGGATGGCGCACACGCCTAGCGGTCTGGACCTTGCCCCGCAAGGAAAAAGCAGCCGCGGCCAGTGGCGTGCGTCCCTGCATGACCCGGGCAGGTGTGCGGAAACAGCACCAGGCCAGCAACCCCCGGAACGACCTCGGCCCCCAGGTCTCCAAAGAGACAGCCGCGAGTTTCGGGAGTTGCCCGGATGGGGACACGTCGGCGTTTCGCATTCAATGCCTGGAGTGTCAGCTCCGCAGGGGTGCCCTATCCATGCTTCGATCGCTCATTGCCGGCGGCTTGCTGCTGGCCCTGGCAAGCATCGCCTCCAGCGAGCCGGCCACCTCGCCCGATGAGGCGCTTTCGCCCATGGAGCTGCTCTCCTCGATAGCGCTCCCGCCCACGCCGGCTTCCGCCGCCAAGCCCGATGCGGCGAAAAAGGTCAAGGCCGGCGGCACGTCCGACGCGGACGGCAAGGTCGATCGCCTGACGCAATGCCTGCGTGACTGGGATGCAGCCACGCACATGACCAAGCAGGAGTGGGCGCGAACCTGCCGGCGTGTCGTCAGCAATCGCGCCCAGTTCCTACGCGATCAGGCCGGCAAGTGAGCCAGCGCCGCGGACGTCTCGACCGGCGATGATGCCTGCATCGGCTGTGATGCCCGCCTCGCTGCCACAAGTGTCGCTGCCTTATATCTTTTATACGTTAGCATACAATCTGTAGTCGCCTCATTGTCGCCCAACGAATCGGACGGATGGCGTAGGCCATGGAGGTTTCCCATGGCCATGCTCGAATTCCTGCTCGCCGCTTTGCTTGATCCGGCCCAGGCGGCGCTCGTTCTCGTCATCGTCCTCGCCTATCGTGGCCCAGTGCCTGTCCTTGTCGCCGCTGTTACGGCCGCCGTCGCGTCCGAGACGATCACGGCGCTGGCCGCTGCCGACTATGCCTGGGGCGAGATGATGGCGCCGCGGTTGCTCTCGTCCGTGGCGCAAGCCGCCGTGCTGTGCTGGGCGGTCGGTCTCGTCCGGCCCAGCCGCGCCGCTCCACCGCACGCGGCTGGCGCGTTCCGGCCGGCGCCGTGGCCCATGCGCGCCTTCGTCAGGCGTCGTCTCCTGAGGTTGCGTGAAAGATAAATACAGCTTCAAGTTGCGAATCACAGTACAACATGCCTGCGGTGCGGTCTGGCAATCCCGTGCCGCCTTGTCCCAGCGGGCCCTGGCTGTCCCCTACCAGCCGGGGCCCTTCTGCTTGGGGACGGCTTGGAGGGCGAGGCATCTCGGGTCAGCGCGATCCGACGCCGGTAGGCCGCCTTCAGAACGCGCTTCGCCTGCCAAGCCATGACGTGACTTGGCTCACAGCGGACGGCCGGGCACCGGCTGATTCCGGCGGTGGCGTCGCCACTTCGTCGCCCCTGGAGTCGGTCTTGACTTCGGGCTGGTGAGGCACCATAGAGACGGCCTCTTGCCCCTGCTGGCGACGGCGGGGCGGTTTTGTTTGCAGACGCAGCCGGGGTCAGACCCCTCGCCTCAACGTTGGATGGAGAACGACAGCTCGAGGCGAGGGGTCTGATCCCGCGGTTCCTTGGAGGGGTGCCCGAGTGGCTAAAGGGGACGGACTGTAAATCCGTTGGCTTCGCCTACGTTGGTTCGAATCCAACCCCCTCCACCAGTTTTAGGGACTAGGGATCAGGGATTAGGTTTCAGGGGTATGCCGCTCAATCTTCAGAGCCCTAATCCCTGAAACCTAGTCCCTAATCCCTAGGTACGCGGGTGTAGCTCAATGGTAGAGCAACAGCCTTCCAAGCTGATGACGAGGGTTCGATTCCCTTCACCCGCTCCAGTGATTGTGCAGGCAGATGCTTGAGAAACCGAGGCGGAGGAAGTCTCCGGGGCAGCGCAAGGAGGAAGCCTACGCTAACGAGCATCGGTATTGCTACGAGTACAGAAACGGTGCTGTGCGGGCATGGGCCAACAAGAAGAAGCGTGCGCAGCGCGAGGTACGGCACAAGATGCGGCGGCTTGCTTTTGAGGCAGTGAGCGGACGGGCTGACGAGGACGCGACCGACCGCCTCGGCGATGGGGCGCGAGCCCTGCGGAGCTACCAGAAGCTGCACAAGAGCGGTGTGCTGCGGCTGAGAGAAGTGATCGAGTCCAAGCGGGCGACCGGCCGTCGCCCGGTCTACTGACGTAAAGGAAGGCAAGCCGACCAATGGCCAAGGCGAAATTCGAGCGGACGAAGCCGCATTGCAACGTAGGCACGATCGGCCACGTTGACCACGGGAAGACGACACTGACGGCGGCACTGACGAAGGTGTCGTCGGACCGCGGCTGGACGCAGACGGCGATCTCGTACGACCAGGTTGCGAAGGCTTCGGAGAGCCAGGGCCGTCGCGACCCGACCAAGATTCTGACGATCGCGACGAGCCACGTCGAGTACGGCACGGACAAGCGGCACTACGCGCACGTGGACTGCCCCGGGCACGCGGACTACGTGAAGAACATGATCACGGGCGCGGCGCAGATGGACGGTGCGATCCTGGTGGTATCGGCGGTGGACGGCCCGATGCCGCAGACCAGGGAGCACATCCTGCTGGCGCGCCAGGTTGGGGTGCCGTACATCGTGGTGTTCCTGAACAAGTGCGACGTGGTGGACGACCCTGAGCTGCTCGACCTGGTCGAGATGGAGGTGCGCGAGCTTCTGTCGAAGTACCAGTTCCCGGGCGACGACGTGCCGGTGATCCGGGGCGCGGCGATCCAGGCTCTGAACGGGGAGAAGGGTCCTCTGGCCGACGAGGCGATCATCAAGCTGTTTGAGGCGATCGACACCTACATCCCGCTGCCTGAGCGTCCGACGGATATGCCGTTCCTGATGCCGATCGAGGACGTGTTCTCGATCTCGGGCCGCGGCACGGTTGTGACGGGTCGCATTGAGCGCGGCAAGATCAAGGTCGGCGAGGAGGTGGAGATCGTCGGGCTTCGGGACACGCAGAAGTCGGTTGTGACGGGCGTTGAGATGTTCCGCAAGCTCTTGGACTCCGGGGAGGCCGGCGACAACGTGGGCTGCCTGCTGCGTGGCATCGACAAGGAGGCGGTTGAGCGTGGCCAGGTGCTGTGCAAGCCGGGGTCGATCAAGCCGCACAAGAAGTTCAAGGCGGAAGCCTACATCCTGACCAAGGACGAGGGCGGTCGTCACACGCCGTTTTTCACCAACTACCGTCCGCAGTTCTACTTCCGGACGACGGACGTGACGGGTGTTGTGTCTCTGCCTGAGGGGACGGAGATGGTGATGCCTGGCGACAACATCGCGGTGACGATCGAGCTGATCACGCCGATCGCGATGGAGGAGAAGCTTCGCTTCGCCATCCGCGAAGGCGGCCGCACCGTCGGCGCCGGCGTCGTCACCAGCATCATCGAGTAGGGGCGCGGGAAGACGAATCGGCCGCGCGGGCACGGGCTGGCATCGCTCTGGAAACGCACGAGAAAGTGGTTATCTAACCGTTACCGCGAGCGCCAACTCCACATCGGGGTTGTTGTCAAGAAAAAAATGTGACAAGCCTGCCGAACTAGGTTATGTAGGCGCTCCCGCGCGGTCGGCCTAGGCTCAAGGGGTGTAGCTCAATTGGTAGAGCGTCGGTCTCCAAAACCGAAGGCTGGGGGTTCGAGACCCTCCGCCCCTGCCACTTATTGTCGTTGTCGTTTGTGCCGTGCAAGGGGGCTTCGTGACGGGACCGGCGGGCGTGTCATGGAGCTGGGTCGCTGAGAAGTAGAACATAAGGAGCGGGCGGCCGCGTGTTGGGCGTGGCCGCACGATCATGAGCAAATGAAGAATCCTCTCACCTTCATACAAGAGGTGCGTCAGGAAGTATCGAAAGTCACGTGGCCGACCTGGAAAGAGGTCTGGATCACGACGGCCATGGTGCTCGTCATGGTGGCCCTGACATCGATCTTCTTCCTGGTCGCCGATCAGATCATCCTCCGCGTGGTCCAGTTCATCCTCGGAACTGGTCAGCAGATTACCGGCTGAGCGCGGACCTAGGCAGCACAGACGGCCAAGAGAAGCCGAGAGACCTTAAGCCATGGAGAAGCGCTGGTACATCGTGCACGCCTACTCGAACTTCGAGAGGAAGGTGGCTGAGGCCATCAAGGACCGTGCCAAGGCTGCGGGCCTCTCCGAACTGTTCGAGGAGGTGCTGGTGCCGACCGAGGACGTGGTGGAGGTGCGGCGCGGACGCAAGGTGCAAGCCGAGCGCAAGTTCTTCCCTGGCTACGTGCTGGTGAAGATGGCCATGACGGATGCGGCCTATCACCTGATCAAGAACACGCCGAAGGTGACGGGGTTCCTGGGCGCCGACAACAAGGCGACGCCCATCACCGAGGACGAGGCGCGGCGCATTCTCTACCAGGTCAAGGAGGGCGTGGAGCGGCCCAAGCCCATGATCACCTTCGAGATCGGAGAGAAGGTGCGGGTGGCCGACGGGCCGTTCGCCTCCTTCGAGGGCCAGGTGGAGGAGGTGGACGAGGAGCGCTCGCGAGTGAAGGTGGGTGTTCTCATCTTCGGTCGGCCGACCCCGGTCGAGCTGGAGTTTGGGCAGGTCGAGAAGGTGGTGTGAGCCGGCGGCGTGGCCATGGGTCGTAGGGTGGGTTAGGCCCGAAGGGTCGTACCCCGCCAGTCCCAGGTCGGCGGGCTAGTTTAAGAAGGAAGGTCGGGCAACCGATGGCAAAGAAGATCGACGGCTACATCAACTTGCAGGTGCCTGCCGGGCAGGCCAACCCCTCACCGCCGATCGGCCCCGCGTTGGGCCAGCGCGGACTCAACATCATGGAGTTCTGCAAGCAGTTCAATGCCAAGAGCAAGGACATGGAGCAGGGCGCTCCCGTCCCGGTGAAGATCACGGTGTTCTCGGATCGCACCTTCGCGTTCGAGATGCGCACCCCGCCAGCCTCCTATCTCCTCAGGAAGGCGGCGAAGATTCAGGGCGGCTCCAAGGAGCCAGGGCGTACCAGCGTGGGCACCGTGACCAAGGCGCAGGTGCTGGAGGTCGCCAAGCAGAAGATGAAGGACCTCAATACCGACAATCTGGAGGCCGCCGCCAAGACCGTGGCGGGAACGGCCCGCTCGATGGGGCTGCAGGTGGTGGAGTGACGGCATGAGCAATGTAGGCAAACGGCTCAAGGCGGCGCGCGAGGGCGTCGACCGCGAGAAGCTCTATCCGCTCGGCGAGGCGGTGAAGGTGGTTAAGTCGCGCGCCAAGGCGAAGTTCGACGAGACGGTGGAGGTCTCCATGAACCTCGGCGTGGATCCCAAGCACGCCGATCAGATGGTGCGCGGTGTCTGCAACCTGCCGAACGGCTCGGGCCGCACGCTTCGCGTGGCGGTGTTCGCGCGCGGCCCCAAGGCCGACGAGGCAAAGGCGGCCGGCGCCGACGTGGTGGGCGCCGATGACCTGGTTCAGCAGGTGCAGGGCGGCAGCATCAACTTCGACCGCTGCATCGCCACACCCGACATGATGGGCCTGGTGGGTCGACTCGGCAAGGTGCTTGGACCCCGTGGCCTGATGCCGAACCCGCGCGTGGGCACCGTGACCATGGACGTGACGGCCGCCGTCAAGGCCGCCAAGGGTGGCGCGGTGGAGTTCCGGGTCGAGAAGGCGGGTATCGTGCAGGCCGGCGTCGGCAAGGCGAGCTTCTCGGAGGAGCAGTTGGTCCAGAACGTTCGGGCGTTCGTCGACGCGGTCGTCAAGGCCAAGCCGGCGGGCGCCAAGGGCACCTATCTCAACAAGATCTCGCTGAGCTCCACCCAGGGGGTCGGCGTGAAGGTGGATGCGGCCAGCGTCACCGGCGCCAGCGCAGCTTGAAGCACAAGCAGAAGCACAGGGAGGTGGAGCGAAACAAATTGTGATCCTCGGGCCGCGTGCCCATATATGGGGAAGGCGATCTTCCCCCAACCTGTCCGAGACTGCCGGTGCCGGAGTCACATCCGGCCTAAGCCTCAGCTGAGGGCCTGCATGAGATGGGAGACGAGCAGGCGACGGGAAAACCCGCGCCGGTTCGGAGCTCTAGGGTCTGCGCCTTCGCTTTCGTCGCGAGGGAAGGACGGGTTTCTTGCGCCGTCTCCGGCAACGCTTGACGGCAAGGTGCAACCCCGCGGAATGCGGCGCCTTTTGGCGGCGTTGACCGCAAGATGGAGTGAGCGAACGTGGATAGAGCGCAAAAACGCGAGCTCGTTGCGCAGCTCAACGAGCAGTGGAAGAGCAGCGGCGTGCTGGTCGTGGCCCACTACAAGGGCCTGACCGTGGCGCAGATGACCGATTTCCGCAAGCGCGTGAAGGAAGCCGGCGGTGTGGTCAAGGTGACCAAGAACCGGCTGGCCAAGCTGGCGGTCCAGGGCACCGACGTGGAGTCGGTCGCGGACCTGCTCAAGGGGCAGACCTGCGTGGCCTACTCGGCGGACCCGATCAGCGCCGCCAAGGTGTCCGTCAAATACGCCAAGGAGAACGACAAGCTTGTGATCCTCGGCGGCGCGATGGGCAAGACCCGGCTTGACGGAGCCGGCGTCCAGGCGTTGGCGGACCTGCCCTCGCTCGACGAGCTGCGCGGCAGGCTGGTTGGCCTCCTGCAGGCCCCGGCCAGCAAGATCGCGCGCATCGTCAAGGAGCCGGGCGGGATGTTGGCACGTGTGCTGGCCGCCAAGGGCTCCTCTGAGGAAGCGAAGGCCGCCTGAGCCGCGGCTGTGGATAAGTCACAACGGGGCGTTGCCCCAGCTTTGGCATTCGAAATTCAAACGGAAGGACGTGGGTTATGACTGATCTGGCAAAGATCGTGGACGATCTCTCGAAGCTGACGGTTCTGGAGGCGTCGGAGCTTGCCAAGCTCCTGGAGGAGAAGTGGGGCGTCTCAGCCGCGGCTCCGGTGCAGTTCGCTCCTGGAGCGGCTCCGGGCGCTGCGCCGGCGGCCGCCGCCGAGGAGCAGACGGAGTTCACCGTCGTCCTCAAGTCCGGCGGTGACAAGAAGCTCAACGTCATCAAGGAGGTGCGCACCATCATCTCCGGTCTCGGCATCAAGGAGGCCAAGGAGCTCGTGGAGGCCGGTGGCAAGGTGATCAAGGAAGGCGTGACCAAGGACGAGGCCGCCAAGATCAAGAAGCAGCTCGAGGACCAGGGCGCCGTCGTGGAGGTCAAGTAAAGTCGGGAGACCGGACCGGACGGGGAGAGGGGCCGGCTGCCGCCGTTCCCCTCCTCGCGCCTCTCAAGGCTTCCGCCGGGCTCCCTGATGGGCGCCCGACCAGACGAAACCAAACTCTTCCCGCGGCGCGGCCCTAGCCCGATCAAGCTGGCGCCTTGCCGCGGTCAAGCAGGTAGCTCCCTTCGCCCAGAAGGATGAGGAAGGCAAGATGGCTGAATCCTACAGTGGCCGCAAGCGCATCCGGAAGAAATTCGGCAACATCGGCGAGGTCGCCGAGATGCCGAACCTGATCGAGGTGCAGAAGAGCTCCTACGACGATTTTCTGATGGTCAAGGAGGCGCCGGGCGGGCGGCCCGATCAGGGGTTGCAGGCCGTCTTCAAGTCCGTGTTCCCCATCTCGGACTTCTCGGGCAAGGCCACGCTCGACTTCGAGCGGTACGAGTTCGAGCCGCCCAAGTATGACGTCGACGAGTGCCAGCAGCGCGACATGACCTTTGCCGCGCCGCTGAAGGTCAAGCTGCGCCTGATCGTGTTCGATGTGAACGAGGAGACCGGCGCCCGCTCCGTCAAGGACGTGAAGGAGCAGGACGTCTACATGGGCGACATGCCGTTCATGACGTCGAACGGCACGTTCATCATCAACGGTACCGAGCGCGTCATCGTCAGCCAGATGCACCGCTCGCCCGGCGTGTTCTTCGACCACGATAAGGGCAAGACCCACGCTTCCGGCAAGTACCTGTTCGCAGCCCGCATCATTCCCTACCGCGGCTCCTGGCTCGACTTCGAGTTCGATGCCAAGGACATCGTTTATGTGCGTATCGACCGGCGCCGCAAGCTGCCGGTGACGACGCTGCTCTATGCGCTGGGCTTCGACAAGGAGACCATCCTCGGCACCTTCTACAACTCCATCAAGGTGAAGGACACGAAGCTCGGCTGGAAGGTGCCGTTTATCCCTGAGAAGATGCGCGGCCTCACGCCGTCGGCCGACCTCATCAACGCCAAGACCGGCGAGGTGGTGGTCAAGGCTGGCGAGAAGATCACCGCCCGACGCGCCCGTGAGCTGGGCGAGGAGGGCCTCAAGGAGGTGCTCTTCACCGCCGCCGACCTCTCCGGCAAGTACCTGGCCGAGGACATCGTCAATTTGGAGACCGGCCAGATCTATGGCGAGGCCGGTGACGAGCTCGATGCCAAGCTGCTCGAGGCGTTCAAGGAGGCGAAGGTCAAGGAGTTCCCGATCCTCGACATCGACCACGTCACCATCGGCGCCTTCATCCGCAACACTCTCAACATCGACAAGAACTCCAGCCAGCAGGAAGCGTTGATGGACATCTACCGGGTGATGCGCCCGGGCGAGCCGCCGACGCTGGAGGCGGCCACGAACCTGTTCAACCTGCTGTTCTTCGACGCGGAGCGCTACGACCTCTCGGCCGTCGGCCGCGTGAAGATGAACATGCGCCTCGACCTCAAGTGCGACGACTCGGTGCGTACGCTGCGCACCGAGGACATCGTGGCGGTGATCAGGACGCTCGTTGATCTGCGCGACGGCAAGGGCGAGATCGACGACATCGACAACCTCGGCAACCGCCGGGTGCGCTCGGTGGGCGAGCTGATGGAGAACCAGTACCGGCTGGGCCTGCTGCGCATGGAGCGCGCCATCAAGGAGCGCATGTCGTCGGTCGATATCGACACGGTGATGCCGCAGGACCTGATCAACGCCAAGCCGGCGGCGGCGGCGGTGCGCGAGTTCTTCGGCTCCTCGCAGCTCTCGCAGTTTATGGACCAGACCAACCCGCTCTCCGAGATCACGCACAAACGGCGGCTCTCGGCGCTCGGCCCCGGCGGTCTGACGCGCGAGCGTGCGGGCTTCGAGGTACGCGACGTGCACCCCACCCACTACGGCCGCATCTGCCCGATCGAGACGCCGGAAGGCCCCAACATCGGCCTCATCAACTCGCTGGCCACGTTCGCGCGGGTCAACAAATACGGCTTCATCGAGAGCCCCTACCGCAAGGTGGAGAAGGGCAAGCTGACCGACGAGGTGAACTACCTCTCCGCCATGGAGGAGGCACGCTACCACGTCGCCCAGGCCAATGCCGAGGTCGATGCCAAGGGTAAGCTGACGGACGATCTGATCATCTGCCGCTACCAGGGTGATGTGCTGCCGGTCTCCTCCGACAGGGTCGACTACATCGACGTGTCGCCCAAGCAGCTGGTGTCGGTGGCCGCGGCGCTGATCCCGTTCCTCGAGAACGACGACGCAAACCGCGCGCTCATGGGCTCGAACATGCAACGCCAGGCGGTGCCGCTCATCAAGGCTGAGGCGCCGCTGGTCGGCACCGGCATGGAGGAGGTGGTTGCCCGCGACTCCGGCGCGGCCATCGCCGCCCGCCGCACCGGCGTCGTCGACCAGGTGGACGCCACCCGCGTCGTCATCCGCGCCACCGAGGAGGCCGACCCCTCCAAGCCGGGCGTCGACATCTACCGACTGCGGAAGTTCCAGCGCTCGAACCAGAACACCTGCATCAACCAGCGCCCGCTGGTGACGGTGGGCGACCACGTGAAGGCCGGCGATATCATCGCCGACGGGCCTTCCACGGATCTGGGCGACCTGGCGCTCGGCAAGAACGTGCTGGTCGCGTTCATGCCTTGGATGGGCTACAATTTCGAGGACTCCATCCTCCTCTCCGAGCGGGTCGTGTTCGACGACATCTTCACCTCGATCCACATCGAGGAGTTCGAGGTGATGGCGCGCGACACCAAGCTCGGCCCCGAGGAGATCACGCGCGATATTCCGAACGTGTCGGAGGAGGCGCTGAAGAACCTCGACGAGGCCGGCATCGTCTACATCGGCGCCGAGGTGAACCCGGGCGATATCCTGGTGGGCAAGATCACGCCCAAGGGCGAGAGCCCGATGACGCCGGAGGAGAAGCTGCTCCGCGCCATCTTCGGCGAGAAGGCCTCCGACGTGCGCGACACGTCGCTGCGCCTGCCGCCCGGCGTGAACGGTACCGTGGTGGAGGTGCGCGTCTTTAATCGGCATGGCGTCGAGAAGGACGAGCGCGCCATGGCGATCGAGCGCGAGGAGATCGAGCGCCTCTCCAAGGACCGCGAGGACGAGCTGCAGATCCTCGACCGCAACGTCTACGCCCGCCTCAAGACGGCGCTGCTCGGCAAGGAATCCGCCAAGGGGCCGAAGAACGCCCGCAAGGGCACCGTCATCTCGGAGGAGGTGCTGGGCGAGATCCCGCGCAGCCAGTGGTGGGAGATCGGGCTCGCCGACGAGGCTGCCATGGCCGAGGTGGAGGCGATCAGCAAGCAGTACGAGGACGCCAAGAAGGGCCTGGAGCGCCGCTTCGTCGACAAGGTGGACAAGCTGCAGCGCGGCGACGAGCTGCCGCCCGGCGTCATGAAGATGGTGAAGGTCTTCGTGGCCGTGAAGCGCAAAATCCAGCCCGGCGACAAGATGGCCGGCCGGCACGGCAACAAGGGTGTGGTCTCGCAGATCGTGCCGATCGAGGACATGCCCTACCTGGACGACGGCACTCACGTGGACGTGGTGCTGAACCCCCTGGGCGTGCCGAGCCGCATGAACGTCGGCCAGATCCTTGAGACGCACCTGGGCTGGGCCTGCCGTGGACTTGGCCGCATCATCGACGATGCGCTGCACCGCTACCGCGAGAGCGGCCAGCTCGAGGGCCTGCGCAGCGCCGTGGTCGACATCTACGGCGCTGACGACGGCGTGGCCAAGTTCAAGGAGAATGAGCTCGTCATGCTCGCCGAGCGCATCAAGGACGGCGTGCCGGTGGCGACGCCGGTGTTCGACGGCGCGCGAGAGCCCGATATCGTCGAGCTGCTCAAGAAGGCCGGTTTCGACAGCTCCGGGCAGGTGACGCTCCACGACGGCCGCACCGGGGAGCCGTTCGATCGCAAGGTGACGGTGGGCTACAAGTATATCCTGAAGCTGCACCACCTGGTGGACGACAAGATCCACGCGCGCTCGATCGGCCCCTACAGCCTCGTCACCCAGCAGCCGCTGGGCGGCAAGGCCCAGTTCGGCGGCCAGCGCTTCGGCGAGATGGAGGTGTGGGCTTTGGAGGCCTACGGCGCCGCCTACACGCTGCAGGAGATGCTCACCGTCAAGTCCGACGACGTGGCCGGCCGTACCAAGGTGTACGAGGCCATCGTGCGCGGCGACGACACCTTCGAGGCGGGCATCCCGGAAAGCTTCAACGTGCTGGTGAAGGAGATGCGCGCGCTCGGCCTCAATGTCGAGCTGGTCAACTCCGAGGCGGCGGCGCCACAGGAGGAGCCGGGCCAGGCGCCCGAGCGGCCGGCGTTGCCGCAGGAGGCTGCTGAATAGCGGGTAGGACCCCGCGACATGGGGTCAGACCCCTCGCACGCATGGTCGCGAAAGAGCCGCGACGTTCGTGACGAGGGGTCTGACCCCGCCACGAGATTTGGCGGGCGGAGGGCCCCACCCCGCCAGGAGAGAGAGACCCGATGAACGAGATCACCAATCTCTTTAAGCAGCAGGTGCAGGTCCCGGCGTTCGACCAGATCCGCATCTCCATCGCCAGCCCGGAGGACATCTCCTCCTGGTCGTTCGGCGAGATCAAGAAGCCCGAGACCATCAACTACCGCACCTTCAAGCCTGAGCGGGACGGCCTCTTCTGCGCGCGCATCTTCGGGCCGATCAAGGACTACGAGTGCCTGTGCGGCAAGTACAAGCGCATGAAGTACAAGGGCCTGATTTGCGAGAAGTGCGGCGTCGAGGTGACGCTCGCCAAGGTGCGCCGCGAGCGCATGGGCCACATCCAGCTGGCGGCCCCGGTGGCGCACATCTGGTTCCTGAAGTCGCTCCCCTCCCGTATCGGCCTGCTCCTCGACATGACGCTCAAGGACCTCGAGCGCGTGCTCTACTTCGAGAACTACATCGTCACCGAGCGGGGCACGACGCCGCTCAACGACAAGCAGCTGCTGACCGAGGAGGCCTACAACCAGGCTGTCGAGCAGTACGGCCAGGACGCCTTCTCGGCCGGCATCGGTGCCGAGGCGATCCGCGACCTTCTGATCGGCATGGACCTGCCCAAGATCCGCGACGAGCTGCGCCAGGAGATCGCCGAGGCCACCACTGAGCTGAAGCCCAAGAAGCTCGCCAAGCGCCTCAAGGTGATCGAGGCCTTCATCGACTCCGGCAACCGGCCCGAGTGGATGATCCTGACCGTGGTGCCGGTGATCCCGCCCGAGCTGCGCCCGCTGGTGCCCCTCGACGGCGGCCGCTTCGCCACCTCCGACCTGAACGACCTGTACCGCCGCGTCATCAACCGCAACAACCGCCTGAAGCGGCTGATGGAGCTGCGCGCCCCCGACATCATCATCCGCAACGAGAAGCGGATGCTGCAGGAGTCGGTGGACGCCCTGTTCGACAACGGCCGGCGCGGCCGTGTCATCACCGGCGCCAACAAGCGCCCGCTCAAGTCGCTCGCCGACATGCTGAAGGGCAAGCAGGGCCGGTTCCGCCAGAACCTGCTCGGCAAGCGTGTGGACTATTCGGGCCGCTCGGTGATCGTGGTAGGCCCCGAGCTCAAGCTGCACCAGTGCGGCCTGCCGAAGAAGATGGCGCTCGAGCTGTTCAAGCCGTTCATCTACGCGCGCCTGCAGGCCATGGGCCAGGCGGCGACCGTGAAGCAGGCCAAGAAGCTAGTCGAGAAGGAGAAGGGCGAGGTCTGGGACGTGCTCGACGAGGTGATCCGCGAGCACCCGGTCATGCTCAACCGCGCGCCCACGCTGCACCGCCTCGGCATCCAGGCGTTCGAGCCGACCTTGATCGAGGGCAAGGCGATCCAGCTGCACCCGCTCGTCTGCGCCGCCTTCAACGCCGACTTCGACGGCGACCAGATGGCCGTTCACGTGCCCCTGTCGCTGGAGGCTCAGCTTGAGGCGCGCGTGCTGATGATGTCGACCAACAACATCCTGCACCCGGCCAACGGCTCGCCGATCATCGTGCCGAGCCAGGACATCGTGCTTGGCCTCTACTACCTGTCGATGATCCGCGACAACGAGCCCGGCGAGGGCCGCGTGTTCGGCTCGGTGGCCGAGATCGAGCACGCGCTGGCCAGCGGGCAGGTCACCCTGCACGCCAAGGTCAAGGCTCGCTATTACGGCGTCGACGATCAGGGTGACGAGACTGCGGAGGTGTACGAGACGACGCCCGGCCGCATCCTGCTTGGCCAGGTGCTGCCCAAGAAGCCGGGCGTGAAGTTCCCGCTCGTCAACCAGCTGCTCACCAAGAAGGCCATCTCGGGCCTGATCGATGCGGTCTACCGCAACTGCGGGCAGAAGGAGACGGTGATCTTCTGCGACCGGATCATGGGGCTCGGATTCTACCATGCGTTCAAGGCCGGCATCTCGTTCGGCAAGGACGACATGCTGATCCCGGAGACCAAGCCCAAGATCCTTGAGCAGACCAACGAGCTCGTTCGCGAGTACGAGCAGCAGTACAACGACGGCTTCATCACCCAGCTGGAGAAGTACAATAAGGTGGTGGATGCCTGGTCGAGGTGCACGGACACCATCGCCAAGGAGATGATGGAGCGCATCTCGGCGACCCAGAAGGATGACAAGGGCCGCACCAAGCAGATCAACTCCGTCTACATGATGGCCCACTCCGGCGCGCGCGGCTCGGAGAAGCAGATGCGGCAGCTGGCCGGCATGCGCGGGCTGATGACCAAGCCTTCGGGCGAGATCATCGAGACGCCCATCATCTCGAACTTCAAGGAGGGCCTCTCCGTGCTGGAGTACTTCAACTCCACGCACGGCGCACGCAAGGGCCTTGCCGACACGGCGCTCAAGACGGCCAACTCCGGCTATCTGACGCGCCGCCTGGTGGACGTGGCGCAGGACTGCATCATCAACGAGATCGATTGCGGCACGGACGCGGGCATCAACGTCCAGGCCGTGGTCGACGCCGGCCAGGTGATCGTCTCGCTGGGTCAGCGCGTCCTCGGCCGCACGACCGCAGAGGACGTGCGGGACCCGGCCACCAAGGAGATCATCCTCAAGTCCGGCGAGCTGATCGAGGAATCCCACGCCGACGCCATCGAGACGGCGCAGATCCAGGAGGTACGCATCCGCTCGGTGCTGACCTGCGAGACCACCAACGGCGTGTGCGCCAAGTGCTACGGGCGCGATCTGGCCCGCGGCACGCCGGTCAACATCGGCGAGGCAGTCGGCGTGATTGCGGCGCAGTCGATCGGCGAGCCGGGCACGCAGCTCACCATGCGCACCTTCCACATGGGTGGCGTCGCGCAGACGGTGGACCAGTCCTATATCGAGTCCAACTTCAACGGCACGGTCAAGATCAAGAACCGCTCCGTCGGCAAGGACAGCCAGGGCCGGCTCATCGCCATGAGCCGCAACATGACGCTATCCATCATCGACAAGTCGGGCAAGGAGCTGGCCACTCAGAAGATCGTCTACGGCGCGCGCATGCACGTCGACGACGGCGACGAGGTGAAGCGCGGTACGCGCCTCGCCCAGTGGGACCCCTACATGCGGCCCATCATCACAGAGGTGGACGGCGTGGTGGACTTCGCCGATCTCGTGGACGGCCTCTCCGTGAAGGAGCAGACCGACGAGATGAAGGGCACGACCAACCGCGTGGTCGTGGACTGGCGGGCAAGCCCGCGCGGGTCGGACCTGCGGCCGGCAGTCGTCGTCAAGGAGTCGAAGGGCGGCAAGCCGGTGCGCGTGGCGCGCGGCGTGGATGCCAAGTACCTGCTCCCCGTCGAGGCGGTGCTCTCGGTCGATCAGCACGCCAAGGTGAAGGCCGGCGACGTGCTGGCGCGCATTCCCATCGCCTCGGCCAAGTCCGGCGACATCACGGGCGGTCTGCCGCGCGTGGCAGAGCTGTTCGAGGCGCGTCGGCCGAAGGACAACGCGATCATCGCGGAGATCTCGGGCACGGTGGAGTTCGGCAAGGACTACAAGAACAAGCAGCGCATCACCATCAAGCCCGACGACGAGAGCCAGGAGCCCAGGGAGTATCTGATCCCTCGCGGCAAGAGCCTGGCGGTGCAGCACGGCGATCGCATCGAGAAGGGAGAGAACGTCTACGACGGCCACCCCGCGCCGCACGACATTCTCGCCATCAAGGGCGTCGAGCAGCTCGCCAACTTCCTGATCAACGAGATCCAGGACGTTTATCGGTTGCAGGGCGTGACGATCAACGACAAGCACATCGAGGTGATCGTCAGGCAAATGCTGCAGAAGGTGGAGGTCGAGGAGCCTGGCGACAGCGGCTACTTGAAGAACGAGCAGCTCGACAGGATCGAGCTCGACGAGCACAACGCTGCGCTGGAGCGGGCGGGCAAGCGTCCGGCGACGGCCAAGCCGGTGCTGCTCGGCATCACCAAGGCCTCGCTGCAGACCCGCAGCTTCATCTCCGCGGCGTCCTTCCAGGAGACCACCCGCGTGCTCACCGATGCCGCCGTCAACGGCAAGACGGATACGCTGGACGGCCTCAAGGAGAACGTGATCGTCGGCCGCCTGATCCCGGCCGGCACCGGCGGCATGCTTCGCCGCCTGCGCAAGGAGGCGATGCGGCGCGACGAGCTGATCGCCAAGGAGCGGGCACGGTTCGACGCCCAGCGCGCGTTGGAAGGCCCCGCCGAGGGCATGGGCCTGCGCGCGCCGGAGCGCCGTCGCCGCCGGCCGAGCGAGGCCGCCGCGGAGTAGGCTTGATTGGGGTCAGACCATGCGGGTCTGACCCCATGCAGACCCCTGCGAAGGGGTGCGCGCGCGTCCGCGCACCGGGGTAGTACCAAGGGGGCAGAACCGCGCGGGTTTGCCCCTTATGCCGTGCCCACCGCGCCACTGCAGCTCGCCGCCGCAAAATTAATTCTCTGCTAGGCGGTTCCGGTGTTGACCCGCCGACTCGGCGCCTATATAAGGCGCCCACTCTCACGGCAGGCGGTAGGTTTCATCCGTAGGCTTGGCCGCATCAGCTGCTAAAGCCCTCGCCTAGACGCTGCCGTCGGCAAGCAGAGGACATTTACGGGCCGGTCCACGGCACCGCGATAAGCGGGTGCGGTGGGTCGGTTGCCTGTTCGGAGGTCGGGCGCAGCCCTTTTGGGTTGTCTCGGCAATGGGTTATTGGCGCTATCGGTGCTCGGGTGCGGAACTCGCGTGCGGGTCAGCGTCGGCGGAAGTGGAGCGGCGCATGCCGACAATACAGCAGCTCACGCGCAAGCCGCGGACCCGCAAGGTCTACCGCGAGAAGTCGCGGCACATGGAGGCGGCGCCACAGAAGCGCGGCGTGTGTACGCGCGTCTATACAACGACGCCGAAGAAGCCAAACTCGGCGCTGCGCAAGGTGGCCAAGGTGCGCCTGACCAACGGCTTCGAGGTGATCGGCTACATTCCCGGCGAGGGCCATAACCTCCAGGAGCACTCGGTGGTGATGATCCGTGGCGGCCGCGTAAAGGACCTTCCGGGCGTGCGCTACCACATCATCCGCGGCGTGCTCGATACCCAAGGCGTGGCCGATCGGAAGCAGAGACGCTCCAAGTACGGAGCAAAGAGGCCCAAGTAGGGCCTTTTGCATTCGGCTGCGAAGGCTTGGTTAAGAGAAGCATACCAGACTGTCATCTGGGCTGACTGAGAACGGACTGACGAAGGAAGTCGCACATGTCGCGCCGGCACAAGGCTGAGAGACGCGAGGTCAATCCGGACCCGAAGTACAACGACCTGATCGTGTCCAAGTTCATGAACTCCATCATGAAAGAGGGCAAGAAGTCGGTCGCCGAGCGCATCGTCTACGGCGCGATGGAGACCATGCAGGCCAAGGCCAAGTCGAACCCGCTGCAGCTGTTCCATCAGGCGCTGGAGAACGTGATGCCGGCGGTTGAGGTGCGCTCGCGCCGGGTCGGCGGCGCCACCTACCAGGTGCCGGTCGAGGTGCGCAACGAGCGCCGGCAGGCGCTTGCCATCCGGTGGCTGATCGCCGCCGCGCGCGGACGCAACGAGAACACCATGCAGGAGCGCCTTTCGGGTGAGCTCCTCGATGCCGCAAACAACCGCGGCACTGCGGTGAAGAAGCGGGAGGACACCCACAAGATGGCCGAGGCGAACCGCGCCTTCTCCCATTACCGCTGGTGACAGGAAGCCAAGGATATGCCGCGATCGCATAAAATCGAGGACTACCGCAACTTCGGCATCATGGCCCACATCGATGCCGGCAAGACCACCACGACCGAGCGGATCCTCTTCTACACGGGCAAGACCTACAAGATCGGCGAGGTGCACGACGGCGCCGCGACCATGGATTTCATGGTGCAGGAGCAGGAGAAGGGCATCACCATCACGTCGGCGGCCACCACCTGCTTCTGGCAGGGCAAGCGTCTCAACATCATCGACACTCCAGGCCACGTGGACTTCACCATCGAGGTGGAGCGCTCGCTGCGCGTGCTCGACGGCGCCGTGTGCGTGCTTGACGGCAACCAGGGCGTGGAGCCGCAGACCGAGACGGTCTGGCGTCAGGGTGACAAGTACGGCGTGCCGCGCATCATCTTCGCCAACAAGATGGATAAGACCGGCGCCGACTTCTACATGTGCGTGGCCGACATCAAGGAGAAGCTCGGCGCCAGGACGGTGCCGCTGCAGATCCCGATCGGTGCCGAGTCCAGCTTCAAGGGCGTGATTGATCTCCTCAGGATGAAGGCCCTGATCTGGGAAGGTGACGACAAGGGCGCCAAGTTCCGCGAGGAGGAAATTCCGGCCGACCTCGCCGACAAGGCCGCGGAGTATCGCTCCGCCATGATCGAAGCCGCCGTCGAGCTCGATGACGATGCCATGTCGGCGTATCTCGATGGGAAGGAGCCGGACATCGACACGCTGAAGCGGCTGATCCGCAAGGCGACGGTGACCAGCGCGTTCTATCCCATGCTGTGCGGCTCG
>Ga0209382_10001849_pt1 | contig 32307 bp, 28 predicted proteins | sample SoiMetdeltSBSDD5_FD_187599 | JGI IMG/M metagenome (GOLD analysis project Ga0209382, IMG submission 187599) | Bulk soil microbial communities from a Populus tree surrounding site in Tennessee, USA - Soil MetaG P. deltoides SBSDD5 (SPAdes) (version 2) | ecosystem: Environmental > Terrestrial >...
CTGGGGTACATCCGGCACATCCTCCACCGGCTGGCTCGGCCGGTCAACCGATCGGCCTGAAACAGGTGGTGAGCAGGAGCTTCGCGATGTTCCACGTGGAACAGCTTCGACGCTCCGGCCACTCGCAGCCTTGTGTTCCACGTGGAACAAGGCGTCAGACCGACCTCGGGTCGTCCCGACCCGGCGACCATGTCCACGTGAACGCGGGTGCGGCGCACCAAGCGAGAGGCACCTGCTAGGTGTTCCACGTGGAACATAGGTGCCCACCCGGCGTATCCGGTGGGTCGAGCCCCAGGGCAGGGGCTACAGGCCGCGGGTGCGCCGACGTTCCAAGTGGGACGCTGGTGCGGCGCACCAGGCAAGAGGGGCTGCCCGTGACGTGTTCCACGTGGAACACGTCGGCGCACTCGGCGTATCCGGTGGTGTAGCCCCGGGGGTAGGGGGCTACAGGCCGCGGGTGCGGATCACGGTGGCCGGACTCCCGACCACGGTGGCACCGTCGGGCACGTCCCGGATCACCACCGACCCTGCGCCAACCGTGGCCCAGTTCCCGACCGACACGCCCGGGATCAGAACGGCACCCGCTCCGACGTGGCTCCCCTCGCCGACATGGACGTTCCCGCACAGCGTCGTGTTCGGGGAGACGTGGGCGTAGTCCTCGATCACACAGTCGTGGTCGATCGAGGCGCTCGTGTTGACGATGCAATGGGTACCGATCACGGTCTCCGAGTTGATCGTCACGCCAGCCATCACGACCGTCCCGTCGCCGATCCGCACCCGACGGGAGATGGCGGTCGCGGGATGGATGGCGACGCCATAGCTCGCCTGCAGGCTCTCGACCTTCAGCCGCCGTGTGGCATTGCTGCCGATGGCAATGATCAGGCGGTCCTTGTCGAAGTCGAAGGGCCCAGGGAACCGGGTGATCTCGTACGACCAGATCTGGGCGTCCGTCGCCGCGTCGTCGAACAGCCCGCCCACATCCAGGCCTGCTTCTTCCAGGATCTCCACGATCACCTTCGCGTGCCCGCCGGCACCGAACAGGTAGATCGCCCCTGGGGTCTCCGTGATGCTCGTCACGCCGCCATCCTGCCTCGTCGTCGCCCGCCCTGACAGCCAGTACGGACCTCAGAACAAGGGCCGCTTGGCCGGAACCCCGACCCGCCGGGGGAAACGGTCGGGGCAGGGGAAGATCTGCATCAGCGACTGGTAGTGGAAGCGGGTGGTCCACGCCGGACCGACCACCAGTCCGAGCTCGTCCAGCGGCGACGGAGGTTCCGGCCAGCGACCTACTGGTCGGCCGGCTAGTGGTGGCTCGCTGACCACCAGGTACCCGCCGACCCGGAGTAGCGGTGCGGCGCACTCGGCGGTCACCGCCGGACGACCGAACCCTCGAGCCACGACGGCATCCGCCCGGCCCCGGAGATCCGGCTCCCGCCCCACCAGCTCGGCCCGCCGGTCCGCCACCAGCACCCGGCCGCCATAGCCCAGCTCGTCCACGGCGTGCTGGAGGAAGCGCGACCGCCGCTGGTTGGCCTCCACCAACACCAGCGTCGTCCCCGTCCACAGGCTGGCCAGCACCAGCCCGGGTAGCCCGCCACCGCTGCCGAGGTCCACGAGCAGGCGGGGAGGCTCGTCGATCCCGGCAGCGAAGCCCCGAGCATGTTCGATGCCGTCCGAGACCGGACCCGGTCCCAGGAAGCCGAGCGCACGCGCTTCAGCGAACACATGTTCGTGTTCCGGGCTCGGGTCGGAATTGGTGGAGGGCGGAGGCACGCCGTCGGCCACCTCCGGTCGAGGAACGAGGGGAGCGGACGCCGTCAGACCGGCTGGATGATCACCCGCCGTGCCGGCTCCTCGCCCTCGGACACCGTCTTCACGCCGTCGATCTCGTTGACCACGTCGTGGATCGTCTTCCGGTCACTGGCACCCATCGGATCGAGCACGACCGGGCGTTGGCTCTCGATCACCTGGTCGGCCACGGACTTCGTGAACCGTTCGAGAGCTTCGCGCCGCCGCTGCCGGTAGCCGGCGACGTCGACCCGCACCCGGGCATGAGCCTCGCCCACGAACTGCCGCTGGACCATGCTCCGTACCAGCTCGTGGACCGCCTGGAGGGTCTGGCCCTTCGGACCGACCAGCAACCCCAGCTCCTCGCCGTGGACGTCGGCCTCCACGGTGTCGTCGTCGACAGTACGCACGGAGATGGTCGCCTCCGGCCGCCCGAACGCGCCGAGGAGCCCGCGGAGGAACTCGTCCACCGCGTCGCGCTGCGCCTCGAGATCGGCCACCTTGATGCTCGTCTCCGTCGTCGCCTCATTGGTCTCGTTGGTCACCGTTTCTCCCTGCTCCTTCGCCCCTCCACTGCCGCCACGCCGCCGGCGCCGGCGCCGGTTCTGGCTCGCGTCACCGGGTGCCGTGGCATCGCTGTGCTGATCGACTTCCTGCTGTCGCCCGGCCTGGCCCGACGACCCCGTGGCGCGGGACCGGTCGGCCGGCTGGTCCACCTTCGCCGCGCCGTTGCCCGACGGGCCCCTCTCGCCGGACCCACGGTTCGGGGCCGCGACCGACGAGGACCGACCGCCACCACCGCTACCGCCGCGCCGACTCCGCCCGTCGCGGTCACCACCGCGCCGCCGCCGGTCACGCCGCTCGGCCTTCGGCCGTGGCCGCGCCGGACGGACGCGGGCCCGAACCCTGGCCTCGGCTCTCAGACGCCCGAACAGGCCCTTCTGTGGCTCCTGGAGGACCTGGAACTCGGCCTCCTGCTCATCGACGCCCAACTGGTCGAGGGCCGCGTCCAGCGCCTCTGCAACGGTCCGGCCCGTGGTTTCGACCCATTCCAACGTGGATCACTTCCTCTTCTTCTTCTTGCGGGAGCGGGGGTGCTGCTTGGCCTGGCTCGGCGACGCGCCGTTGCCCGAAGGCCGCCGGTCCTGCGGCCGCCGGTTGGCGGGCCGTTGCCCCGACGGCTTCCCGTCGGAGGGCGTCCGGTCCTGCGGCGTCCGGTCCCGGGGCGTCGCTGCCTTGCCGACGGCGCGCGCCGCCCGGTTCGGCCGTGCGCCGTTGCCGCCCGCACGCGGCGGCTTGTCCTTCTTGTCCTTCTCCCGCTCGGCCCGGGCTTCCGCCATGGCCCGTTGGGCCTGAACGCCGAGCGAGTCCTCGCCCTTGTACAGAGAGTGGGTGATGTAGGTCTGCTGGCCCACCCGCCAGGCCGTCGACACCAGGAAGTAGATCCCGAGCGCCATGGGGCTGATGAAGGTGAACCCGATCTGGAGGACGGGCCCCAGCCGCATCATCATCCGCTGCTGGGGATTGACCTCCGCGCCCTGGTTGCGGCCCATGATCTGCCGCTGCTGGTACCACGCGAGCACGCCGATCGCGATCAGGATCAGCACATAGGGCAGTGCGGTCAGGAAGCCCTGCCCCAGCGCCGCAGCCGGGCTCATGGCCAGGTCGATGCCGAAGCTGCGCATCTCGGTCTGGCCGAGCAGGGCCTGGTAGAGCTCCGACGAGTGGTCGAGGTACTTGGGGTCGAAGCCGGCGGTGATGTGCGGCGTGATGCCGTAGTCGGCCAGCGCCTTCTGGAGACCGGCGAAGTTCGACTCGTTGATGAGCCCGCGGATCATCCAGAACAGGATCGAGAACACCGGGAGCTGGATCAGCAAGGGCAGGCACCCACCGATGGGGTTGATCTCGTGCTCCTTGTAGAACCGCATCATCTCTTCGTTGAGCTTCTGGCGGTCGTCCCGGTACTGCGCCTGCAGCCGCCGGATCTCGGGCTGCAAGCGCTGCATCTCGATCATCGACCGGGTGCCCTTGAGGGTCAGCGGCGTCGTGACCACCATCACCGCGCAGGTGAGCAGGGCGATGGAGATCGCGTAGTTGTGGGTGATCTCGAAGAAGAAGTTCAGGAGCCAGGCGATGCCCTGGAACAGGCTGTCCAACATCAGTGGGGTCTTCCTTCAGGAACGGGATCCCATCCGTGGCCTCCCCACGGATGGCATCGGGCCAGCCGGCGCACCGCGAGCCAGCTGCCACGCAGTGCACCATGCTGCTCCAGCGCCTCGAGCGCATAGACCGAGCAGGTCGGTTGGTAACGACAGGGGGACGGTCGGCCGGCTCGTGCGGCCTGGTACCAGCGGATCGGCGCGGCGAGCACCCGTGCGAACCGGGTCATCCGTGACCCCTAGGGGCCGAGCGGGCGGCGTCGTCCGGGCCGGAGGCACCAGCGGGGCGCACCGCCGCGCAGGCTGAGCCGACCAGCCGCGCCAGCTCGTCGTAGGACACGTCGACGACCTCGGGCCGGGCGGTCAGGAGGTAGGCACCGGGCGCCAGCCCGGGAGCCTGGTGACGCCCACCCTCGATGTCCCGCAGCACGGCACGCAGGCGCCGGCGGACGCGGTTGCGCACCACAGCGTTGCCGACGTTCCGGCCCACGGCGAACGCGGCCCGCGGCGGTGGCGTGCCGCCGGGGAGGTACACCACCGTCACCGGTCCACGCCGGGCGCGCCGTCCCTCACGACGGAGGGCCTCGAACGTTGCACGATCGCGCACCCGCCCGATCACGCAGACAGCCGGGCGCGGCCTCTCTGACGCCGGGCCCGCAGGATCGCCCGGCCGGCGCGGGTGCGCATACGGCTACGGAAGCCGTGCCGCCTGGCTCGTCTCCGGTTGTTGGGCTGGAACGTGCGCTTCACTCTTGCCTCCTCGATGCACCAAGTCCGGACGCTGCAGCCGCCGGCGCCCGCCGGGGTGTGCCTCGCTATGCCGAGGCCTCGCAGCGTCGCGGGGGACCACCGGACTTGGAACCGAACCTCGTCACACTGTCCTGACGCGCGGCGCGGCGCACCGCGCATCGGTGCTGAGCTGCAACGGTAGAGCCCGCAGCGCCGCTCATGCTATTCGGTGCTTCGACCGAACCGTTCTCCACATCGAAGGGCCACAGAAGCGTCCCCAGGCTGTGGACAGTGGTTGCACCCGTCGCACCCTGCGGTGGTACGTTGACCGGCCCCGGCTGTCGCCAGCTGAGGATGGATCGGTGGCGGGAGACCGATCTCCCAACGCCTGGTTGCCCACCATGGCCCTCCGGCACAGGGTCGCTCTACCAAGGGTCAACCACATGTGCACCTATCCACATTGTGTGGACAGTGCTGTGGAAACAGCGTGGCCACCGAGGAGGACCGACGCACCGTGACCAGCGAAGCGCAACAGCTGTGGGACACGTGCGCCGACCTGATCCGGGGCCAGGTCTCGGACATCGTGTGGCACACCGCCTTCGAAGGGATACGGGCCGTCGACTACGGCGAGGACGTCCTGACCCTGGGCGTCCCCAACCCCCTGGCCAAGGACCGCATCGAAGGCCGTTGGCTGGGTCTGGTGCGTGACGCCCTGGCCGAGGCCGGGGCCCCTCGAGCCGAGCTGCGCCTCCAGATCGATGCCGTCGCGCCGGCGCCGCAGTGGTGGGTCGACCCGCCGAGCCCGTCCGAGGGCGACAACCGCGCCCTCTTCGCCTCCGTCGGGAGCCGACCGGGCCTGGTCCCCCTGCCCGACGACATCACCGAGCTCAACCCCCGGTACACGTTCGAGAACTTCGTCATCGGCCGGTCCAACCGCTTCGCCCACGCCGCCGCCCAGTCGGTGGCCGAGATGCCGGCCAAGAAGTTCAACCCCCTGTTCATCTACGGCGACGCAGGCCTGGGCAAGACCCATCTGCTCCAGGCCATCGGCAGCTACGTGACCGACAACTACCCGGCGCTGCGGATCCGCTACGTGACCTCGGAGACCTTCCTCAACGAGTTCATCGACTCCATGCACTCCGACAGCCGGGACGCCTTCAAGCGCCGCTACCGGGACATCGACGTCCTGTTGGTGGACGACGTCCAGTTCTTCGAAGGCAAGCAGGAGACGGTGGAGGAGTTCTTCCACACCTTCAACCACCTCCACCAGACGAGCCGCCAGATCGTCCTCTCCTCGGACCGACCGCCTGACCAGATCGGCATCGAGGACCGGCTGCGCAGCCGGTTCAAGCAGGGGTTGATGACCGACATCCAGCCGCCCGAGCTCGAGACCCGCCTCGCGATCCTGCGCAAGAAGGCCGACCTCGACGCCACGGGCATCCCGAACGAGGTCCTGGAGTTCATCGCGACCCACATCAGCGACAACATCCGCGTGCTGGAGGGCGCGCTCATCCGGGTGTCGGCCTTCGCCAGCCTCACCCACGAGCCGCTGACCGTCGACCGGGCGTCACATGTCCTCGAGGACCTGATGACCCAGGACCAGCCCCGGCCGATCACACCCCAGTTCATCCTGGAGGAAACAGCCGAACTGTTCGGCTTCACGGTCGACGACATCATCTCGAAGCACCGGCAACGACCGCTGGTCACCGCCCGCCAGATCGGCATGTACGTCATGCGCGAGCTGACCGAGCTGTCCTTCCCGAACATCGCCCAGGTCTTCGGCGGCCGGGACCACACGACGGTCATGCACGCCGTCGAGAAGATCGGTGCGCTCATGAGCAAGGATCGACAGATCTACGATCAGGTCACCTTGCTCATGCAACGGGTCCGTCAAGGCCGCTGACCAGCCCCCTCCGGGCCCTGCGGACAACCTCGGGGAGATCCTGTGGGAACAGCCCCTGACTCCAGTGGAAAATTGCTCGGCTGTCCCCATGAGGTCCCGCGGCGCGGCGCCGCGCTGTGGGAGCCTGGGGACAGACCGGGGACAGCCATCTCCGCCCTGGCCTGGGTGAACGCCGAGTAGTCCACAATCCACAACCCCTACTACTTCTCCTAGTTGGACATCCCAAAAGCAGGTAGAGAAAGAGAGTGGCGGCGTGAAGTTCCGATGCGAGCGTGACGTACTCGTCGAGGCCCTGAGCACCGCGAGCCGCGCGACGGCCAACCGGGGCGGAGCACTTCCCGTCCTGTCCGGCATCAAGACCGAGCTGACGGGACAACAGCTCACCCTGACCGGCCATGATCTCGAGCTGACGATCTCGGTCATCGTCCGGGAGGGGGTGGCGGGCGACACCGACGGGGTGTCGGTGCTCCCGGCCCGCCTGGTCTCCGAGGTGGTCCGGGCCCTGCCTCCGGGGGCGGTCGAGGTTGCCGTGGCCGACGACGAGGCCCGCATCACGGCGGGCCGCTCCGAGTTCTCGCTGCGGGTGTTCCCGGCCGACGAGTTCCCGCGGGTGCCCGAGCCGGCCGGCGACCCCGTCACCCTGGATCCGGCCCAGTTCGCGGCCGCACTGCGCCAAGTCGTCCCCGCGGCTTCGGGCGACGATGCCCGACCGATCCTCACCGGCGTGCTGGTCGCCGCAGAGGAGGGTGGCCTGCGCCTGGTCGCCACCGACTCCTACCGGCTGGCCGTCCGCGACCTCCCGGGCCAGAGCCTGCTGTCCGAGGGCCAGTCGGTCCTGGTCCCGTCCCGGGCCTTGAACGACCTCACGAAGGTCCTGGCCGACGCCGATCAGCTCACGCTCCGGCTGGGCGAGCGGGATGCGAGCTTCGAGGCTGGTGCGGTGCGGCTGACGACGGTGCTGATCGAGGGCGACTTCCCGCCCTACCGGGGGCTGATCCCGAACAACCACCCCAACCGGCTCAGCGTGGGACGCGAGGCGCTGCTCGACGGCGTCCGCCGGGTCAAGCTGCTGGCCCGGGAAGCCACCCCGGTCCGGCTGGCGATGTCGGCCGAGGGCCTCGAGCTCGCCGCTGTCACGCAGGACGTGGGCCAGGCGCACGAAGCGCTGGACGCCAAGTTCGAGGGCACGGAGCTCACCGCCGCCTTCAACCCCGACTACCTGTTGCAGGGCATCGAGGTCATCCCGGGCGACGAGGTGGTCATCGAGACCGTCGACGCCCTCAAGCCGGCCGTGGTGCGGAGTCCCGAGCATCCCGAGTTCCTCTACCTGCTGATGCCGGTCCGGGTCAGCTGACGGGCTGACGCCCCGACCCGACCGCGTCCCGGGCTCCCGAGGTGCTCGTCCGCTCGCTGTGGCTCAGCGACTTCCGCAGCTACGAATCGGCTGAGCTGCACCTCGCCCCGGGGTTCACGGCTGTCCTCGGTCACAACGGCGCCGGGAAGACCAACCTGCTCGAGGGCCTGGCCTGGCTCGCCACGCTGAGCTCGCTCCGCGGTGCGCCGGTCGAGGCCATGGTGCGCCGGGGCGCGCCGTACGCCGTGGTTCGCGCCGAGATCGAGCGGGACCAGCGCGAGCTGCTTATCGAGGCGCAGCTGCTCCCCACTGGTCGGAACCGGGTCCAGGTCAACCGCCAGCCGTTGCGGCGGGCTCGTGACCTCCTGGGCTCGTTGCGGGTCACGGTGTTCACGCCCGACGACCTCGCGGTGGTGAAGGGCGGCCCGGGGGAGCGGCGGCGGTTCACCGACGACGCGCTGGTCGCCTTGCATCCCCGGAACGACGCCCTGCGCGCCGAGGTCGAGCGGGTGCTGCGGCAACGGGGGGCGCTGTTGAAGCAGACCGGCGGCTCCCTGGACGAGGCCGCGGCGTTCACCCTCGACGTCTGGGACACCAAGCTCGCCGAGGCCGGCGAGGCCTTGTACCGGGCCCGCGTCGACCTCGTGGACCGCATGCGCCCGGTGTTGCGCGAGACCTACGCGGCACTGGCGGTGGGTACGTCTCGCCCTCCAGCTGAGGTCGAGGTGGCGTACGAGTCGGCGTGGGTCGACCAGGGCCTGGCGACCGCGCTGCAGCGCGCCCGCCGGGACGACCTCCGGCGCGGCGTGAGCACCGTCGGCCCCCACCGCGACGACATCGGGCTGGCGGTGAACGGCTTCCCGGCCCGCACCCAGTGCAGCCAGGGTGAGCAGCGCACCCTCGCGCTGGCGCTGCGGCTCGCCGGCCACCGGGTGGTGGCGGACGACCTCGGCACCGCGCCGGTGCTGTTGCTGGACGACGTCTTCAGCGAGCTCGATCCCGACCGGAGCCAGGCCCTGCTCGCGAACCTGCCGCCGGGACAGGTCCTGCTGACGACGGCCGGCGAGCTGCCTCCGGGCGCGGAGCCGGACCGGATCCTGCGCATCGTGGACGGCCGGGTGACAGCGGCCGAGTGACGTTCCGCCCCTGAGCGGATGAGGTCGTTCGCCCCGGCTTCGGCGCCGGCGGTGGCTACTGTTGGCCCGTGTCGTCGTCGGCTCCAGGGCAGCCTCCGGCGCGGTGGCGTCCCCTGGGGGGACGGGCCCCCGAGCCGTCCCGCATCGGCGACGTCCTCGACCGCACATTGCGGTCGCTGGGAACCCCGACGTCGGTGGCCGGGGTCGAGGTCATCTTCGAGCGCTGGGCGGAGGTCGTCGGCGAGGCGATGGCGGCCCGGACCCGGCCGGTGCACATCGACGGGGAGAGCCTCGTCGTGGCGTGTGACGAGCCGGCGATCGCGACCCACGTCCGCTTCCTCCAGGCCGAGCTCGTCGGGCGGCTGACCGAGCTCTCGGGCGAGCGCCGCCTCACGCGCATCGAGGTTCGCGTCGACCGGGCGCGACGGGCACCGCGCCCACCCCGACCAGGCACGCGACGACCTCGCCCGAGCGTCTAGAAGACCCGGATCGCGGGTCATTCTTTGGTAGGATGCAGGCGTTGTGATGTGTGGTCGTGAGCGGGCGCTGGCCATCGAGCGCCGGTCGGCCACACCTCCACCTCCGTCTGTTTGAAAGGTCGCGCCTTGCCGCAGGGAACCTCCTCCTACGGAGCGAAGGACATGCAGGTCCTGGAGGGCCTGGAACCGGTCCGCAAGCGTCCCGGCATGTACATCGGCTCCACCGGCGCGTCCGGGTTGCACCACTGTGTGTGGGAGGTTGTGGACAACTCGGTCGACGAGGCGATGGCGGGCTACTGCACCCGGATCGACATCACCCTGCTGGCCGACGGCGGGTGCCGGGTGGTCGACAACGGGCGCGGCATCCCCACCGACATCCATCCGGTCCACAAGATCTCCGGTGTCGAGATCGCGCTGACCAAGCTCCACGGCGGCGGGAAGTTCGGCGGTGACGGCTACAAGGTGTCCGGTGGTCTCCACGGCGTCGGCGTCTCCGTGGTGAACGCGCTCGCCCAACGGCTGGTGGTCGAGGTCGACCGGGGTGGCCGGCGGTACGAGATGGAGTTCGCCAAGGGTGGCCAGCCGCAGGGCAAGCTGCGGAACACCGGCGAGTCCAAGCGGAACAGCAAGGGCGAGCACGTGCACGGCACGACCGTCACCTTCTGGCCCGATCCCATGGTGTTCGAGACCACCGAGTTCTCGGCGCGGACCATCACCGAGCGGCTCCAGATGATGGCGTTCCTCAACCGGGGGCTGGAGATCCGGTTCCGCGACGAGCGCCCGGACCACGACCTCAACCCGGTCGTCTTCCGCTACTCGGGTGGCATCGTCGACTTCGTCAAGCACATCAACCAGACCAAGGAGAGCTTGTTCTCCAAGGTGGGGTACTACGGCGACAGTGACGAGGGCTCCGAGGTCGAGGTCGCGTTCCAGTGGAACACCGGTTACAACCAGGACGGCATCCACAGCTTCGCCAACGGCATCAACACCGTCGAAGGCGGCACGCACGTCGAAGGCTTCAAGGCGGCGCTGACGTCGGCCGTGAACAAGTACGCCCGCTCCCGGACCCTCCTCAAGGAGAAGGATCCCAACCTCCAGGGCGAGGACATCCGCGAGGGTCTGACGTCGATCGTGTCGGTGCGCTTGCGTGATCCGCAGTTCGAGGGCCAGACGAAGGCCAAGCTCGGCAACACCAGCATGAAGACGCTGGTGCAGAAGGCCACGAACGAGAGGCTCGGCGACTGGCTCCAGGAGAACCCGACCGAGGCCAACAAGGTCGTCAAGAAGGCGATCCAGGCCGCGCAGGCCCGGAACGCGGCCAAGCAGGCGCGGGAGACCATCCGCAACAAGACGCTGCTCGACGGCGCGGGCATGCCCGACAAGCTCAAGGACTGCTCCTCGAAGAACCGCGACGAGCGCGAGCTGTTCATCGTGGAGGGCGACTCCGCCGGTGGCACCGTCGTCCAGGCTCGTGACCCGGCCACCCAGGCCATCCTTCCGATCCGGGGCAAGATCCTCAACGTCGAGCGGGCCCGGCTCGACCGGATGCTGAAGAACCTCGAGATCCAGGCGTTGATCTCCGCGATCGGTGCGGGGGTCGGCGAGGACTTCGACCTCGACAAACGCCGCTACGACAAGGTCGTGCTGCTGACCGACGCCGACGTCGACGGTGCGCACATCCGGACGCTGCTGCTGACCTTCTTCTTCCGCCAGATGCGGGCGCTGGTCGAGGGTGGCTACGTCTACATCGCGCAGCCACCCCTGTACTCCACCGAAGTCGGCAAGGAGAAGGTCTACCTCAAGGACGACTACGCCAAGGCCCAGTTCCTGGCCGAGCACCCGAACCACAAGAAGGAGTTCGGGCGGCTGAAGGGTCTCGGTGAGATGGACCACGAGGAACTGCGCATCACGACCATCAGCCCTGAGCACCGCACCCTGCTCCGGGTGGGTGTCGAGCAGGCGGCGCTGGCCGACGAGGTGATGTCGGTCCTGATGGGCGACGACGTCGAGCTCCGCAAGCACTTCATCCAGACCAACGCACGCGACGTGCGGTTCCTCGACATCTGAACCAGCGAGATCGACCGATGAGCAACGTGCCCCCCATCAACGACGATGACAACGGCAACGGCTCGGTGGGCGTCGAGCCCATCGAGATCCAGGAGGAGATGGAGACATCCTTCCTGGACTACGCGATGTCGGTCATCACGCAACGGGCCCTCCCCGACGCCCGGGACGGCCTCAAGCCGGTGCACCGGCGGATCCTCTGGGGCATGCACGACATCGGTGCCCGCCCCGACCGCACCCACCTGAAGTGCGCCCGGGTCACGGGCCACGTGATGGGCCACTTCCATCCCCATGGCGACGGCCCGATCTACGACGCGCTGGTCCGCATGGCCCAGGACTTCTCCTTGCGGCATCCGCTGGTCGACGGGCACGGGAACTTCGGCTCACCCGACTTTGGGCCAGCGGCCGCCCGCTACACCGAGTGCCGGCTGGCCCAGATCTCGATGCAGATGCTCGACGGCATCGAAGAGGAGACCGTCGACTTCGCCGACAACTACTCGGGTGAGACCGAGGAACCGCTGGTGCTGCCGGCGCGCTTCCCGAACCTGCTGGTCAACGGCAGCCAGGGCATCGCCGTGGGCATGGCCACCAACATCCCGCCGCACAACCTGGGCGAGGTCATCGACGCCACCGTCCACCTCCTCTCGCATCCGGGGGCGACGGCCGACGAGCTGATGGAGTTCGTCAAGGGGCCCGACTTCCCGACCGGTGCGCTGATCATGGGTCGGCAGGGGATCATCGACGCCTACCGGACGGGCAAGGGGTCGATCAAGCTCCGGGCGGTGTCCGAGATCGTGGAGGGCACCGGCCGCCAGCGCGACCGGATCGTCGTGACCGAGATGCCCTATCAGGCCTCGATCGGCGCGACGGCGTCGAAGATCAAGGAGCTGGTGGAGACCCGCCAGATCGACGGCATCGCCGACGTCAACGACGAGTCCGCCCGGGGTAAGACCCGGCTGGTCATCGAGCTGAAGCGTGACGCGCCCGGTCTCGTGATCCTCAACAACCTCTACAAGCACACCCCGCTGCAGACCAACTTCGCGGTGAACACGGTGGCCCTGGTCGACGGGGTGCCGCGCACCCTGAGCCTCGACCAGGCGCTGCAGGCCTACGTGGACCACCAGATCGACGTCGTGCGCCGCCGCTCGGAGTTCCGGCTGCGGCAGGCACGCAACCGGGCCCACATCGTCGAGGGCCTGCTCAGGGCGATCGACATCATCGACGAGATCATCGCCCTGGTGCGGTCGTCCGAGAACCGGGCCGAGGCCCGGCAGCGGCTGATGGCCGAGCCTTTCGAGTTCTCCGAGGAGCAGGCCAACTTCATCCTCAACATGCAGCTCGGCCAGCTCACCCGGCTGGCGCGGATCGAGCTGGAGAACGAGCTGGAGGAGCTGCAGGGCAAGATCCGCGAGCTCGCGGCCATCCTCGGCGACGAGACCAGGTTGCGCGGCGTCATCCGCGACGAGCTGCTGGCGATCAAGGAGAAGTTCGCCGACGAGCGCCGGTCGCAGATCACCTTCGACCCCGGCGAGCTCGACCTCGAGGACCTGATCGACGACGAGGAGCTGGTCGTCACCATGTCGGCCAAGGGCTACGTGAAGTCGGTCGTCTCGGACGCGTTCCGGGCCCAGGGCCGGGGTGGCCGGGGTGTCTCGGGCGCCAAGCTGCGCGACGACGACTACGTCACCCACATCCTGACCACGACGGCGCACGCCTACCTGCTGTTCTTCTCCAACCTGGGCCGGGTCTACCGGCTGAAGGCCCACGAGATCCCCAAGAAGGACCGCACGGCTCGGGGCACCGCGATCGTGAACCTGCTGGCGTTGCAGCACGACGAGCACATCCAGGCCATCGTCGACACCCGGGACTACGAGAGCTATCCGTACCTGTTCTTCGCTACCAAGCTCGGGCAGGTCAAGAAGACCAAGTTCAACGAGTACGACTCCTCGTTGCGCACGGGGTTGATCGCGCTGAACCTCCGTGACGGCGACGAGCTGGTGAGCGTCCTCCCGACCAGCGGTGGCGAGGACATCTTCATGGTGTCCCGCTCGGGCATGGCCATCCGCTTCCGTGAGGACGAGGTCCGGTCCATGGGTCGGGCGGCAGCCGGCGTGCGGGGCATGAAGCTCAAGGCCGGCGACGAGGTCGTGTCGTGCGACGTGTCCCGCCCGGACGTGTCGCTGCTGGTGGTGACCGATGCCGGCTACGGGAAGCGGACCCAGCTGGACAAGTTCAACACCCAGGGCCGAGGTGGCCAAGGGGTCCGCGGCATCAAGCTCACGGCCCGCAAGGGTCGCGTCGTGGCGGCGTTCATGGTCGACATCGACACCGAGGTCCTGGTGATCTCGTCGACGGGGCAGGTCATCCGGACCCAGGCTCGGACGATCTCGTCCCAGGGCCGTGACGCCACCGGCGTGCGGATCATGGACCTGGTCAACGGCCAGACCGTCGCCTCCGTCGCGCCCGCCTTCGTCGCCGACGAGTGACGCTGCCGTCCGCCGATCCTGATCCCCCCAGCGTGATTCCCCCTCCCACCGCGTAGCTGCACGGCCGGCGCCCGAGGGCGCGGTCGAGCGAGGGGAGGATCGACATGGACGACGATCGCGATCGTGGGCGCGATCGCAGGGACGACGGTCAGGCGACGCCGCTGATGCTCACGGCGGTCGCCCTGGTCGCGGTGATGCTGCTCGGCCTGGCGCCCCTCGGACGGACGCTGGCCCACCGGGCCCAGGCTCGCACCGCGGCGGACGCGGCCGCACTGGCCGGTGCCGCCGATGGCGAGTCCGCCGCCCGGGAGGTGGCCCGGGCCAACGGAGCGGATCTGCGGTCGTACCAGCGGCAGGGCGACGAGGTCGTGGTCAAGGTGGCCATCGACGGGGTCAGCGCCTTCGGTCGGGCCCGCCGCCACGAGGTGGAGGGGGCGACCGGCATTGTGGGGAGCGGCGCTAGCGACCGGGCCGGTCTCGCTCCTGTGATGCTGGCCGCGCTGAGCATCGCTGACCGGCTCCTCGGCCGTCCGGTCCCGGTGGCATCCGGCTATCGGAGCCCGGCGGAGCAGGAGGCGCTGTGGGAGCGCCGGCACAGCAATCCGTATCCGGTGGCCCAGCCGGGGCATTCGCGGCACGAACGGGGCATGGCCATCGACGTGCCCCGCGGCTTCGTCGGCGAGCTCCTCACCGTCGCCACCCGGGCGGGGTTGTGCCAGCCCCTGCCCAGGACCGATCCGGTGCACTTCGAACTGTGTGGGGCGCGGGACGCTCGGTAGAGGCGGGCGGTGGCGACACCTTCGGGCACGTGGTTGAGCCCTGCACGCAGGGGTTCACCCCCTAGACTCCTGCCGATGCCCGACGAGTCGGATTCACCGGACCACGGCCGCGGGCATCCGACCGTCTCCGAAGCCGAGCGATCGGTCATGCCAGGGACCGATGGCGAGCGCGACGGGGCGCGCCCCGAGGGTGACGAGCCGATCCACGCGCAGCGCACGGAATCCGAGCCCGAGCCGGAGCCACCGCCGATCGCGGCGCCACCTGACGGCGCCGGCTCACGCGAGGAGCCCCCACCCGCTCCGGCCCACCCGCCGCTGCACATGGCTACCTCCTCGCCGCCGCCACCGCCCTTGGCCGCTCCACTCCCGCCGCCCGATCCGGTGGGGCTGCCCCGGCCGACCGGCAACGGCGACGCCGCGGTCCCTGCGGAGGAACAGCAGGGGCTGCCGTCGGTGCCGATCACCAGGCCGTCGACGCCTCCCTACATCGGCCCGCCCGAGGCGATGCCCCGGCCGCCGCCGGTCGACCCCGCGGCGGGCCTCCCGGCGACGCCGTACCTCCGCTCGGGCCCGGTGGCACGACGCCAGTTCCGCAGCCGCCGGAGGGGCCGCTACACCCCTGCTCCTACCGAGGGCCGGCGGGTCGTCCACCGCCTCCGCCAGATCAGCCCGTGGTCGGTGTTCAAGGTGGCGATCCTGTTCTACCTGTGCATCTTCCTGATGTTCATGGTGGCGAGCGTGCTGCTGTGGAAGATCGGTCGAACGACCGAGACCATCGACCAGGCCGAGGAGCTCATCACCCGGCTCGGCGCGTACGGCCGCTGCGTCCCCGAGGCCGACATCCAGCCGGGGACGGACTTCGCCAACGACGACGACTGCCCCGAGGGCGAGGTCATCGTCGACGGGTTCCACTTCAACGACGCCACCCTGTTCAAGGCGGCGCTGCTGGGCGGTCTCATCCTCGTCGTGGCCGGTACAGCGATCACCGTCCTGCTGACGATCCTGCTCAACCTGCTGAACGACGTGACCGGGGGAGTGCGCTACGAGACCGTGCGCGAACCAGGCCCCGAGCGAGCGAACGCCCCACCGGCGTCCGTCGCCGCCGGTCCCCCGAGCCCGCTGGCCACCCAGAGAACCGATGGCTTCGGGCCCCCACCGAGCCGCTAGGATGCCTCGTTCGTTGCGGGGCTATAGCTCAGTCGGTTAGAGCGCACCCCTGATAAGGGTGAGGTCGTAAGTTCGATTCTTACTAGCCCCACTCCCGCGACCAGGCGCGGCAGGAAGTCGTTCGGACCTGGCCGCGGCTAGCTAGCACCCGGCTAACAACGCCTCCGTAGAAGCTCCCGGGTGCAGGGGATCTTCTCGCGCGAGAGATGGGGCGTCCCGTTGGCCGCCGTGGCGATCAGCGCCGCCATCCTGCCGGTGCTCGTCGCCGCGACACGGGCCGTCAGCACCGGTTGGATGCCGGTGTGGGACAACGCGTATCCCGCGATCCGGGCGTGGGACGTGTTCACGACGAATCTCCCGTTGCTCGGTACTCGTTCGACGGCCGCCGACCTGGCCGGTGGGACCCATGTGACCCATCACCCCGGGCCGTTGGAGTTCTATGTGCTGGCCCCGTGGGTCAGGCTCTTCGGGCCCGCCGCTGGGACCGTGATCGGAGTGGCCGCGGTCAACATCTCGGCCATCCTGACCATCGCCTGGCTGGCCTTCCGGCGCGGTCGACATCTCGCCCTCCTCGTTGCCATGGCAACCATGGCCTTGGTCGCCTGGTCGGTGGGGAGCGAGATGCTCTTCGACCCGTGGCCACCGCATGTGACCTTGATCCCCTTCGCCGTCGTGCTCGTCGCCGGCTGGTCGGTCGCCGACTGGGACCTGGCCGCCATCCCGGTGCTGGCCGCGAGTGCCGCCTTCGTCGCCCAGACGCACAGCGGCTACGCCGTTGTGGTCCCGGGGGTGGTGGCCGCGGCCGCGACGCTGTTGGTGTGGCGGGTGCTCGTCGAGCGCCAGGCGAAGGAGGCCTGGCCGGCAGCCCGCGGGAGCGTTCTGCGCTGGAGTGCATCCGGTCTGGGGATCACCCTTGTGTGCTGGGCGGCGCCTCTCTACGAACAGGTCGCTCACGAGGGCGGCAACCTCACCTTCGCGCTCGAGGCGGTCCGGGCGGGGCCCACAGGACCGACCTACTCACTGCCGACCGCTGTCCGGCTGTTCGCGGGGACCGTCGGGATCCCGCCCTGGTGGCTCCCGCCGTCGATGGACTCCCCGGCGGTCGCGCGAGCCGGTCAAGGGGTGTCCCTACTGGTCGCGCTGGTCGTACTGGGGACGCTGGCGGTGGCACTCGTCGTTGCCACCTGGCGGGCTCATCGGCGAGCGAACCACACCTTGACCAGCGGACTCGCCATTGCCGCCGTCGTGGTAGGGCTGACCGTCTTCAGCATGGCGAACGCCCCCGCCAACCTCGGGATCAGGACCGTCGTCTATCTCAAGTTCGCCTGGGTGACAGCGGCGTTCGTCACGATGATGCTCGTCCTCGCTGTACTGGACGAGCTCGAGAGCCGGCGGAAGTGGTTCACGGATGTCCCTGCACGTCTTGCCTTGGTGGCCGTGGCCGTGGTCGCCGGTCTGCTGGCTCTGCCCAGGGTCGACCGTGCCCACTCCGGGACGGAGATCTCCGAAGAGACCCATGATCTCGCCGATGCGGTGGTGGCCGCGGTCCGCGACCAGGGAACGGTACTGGTCGAGATGGATCGACCCATGTCCAGGGTCAGCTGGTACGGACCTGGTGTCCTGGTCGAGCTCGTCCGGGCCGGTGTGCCGATGGTGGTCCGAGACCCGGTGCTGGTGGCTCAGCTCGGCGATGGCCGCGAGTATTCAGGGTCAGCCGACCTGCGGCTCTCCATCGTCCCTGGTGAGGGACCCCCGATGTTCTCCCCCGGGGCCCAGTTCGTCGGCAGCGCCGACCGACCGGCCCGAGCCGACGACGAAGAGCTGGCGCGTCGCCTGCGCCGCAGCCTGCGCGCCGCTCTCGACCGTGCCGGTGGGCTCCCCATCGAGGACCCTGAGACAGTGGCCGAGACCGCCGGCCGGATACCGGGCTACACGGATCAGTTCGACGTGCGCAGCCTCGTGGAACAGGTCAGAGACCTGGGGCCCGACCCCGATGCGATACTCGATTCCACGACGACATGGGGTCTCGTCGCCCTCCTGGACGTGCTCGGGGTGGCCCACGACATGATCGACGACGACTTCCCGGTCGACGACCTCCTGCGTTACGGGGAGCTGCGGGACAACCCAGGCGGCCCCGAGGTCACGGTGTGGCTCGACGACCTCGCCTAGACCGACGGCTGCGGTACTAGGCGAGCACGGTGATCGGCGGGTAGTCGTAGCTGCCGTCGAGGATGGCCTGCCGTGGCAGGTAGAGCCGCATGATCAGGTTGAACGGCCCGGCGGGCACGGGCAGCCAGTTGGTCTCGTGGCCGGGTGGCGCCGTCTGCTGGAGGTAGACGTCGATCGATCCGTCCTCGTTGGCGGCCAGCCCGGGGGTGTCGCCGCTGATCGAGTAGCGACCGGCCGGATTGGGCACGAGGAACATGTCCTCGCCGTAGACGGTGAGCGACCAGAAGCCGTCGACCGGCGGTAGGTCGTCGGCGGGAAAGCGGATGCGGTAGCGCTTGGTCCCATCGAGCGGCTCATCGTCGCTGGCCGCGGTGGCCACGGGGTAGACGGCCTCCTCGGCGGGGACCGGCCCCCAGAAGTACCGGGCGATGACGGCCCGTTCGCGCAGGCCCTGGTTGGTGTCAGCCCGGCCGAGCTCCAGGTTCACGTTCCAGCCGTTGACGTTGCGGACGCCGACGCCCGTCGGTTCGGCGAGCTCGTCGAGCCCGCTGGTGACCGCGCGGCGGAGCGCGGCGATCTGCGTCCGGTCCGCGTCGGTGATCGGATGCCGACCCGCACCGACGCCGAGCGCCTCGGCGGCGGTGATGGCCGCCTCCTGTTCGTCGCTCACCGGCGGGTTGCCCACCAGCGCGTCGCCGAGCTCGTCGAAGAACTCCACGCCGTTGTCACCGACCGACTGCGGGGTGTCGACCGGTGGCGGTAGGGCGGGAGCATCCGGTGGGGTAGGCGTCCCGGCGACCGCGGCCAACGGACGGAGCTCGAACTGCCGGCCGACCGCGGCGGCCGGCGCGGCGTCCCCATCATCGACGGCCCGGAGCCGTCCGAGCACGAACGCCAGGGCGGTCGGGCAGTCCAACCGCTCGAGGTCGTCGGGGATCGTGTCCGCACCATCGCCGTGGTCGGGAGCGACCACGACCCACGAGCCCGCCCGACCCCCGGTCGCCCGGGTGCCGATCAGTCCGAACCCGCCCATCCAGGCATCGAGGAACTGCAGCACGTAGTAGCGGTCGGCGATCTCGGGAACGCTGAGCACCTGCGGTCCACCGCGGAGGTCGAGGACCGCCAGGGCGTAGACCGTGTCGCGGTTCGGTGCGACGACCAACCGGGAGCTCGGATCGACGAGCCGGGGAGTGACGAACAACCGGTTGACCCCGATCAGTTGAGCGAAGGTCTGCATCGTCCGGACCGTCGTGACCAAGGGGATGCCGGCGAGGAAGGCGGCCTCGGCCACCGCGGCGAGGTCCAAGCGGTCCGCGCGGTCCTCGTTCCGTCCTGCGCCGGACGAGCATGCGGTCACGAAGCCCCCGGCGGCGACGCCGGCTGCGATCCCGAGCGTGCCGCGGAGGAAGTGCCGTCGGGCCAGGTTGTCCATCGAGCCCCCCTTCGATCGGCGATCGGGGTGACCACGCGCGCCTCGGGGACGGGCACGGTTGCGCGCTGCCTCAGGAGCCACCGGAACAGCACCCAGCCCTCCCGGTGTCCGGCGGTGTCGAGCCAGTTGGCCTCGCCGGCGTGACTCGACTCGCGCGGGCCGACCACAACCCGCAGCATCCCATCAGGGTCGATGGTGGCGGTGCGGGCGTTGAGGCCGGTGGTCCGCGTGCGGTGGTCGAGCGACTGTCCCCATCGATTGGCGAGGTGCACCCCCCAGTAGCGGCAAGCCGGCGGCTCGACCTCGATCGCCAGCACCTCCCCGGGCTCCAGCTGATACCAGCACACGACGTAGCCGGCGTCCGGGGTGCCGTAGACGCCGTGGCCCAAAACCGGCGTGAACTGGTTGGCCGCTCGCCGGGCCTGCTCGGCCCGCTCGTTGGCGAGCGTGGCAGCCCTCGTCACGAACCGCGCCGTGTCCCGGGCGAGCCGGGCGAAGCGGAGCCGATCGAGCGGAGGGTCGGGGAGAAAGCCCGTGTCGGCCGTACCTCGGTCTCCGAGGCCGCCACCGACGACGTCGATCGCGTACCGGGCCGGGATCTCCTTCGCTCGGTCGAGGAAGTACTGGCGTGCGATCACCGTGTTGGCCCGGGGATCGAGGGGGATCCAGTTGCCCGGCTGCTCGTCGGCCGACAGGGTGACCTCGAACGACCCGTCGGGCCCGAAGACCATGTCGGTGTCCGCGAGGTTGTCCACCCGGGTGCTCTCGCCCTTGGCCACGTTCCCCGAGTACACGCAGAAGGCGAGGTAGGTGGGAAAGCCCCGGTGGCCGTGGATGCGATACGTGCGCGTGCCGGTGATCAGCGCGGTGTCGTAGTCGGTGTCGGGGTTGTCGAAGAACAGCTTGCGCACCGGCGTGACGCCCGGCAGGAATAGCGGATGCGCTGAGCCTCGCAGCGCCATCCGGTCCAGCTGCTCGGCCAGCACGGCCAGGATGTAGCGGTAGCCCTCGAGGACGTCGATGTCGTCGATGTCGCGGACCCGGGTGATCTCGGTGACGGTGCCGCCGGCGGCGACCAGGGCCTCGACGAGCTCCTGCCACAGAGAGACCAGTACCTCCTTGGAGTCGTCTGTGGCGCTCCGATCGGGGCTCATCCCGCCCCTCGCTCTCGCGCTCATGGATCGATCAGGGCTTCGGTGACGACCCGGGCCGTGTTGGCCTGCCCGTAGGTCGCGCTCCGATCGCCAGGGCCGAGCCGGACGACCACGGTGTCCGAGCCCGGGTCGACCTGCACCACCTGTCCGCCGAGGCCGCGGGCCCAGTACATGTCCGCGGGGGCGTTCGGCACCAGCTGGACGTGGGGGGCGGTGGCCGCCTGCTCCCTGGTCAGCGGGTGCAGCGGATCGGTCACCGGACCGAGCCGGTTGAGCCACCAGAGGTAGCCGTAGGCGGCGTTGATGTCCTGTGACGGTTGGTCGGTGGCGGCGTCGACCCATGCCTGGGGGATGATCTGGTCCTCGGCCCACCGGCCGTTGCGGAGGAACAGGTAGCCGAACCGGGCCATGTCCTCGCAGGTGGAGTGGACCCCGAAGAACATGTTGGTGTTGCCGGCGCCGTCGCTGGTCATCGAGGTGTGGGTCATGCCGAGCGGCCCGAACAGGCGGCTGGCCGCGAAGTCCGCCGGATCCTCGCCGGTCGCCGCCTGGAGGACCGCGTCGAGGGTCTGGATCGCCGCGTTGTTGTAGACCCAGGTCTGGCCGGGTGGGACGTCCTGGCCGAGCCCGATGCCGAACGCGGTCCGGTCGGTGGCCTGCACCAGGTTCACGTAGTCGCTGACCAGATCCCAGTGCCGCCCAGAGTCGTTGCTCAGCAGGTCCTCGATGGTGATGTCGGCGGCGGCCGTGCCGGCCCATTGGGGGATGTACTCCGCGGCCCGGTCGTGGATGTCGAGCGCTCCCTCGGCCTGCGCGATGCCGATCAGCGTGCTGGTCACGGATTTCGTGGCCGAGAAGATCTCCCGGCTGGTCGTCGCGTCGGCGCCGTTCCAGTACCAGTCGGCCACCAGCTCGCCGTGCCGGATCACCACCAGGCAGTGGGAGGCATTGGCTTCCGCCTCGGCCGCGATGTCGTCGAGGACGGCGGGATCGAACCCCGCGTCGGCCGGGTCGACCCGGCTCCAGCTGTCGCCGGGATAGGTGTTCTGGCCGGGGGTACAGGCGCCAGCGACCAACGGGAGGAGGACCAGCACCAACCCTGCGAGCAGTCCGATGCGGCGGCGTCCGACCGGGTCCCATCTCATCGCTGCATCCCCCTGGCGTCGTGTAATGCTAATCATTAGTCGAGTCGCACCTTAGGGTAAGGACGTGGCGAGCTCAAGCACGAGGGATGCACTGCTCGAGCAGGGCGCGCTGCTGTTCGCCCGGCAGGGGGTGACGGGGGTGACCGCCCGCCAGCTCCACGAGGCGGTCGGGGCCCGCAACGAGTCGGCGCTCCACTACCACTTCGGCAACCGGCAGGGTCTGGTCGGCGAGATCCTCCGTCAGCACCTCGCCGCCATCGAGGCCCGGCGAGCGCCGCTGGTCGCGGCGATCGTCGCCGACGACCGGTCGGGCGATCTGCGGGCGTTGGTGCACGCTCTCGCTGCGCCCATGGCCGAGGACCTCGCCACCGCGCTCGGCCGAGCCCACCTCCGGCTGGTTGCCCAGCTCAGCCATCCCTCGCTGGCCTACGAGACCCCGTTCCGGGTGGTGGACGCACCGGCCGGCCGGGCTGTCGCACGGTGGCTGCACCTGGCCCTCCAGGGGCTGCCCGACGCTGTGAGCACCGAGCGGCTGGCCGCGTTGCGTGGTCAGCTCATCAGCCTCTTCGCCCAGCGGGCCGAACTGCTCGACGAGGAGCCCGGCCGGCACGCGTCGGCCACCGAGCTGTTCCTCCAGAACCTGCTCGATCTGCTGGTCGCGGGCCTGACGACTCCTCCCTCCCGGGAGACGCTCGCCGCCATCGAGCAGCATTAATGCTTGACATTATCCCCCTTCTTACCGCAGTATCGCGCTGAGGCTCGTCAGCTCCGGCCGATGTCCGGTCGGGGTCCCGTCGGGTCATCCGCTTCGGGGGGAACCATGCGACATCCGCGGCTTAGCGCGGCCCTGGTGGCCGCGCTCGTCATCGGCTCCGTGCTCGGCGGTGCAATGACCCCGCCGGTGGCCGACGCCCATCCGGGCCACGGGGGCACGCCGACCCGACCCGTTCTCCTCGTGGGCGGCACGTTCGGTCCGGTGAGCTACATGAACGCCGCCAAGGCCTGGTTCCAGGGGCAGGGCTTCACCGTCTACTCGATGCAGCTCTCCGGATCGCCGCCCGGATCGGATGACATCCGGATCTCGGCCCGAGCGGTCTGCGACCAGATCGACGCCATCCGCGCGCAGACGGGAGCCAGCCAGGTCGACGTCGTCGGGCACTCGCAGGGCGCGCTCGCCGTTCGGTACTGCGTGAAGTTCCAGGGTGGCATGGACGACGTCGCGACGATGGTGTCGCTGGGTGGCGTCGACTACGGCACCAGCCGGGGCTATCTCTGCGGGTCGACCGGCTGTCGTCAGATGCGTCCGGGCTCGTCGTTCCTGACCGAGCTCAACGCCGGTGACGACACGCCGGGTGCCGTGCGCTACGTCAAGCTCTGGAGCTACCCGGCCAACGGCGGCATCGACGGCGAGAGCGCGCCACTGCAGGACGGAGCCACCAACGTCGGCGTGCAGGACCGCTGTCCGGGCCGCAGCCTCGACCACCGGGCTGAGTACGACGACGGGGCCATGCGCGATCTGCTCTACGACGCCTTCCTTCAGTTCCCGCCGACGACGACCTGCCCGTGAGCGGGGGAGCGATCGGGAACCGGGCGGTGGGGCTCGTGTACCCTGCTGCCCACTTATGGCCCTGTTACGACGCGCGCTCGCGGCCGTGAGCATCGCTGGTCTGATCGCTGTGGTGCTCCGGCTCCGAGGCAGCGGTGGGACGCCACCCCAATCCGGTGGCTGGCGCGAGCTCCGTGGCCCGGACCTCCGCTGATCGCCTGCGGTCGAGAGCAGAAGCGCGCCGATGAAGGTCCTCGTCCACGGGTTGGGTGCGGTTGGCGCCCGTGCCGCCCGCTTCCTGACCGCCCACGACGAGGTGGAGCGGCTGCTGGTGGCCGACCTCGACCGCAAGCGGCGCGATGCCGTCGCCGCCTCGTTGGGGGCACGGGCCAAGCCGGTCGACGGCCGCGATGACGCGGCGGTCAGCCGGGCCGACGTCGTGGTCCTCGCCACCCCCAGCGCTCGCCAGGTGCCCCTGGCCCGGGAAGCGGTCGCCGCGGGCCGGCACGTCGTCGCCACCGCCGATGGCCTCTCGGCGGTGAAGGCGCTGCTGGACCTGGATGCCGAGGCCCGCGAGCGGGGGATCGGCGTCCTGGTGGGCTGCGGCTTCTCGCCCGGGCTGTCCTGCGTCCTCAGCCGGCACGCCGCCAGCCAGTTCGACCAGGTGGACGAGATCCACGTGGCCCGGCACGGCACCGGTGGCCCGGCGTGCGCCCACCAGCACCACGCCGCCCTACGTGGCCTGGGGATCGACTGGCGTGACCGGGCCTGGACCCGACGGCCGCCGCGCTCGGGTCGCGAGCTGTCGTTCTTCCCTGATCCGATCGGTGCCCTCGACTGCTACCGGGCGGCGCTGCCCGATGCGCTGCTGCTGGTCCCGGCGTTCCCGGGCGTGAGCCGCGTCACGGCCCGCCTCGCGGCCACCCGGCGCGACCGATGGACGTCCGGCCTCCCGATGATGCGCCGCCCGCATCCCGAGGGTCGCATCGGTGGCCTGCGGGTCGAGGTGCGCGGCCGGCGGGGGTCGGTCCACGACATCGTGGTGCTCGGCGCCATCGATCGCCCGGCGGTGGGAGCGGGCACCGTGGCCGGCCTGACCGCCTGCTGGCTCGGCCAGGGCCGCATCGGTCCGGGGGCCCGGGGGCTGGCCGAGGCGGTGGATCCGCTGCGCTTCCTCCACGACCTGTCGGACGCGGGCGTCCGGGCCGCGGTCTTCGAGGGCTCCGCCGCGGGCTAGCGGCCCGACAGTCTGGGCGTCGCGACAGGGATCCGACGCCGCCTCTGCCAGAATCGCGGTTGTGATCGTCGATTGTGCGGTCTACGTGAACGGCCAGCGCCAGCCCGGTGAGCTGGACCTCCACTCCGCACTCCAGGTCGCGCAGGAGGGTCCCGACCGGTTCGTGTGGCTGGGCCTCCACGAGCCGACCGACGCCGAGTTCGCCATGACCGCCGAGGAGCTGAAGCTCCATGAGCTCGCCGTCGAGGACGCGGTCCACGCACATCAGCGGCCGAAGCTCGAGATCTACGACGGGATGCTGTTCGTCGTGGCCAAGACGGCCCGCTACGACGACCCCAGCGAGTCGGTGGAGTTCGCCGAGATCCAGATCCTCGCCGGCCACGGCTTCGTGATCACCGTGCGGCACGGCACCGCGAGCCCGTTGACGCAGGTCCGCAGGACGATGGAGTGCGACCCCGAGCGCTGTGCCCAGGGGCCGCTGGCCGTGGTCCACGCGATCCTCGACCAGGTCGTCGACGACTACTTCCCCGTGCTCGACGGCCTCGACAACGACATCGTCGAGAGCGAGGAGGAGGTCTTCTCCGGTGACCGGCTGAACCCCGCTCCCCGCATCTACAAGCTCAAGCGCCAGGTGCTCAACCTGTTCCGCTGCATCGAGCCCCTTCTGGACGCCGTGACCGCCTTGCGGAACGGACAGCATCCGTTCGAAGGCACGGATCTCGGCCACTACTTCCGCGACGTCGAGGACCACCTCCACAAGGCGGCGCTACGCGCGAGCAGCCAGCGGGAGATGCTGTCCGACGCGCTGAACGTCAACCTGGCCCAGATCACCGTGCAGCAGAACGACGACATGCGGAAGATCTCGGGCTGGGCGGCGATCGCCGCGGTGCCGGCCATGTTCGCCGGGATCTGGGGCATGAACTTCAGGCACATGCCGGAGCTGAACCAGACGTGGGGCTATCCGCTCGCCGTCCTGCTGATCATGGGTACCTGCTACTTCGTCTACAGCCTGCTGCGCCAGCGCGGCTGGCTCTGAGCCGCGGCGGGCGGTCCGCGGCCCGGCCATCACGTGCGGTTCAGGAGCTCCAGCAGCTCGTCGTGGATCAGCCCGTTGGTGGCGACGCCGCTGCCCGCGGCCGGCGAGGGCTCACCGCCCAGGCTGGTGAACCGGCCCCCGGCCTCGGCGAGGATCACCGGCATCGCGGCGACGTCGTAGAGGTTCACGATCGGGTCGACCATCGCGTCCACCCGACCGGCGGCCACCAGCGCGTAGCCGTAGCCGTCCCCCCAGGTGCGGAGGTCGGCGCCGGCGCGCTTGCAGGCCAGCAGCGCCGGCTCGGGCCAATGCCCGTAGCTGCTGGTGGTGAGGTAGGCCCGCCGCACCGCCGTCGTGGCGCTGACCGTCGCCCGCCGGGTCTCGGCCCCCGAGGACATCCAACAGCCCTGACCCCGGCCGGCCCACACCGCCTGGTCGAGCGCCGGCAGGCCGATGACGCCGACTGCCGCACCGTGCTCGTCCTCGTAGGCGAGCAGGGTCGAGTAGAGCGGGACACCCCGGGTGAAGGCCTTGGTGCCGTCCACGGGATCGATGATCCAGCGGCGGCCCGAGCTCCCGTCGGTCGGCGGCTCCTCCTCGCCGACGATGCCGTCGGCCGGGCACTCCTCGGCCAGCCGCTCGCGCAGCCATCGCTCGGCCGCGCGGTCGGCGGCGGTGACCGGGGAGCCGTCGTCCTTGCGGTCGACCTGCAGGTCCGCGGTGCCAAACCACTGCAGGGTCAGCGCGCCGGCCCGGCGCACCAGATCACGGGCGAACTCCACCACGTCGGTGTCGACCGGAGGGGGAGGAGGTGGCTGCGGGCGACCGGATGTCTCCGACACCCGGCCATCCTGTCAGGCCGGGGCGAGCACGAAGAACAGGCGACCGGAGCAGGTCGTCTTGCCCTCGACGGTGGCGGTCCCGGTGCCCCATCCACCCCGCCCGGAGAGGCGCTCGAGGGTGACCGCGAGGGCCAGCTCGTCGCCGGGTACGACCTGGCGGCGGAACCGGACGTCCTCCACCCCGCCGAACAGGGGGAGTCGCCCGGCGTACTGCTCATCGGCCAGGACGCCGATCGCTCCGGCCTGGGCCAGCGCCTCGAGCTGCAGGACCCCGGGGAAGATCGGTCGGCCGGGGAAGTGTCCGGCCAGGAAGGGCTCCTCGCCGGTCACCCTGTAGAGCGCCTCGACCCGCTCCCCGGGCGCGAGCTCGAGCACCTGGTCCACGAACCGGAACGGCGGACGGTGCGGTAGCAGGCCGACCGCCTCCCCCAGGTCGACGGTCATGGCGACACGGACTCGGCCGAGGGCTTGGCGGCGGCGGGGTCGGCCAGCGCCACTGCGTGGGCGCCCCCGTCGACGTGGACGATCTCGCCGGTGGTCGCGGGGAACCAGTCCGAGAGCAGGGCGACGCAGGCCCGGGCGGTCGGCTCGGCGTCCCGGACGTCCCAGCCGAGCGGCGCCCGCTGGTTCCACTCGGCCTCGATGGCCGCGAACCCCGGGATCGACCGGGCCGCCATGGTGCGGAGCGGCCCGGCCGACACCAGGTTGACCCGGATGCCCCGGGGCCCGAGGTCACGGGCGAGGTAACGGGCCGTTGCCTCCAGCGCGGCCTTGGCGACACCCATCCAGTCGTAGGCCGGCCAGGTCTGCCGGGCGTCGAAGTCCAGGGCGACGATGCCGGCACCGGCTGGCATCAGCGGCGCCATCGACTCCGCCAGCGCCTTGAGTGAGTAGGCGGAGATCTGCAGCGCGATGGCCACGTCGTCCCATTCGGCGGCCATGATGCCGGTCGGCTGGCCGAGGCAGGCCTCCGGGGCGAAGCCGATGGCGTGCACCACGCCGTCGACGGCGCCCCAGCGCCGGTCGAGCTCGGCGGCCAGCGCGGCGTGGTGGGCGGGGTCGGCCACGTCGAGCTCGAGCACGTCGGGTTGGCCCGGGAGGCCTCGTGCCACCCGCTGGGTCAGTCGCATGGCCCGGTCGAACGACGTCAGCACCACCTCGGCCCCGGCCTCCACCGCCATCTGGGCCACGGTGGCGGCGATCGAGTCCTTGGTGAGGACTCCGGTGACCACCAGCTTCTTGCCTTCCAGAATCACGGGAACCCTCCGCGGTGGGTCGGGACGATCGGAACGGTCAGAGGGGGATGTTCTCGTGGCGCCGACGCGTCGGCCGCTCCCGCCGGGCCATCAGCGCCCGCAGCGCTTCGGCCACCACCAGCCGGGTCTCGGAGGGGTCGATCACGGCGTCGATGTAGCCCCGCTCGGCGGCCACCCGGGGGGAGAGGTGCTCGGTGGCGTAGTCGGTCTCGAGCTCGCTGCGACGGACGCCTCGCTCGCCCTCGTCGGCGATCCGGGCCAGCTCCTTGCGGTGGACGATCTCCACCGCGCCCTTGGCCCCCATGACGGCGATCTCGGCCGTCGGCCAGGCCAGCGCGCAGTCGTTGCCCATGGCCTTGCAGTCCATGACGATGTAGGCGCCGCCGTACGCCTTGCGGAGCACGATCGAGATCCGGGGCACCGTCGCCTCCGCGTAGGCGAAGGCCAGCTTGGCGCCGTGGCGGACGATGCCCCGCCACTCCTGGTCGCGGCCCGGGCGGAACCCCGGCGTGTCGACCAGCGTGAGCAGCGGCAGGTTGAAGGAGTCGCACCAGCGGACGAACCGGGCGCCCTTGAGCGAGCTCTCGATGTCGAGGGCTCCCGCGAGCTGGCTCGGCTGGTTGGCCACCACGCCGACGGCGATGCCGGCAATGCGGGCCAGGCCGACGACCATGCTGGGGCCGTAGCTGCCCCGGAGCTCGACGAACCAGTGGTCGTCGACGATCTCGGCGATCACCTCCCGCGTGTCGTACGACGACCGTTCGTTGCTCGGGACGATGACCCCCACGTTGCCGCAGCCCCGGTCGGGGGGATCGGTGCCGATGACGGTCGGCGCCACCTCCAGGCTGTTGGCGGGCAGGAACGCCAGCACGTCGCCGACCACCTCCAGTGCGTCGGCCACGTCCTCGGCCACCGCATCGGCGACGCCGGACCGCTCGTGATGGGTCCACGGACCGCCGAGCTGCTGCGGATCCAGGCCGTCGATGCCGGTCATGCGGGCCGTCGCGGCGGGTCCGTTGACGTACAGCGTGGCCCGGCTGGTCATCACCACCAGATCGGCCAGCCCGGCGGCCACCGCTGGACCGCCGAGGCACGGACCGTCGAGCACCAACGCCGTTGGCACCACGCCGGATGCCGCGGCGAGCTCCCGCGCCACCAGCCCCAGGCCCTCCAACGCGGGGAGCCCGGCGTCCGGCTCGAGCCCGGCCCGGTCGACCACGCCGACCACGGGGACGCCGTTGTCGATGCCGGACCGGATGGCCCGCGCCACCACCGGAGCGTCGGTTGCCGTGACCGCACCGTGGAACCAGGCCACCGGCCGATCGTCGAACCCCGCCAGCTGTCCGATGCCGGCGGATGCGGTGCCGGACCGGTCGGATGCGATGGGGAGACGCGGCTCGGCGACCGATCCCATCAGGGCGTCACCGAGAGGACCCCTCGACCCCGGTGGGCGGCGGGCCGACGACGAGGGCGGCGTTGTGGCCGCCGAAGGCGAACGAGGTGGACAGCGCGGGCGCCGGCTCGATTCGGCGTGGCTCGCCGGCGACGACGTCGATCGGGAGGTCGCAGTGGGTGAGGTTCGCCGTGGGCGGGACCAGACCCCGGGCCGCGCCGAGCATCGCCGCCACCGCCTCGACGGCGCCAGCGGCGCCGATCAGGTGGCCGGTGACACCCTTGGTGGAGGTCACGGGCACGGCGCGCTCGCCGAACACCTTGGCCAGCGCCGAGGCCTCGGCGGCGTCGTTCTGGGGGGTCGAGGTGCCGTGGGCGTTGACGTGGCCGATGTCGGCCGGCGCCAGCCCGGCGTCGCCCAGGGCGACGTCGATGCAGGCGGCCGCGCCGGCGCCGTCGTCGAGTGGCGCGGTGATGTGGTGGGCGTCGCAGGTCATGCCGTAGCCGAGGATCTCGCCGTGGATCGTCGCCCCCCGCTGGAGGGCATGGTCCAGGGTCTCCAGCACCACGAACCCGGCACCCTCGCCCATCACGAAGCCGTCGCGGTCGACGTCGAAGGGGCGGGAGGCGGCTTCGGGCACGGGGTTGCGGCTGAGGGCGCCCATGCGGGCGAAGGCGGCCATGGAGACCGGCGCGACCGAGGCCTCGGTGCCGCCGCAGACCACCACGTCGGCCAGACCCTCGCGCACCAGCCGGGTGCCTTCGCCGATCGCGTTGGCGCCGGTGGCGCAGGCCGTCGCGACGGCCAGGTTGGGTCCGGTCCACCCGTGGTGGATGGCGATCAGCGCGGCGGTGGCGTTCACCATCATCATCGGGACCAGGAACGGGCTGACCCGGGTCGGGCCCCGGGAGGCGTACTCGATGACCTGGTCCTCGAGGGTTCGGATGCCGCCGACGCCCGACCCCGCGACGATGCCACGGCGGTGGGCCGCTGCCGCCAGGTCCCCGCTGGACGCCAGTTCGGTGGCCTCCCGGATGGCGTCCATGGCGGCCGTCAGCCCGAGCAGCGCCGCCCGGTCGGTGCGGCGTGCCTCCTTGGGGCCGACGTAGGGCTCGGGATCGAAGTCCCGGACCTCGCACCCGAAGCCCACCGTGTGCCTGGACGCGTCGTACAGGGTCAGCGGAGCCGCGGCCGACTTCCCGGACAGCAGGCCTTGCCAGAAGTCCTCGGTGGTCTGGCCGGCAGGGGTCTTCACGCCCATGCCGGTGACCACCACCCGGGGTCGCTGGTGAGGGTCAGACGACGGCATGGTCAAGCGGCGGTGGTGCTCGCGGCGACGATCACGTCCAGGGCGTCGCCGACCGTGCGCACGTCGGCCAGGTCGTCCTCTTCGATCGTGATGTCCAGCGCGTCCTCCAGCGACATGACCAGCTCGACCAGGTCGAGGCTGTCGGCCTCGAGGTCCTCGGCGAACGAAGCGGTCTCGACGACCCGGTCGGCGTCGACCTTGAGGACGTCCACCGCGGCGGTGCGCAGAGCGGTGAGGGCTTCGGAGCGGTCCATCTAGATGTTCTCCTTGTACGGCGGTCTCAGGCGGGGAGCTGGATCCCCGCCACGATCATGTCAGCGTCCCATGCCGAGGCCACCATCCACCGGGATGACGGCTCCGGTGACGAAGGAGGCCTGGTCGGAGCACAGGAAGGCCACCACCGCTGCCACTTCATCCGGCCGGCCCAACCGCCCGACGGCGGTGGCCGCGGCCAGCAGTTCGCGCCGGTCGGCCGGCACGGCTTGCAGCATGGGGGTGTCGATCGGGCCCGGCTCGACCACGTTGACGGTGATCGATCGGGATGCGACCTCGCGGGCCAGCGACCGGCTGAACCCCACCAGCCCGGCCTTGGCGGCGGCGTAGTTGGCCTGCCCCGGGGAGCCGGTGGCGGCGACGATCGACGAGACGTTGACGATCCGGCCGAACCGGGCGCGGATCATGCGGCGCAGAGCCCGGCGTGTGGTGCGGTAGGGACCGGTGAGGTCGGTCTCGATGGTGTGCTGCCAGTCGTCCTCGTTGAGCTGTACCAGCAGCTTGTCGCGATTGACACCGGCCGCGTTGACCAGCACCTCGACCGGCCCCAGAGCGGCTTCGACCTCCTCGAAGGCCGCGTCGACACCGACCGGATCGGTGACGTCGAGGTGGACGGGGCGGGCCGTGCCGCCGGCCTCGGTGATCGCTTGGGCGGTCTCGGTGGCGGCGGCCTCGTTGCCGGCATAGCCGACGGCGACCAGCTGGCCGTCGGCGGCGAGCGCCCGGGCGACGGCGGCGCCGATGCCTCCGGAGGCGCCGGTCACCAAGGCGACACGTTTGGTCATTGCGCGGGTCCCCTGCGTGATGCCCGCCAGCGTAGGAGACCGGTGCCGATGGTGAGACCGGCGCCGAACCCGGAGGTGAGGACCAGGCTGCCGTCCCGCAAGGGCTGGGTGCGAGCGACCTCGGCCACCGCCAGGGGGATTGACGCCGCGGAGGTGTTGCCGTGGCGGTCGACGGTCTGGATCGTGCGGTCGGCCGGCAGTCCGATCCGCTCCAGCACCGCCTCGATGATCCGGGCGTTGGCCTGGTGCGGGACGAAGAGGTCGACGTCCTCCGGGCCGCATCCCGCCTGGTCGAGGGTGCGGGCGATCGACTCGGTGACGCCCCGGACGGCCCGGCGGAAGACCTCGCGGCCGTCCATGGCGAGGTAGTGCTGGCCGGTGCGCACGGTCTCGGCCGAGGCCGGGCGACCCGCGCCGCCGGCCGGCACGACCAGCAGGTCGAACGCGTCGGGGTCGCTGACCAGGTCGCAGGCCAGCAGCCCACCCGGCTCGCCACCACTGCCAGCGTGGGGTGCCGGCGGACCCCAGCCGCCCCGGGTGGCCGGGGTGCCCGACCTGTCGGGCACGAGGATCGCTGCACCGGCGCCATCGCCGAACAGCACGGCGGTCGCCCGGTCGGCGGGATCGACGAAGCGGCTCATGGTGTCGGCGCCGATGAGCAACACCGAGCGCGCCACCCCAGCCTC
>Ga0209382_10001851_pt1 | contig 32276 bp, 23 predicted proteins | sample SoiMetdeltSBSDD5_FD_187599 | JGI IMG/M metagenome (GOLD analysis project Ga0209382, IMG submission 187599) | Bulk soil microbial communities from a Populus tree surrounding site in Tennessee, USA - Soil MetaG P. deltoides SBSDD5 (SPAdes) (version 2) | ecosystem: Environmental > Terrestrial >...
ATCGTGGGGTCGTCTGACGACGCCATTATCAGCGCGGATTTAAGGGGGGCCGTCACGAGTTGGAACAGCGGCGCGGAGGAGCTTTACGGCTACGCGGCGGATGAAATCATCGGCAGGCCGGTTGCGACTATATTCCCGACCGGGCGCCGGGATGAAGAATCGCGGATTCTCGAACGCATCAAGACGGGCGAACGGATCAGTCATTACGAGACCGTCAGGCGGCGCAAGGACGGGACCGACGTCGAAGTCTCCTTGACGGCGTCGCCGATCCTGGGCCGAGGCGGCCGAATAATCGGCGTGTCAAAAACCGCCCGCGACATCACCTGGCGCAAGCGCGTCGAAGAGGAGCGGGAGCGACTACATGCCAGGGAGCGCGACGCCCGCGCAGAGGCGGAAGAGGCGAACCGGCTGAAGGACGAGTTTCTGGCCACCATCTCGCACGAACTGCGCTCGCCGCTCAACGCGATCCTCGGGTGGGCCAGGCTCTTGCGCGACCCCCAGGTGCAGGCGGGCCAACTGGGGCGCGCGCTGGAAATCATTGAACGTAACGCGCAGTCGCAGGCGCGCTTGATCGAAGACCTGCTCGACGTTTCGCGCATTGTTTCGGGCAAATTGAGCGTTCAGATGCGCCCCGTCACTCTGAACTCGATGGCGCAAGGCGTCGTCGCCGACATGCGCCCGGACGCCGAGGCCAAAGGCATTGACCTGCGCCTGGTGGAGGATGATGAGATCAAGCTCCTCGGCGACGCCGACCGCTTGCAGCAGGTCGTATGGAATCTGCTCTCGAACGCGATCAAATTCACGCCCGAAGGCGGGCGGATCGAAGTCGGGCTGAAACGCGTCGGGGAGCGCGCGGAGCTGCAGGTGAGCGACACGGGCCGTGGCATCAGCCCCGAGTTTTTGCCGTACGTCTTTGACCGGTTCCGGCAGGCCACTCGCGCCGACGCGCGTTCCCGCGCGGGCCTGGGACTGGGACTGACGATCGTTCGATACATCGTAGAGGCGCACGGCGGGAGCGTTACGGCCGAGAGCCACGGCGTCGGCCTGGGGGCGACCTTCATCTGCAAATTACCGTTGGCGGGCGCCGAACAGGAAGTCGTTCCCGCCGTCGAGCGCCAGCAGGCGCAATTGAAGGTCAGCGCGACGCCGTCACTCAGTGGTATAAAGGTGTTGGTGGTCGATGACGACGAAGACGCGCGCGAAATGTTGAGGGCGGCGCTGAATAGCTACGGGGCCGAAGTTATTACCACCCCCGGCGCGTCCCAGGCGTTGGACGCCCTCGCCTCTGAAAATATCGACGTGCTGGTGTCGGACATCAACATGCCCGAAATAGACGGGTACGAATTGATCCGGCGGGTGAGGGCGATGAAGCCGGAACAAGGCGGGCGGATTCCGGCGGTCGCGCTGACGGCTTACGCGCGCGCCGAAGACCGCCTGCGCGCGCTCCAGTCAGGTTACCAGACGCACGTGCCCAAACCGGTCGAGCCGGCCGAATTGGAAATCGTGGTGGCGACGCTGGCCAAGAGTTTCAAGGGGTATGGTTGAAAGATGAAAAAGCTGAGAGTACTGGTTGTGGAAGATAATGATGAGAGCCGCCAGTTGTACGTCCTCGTGCTGACGCGCGCGGGCTTCGAGGTGAAAGAAGCGGTCGGCGGCGAGGAGGCGCTGCAGATGCTCGACGAATGCGACCCGGACCTCCTCATCACAGACCTCCGCACGCCCTCCATGAGCGGCATCGATCTCATCCGCCGCATCCGCAGCGAAGAGCAGTGGGCGACCCTGCCGATCATCGCCATCTCCGCATACAGCCATGAACAACTCGCCCACGCGGCCCTCCAAGGCGCGACTCGCGTGCTGCGCAAGCCGTTCGAGCCTAACCGGCTGCTGTCCGCAGTCTTCGAATTGACGAGGAAGAAACGCGCCCGGTCGGCCAGTTTTCAGGGTTTAGATTCGGAGACCGACGCGAACCACCAAGAATAATAAACGGAACGGCGGCGGAGCTGTAGCGCAACGGCACTAAGTAAAGCGAGCGATGACGCAGAAGACCACAAAAAGCGCAAAAGAAAAAACACAAGAAGCGCAAAGCCATCAACTATCAACATGTTTCTTTGCGCTTTTTGCGTTCGTTTTGCGCTTTTTGCGGTTAATCGCAACCGATCTAAATTTTGAGGCGATCCCAGCTCAGCCCGAACCGCGCCAGATACTTTCGCAAACGGTCGGCGTCGTTCGGCGCCTTTTTGCGCTCGCGTGAAGAACCGAACAGCGTTCTTCCCGCCTCTGACAGCGTGCGACATTCGTGGCAGACTTTAATCACAGCCACCAACTGCATCCTGTCGAACAGATCGATTTCTTCGAGCCTTTCGGCGTCAAGCATCTCCTCAAGCGGTTTATCGCCGTCATCCAGCCCTGTCGACTTCGACGCGCTCCATGCCGAACTCAATCTTTCGATCTCTTCTTCTACGACCTGGTTCGAAATTCTCCCGCCCGGCGCGAGCGTGGCCATTCGCGTGATAGCCCCGTTCAGATCGCGGAAATTGCCCTGCCAGCGCGCGCCCGGGGAGACGGCGAATTTCAGAAAGCGGGATCGGGCCTCGCGGCTGAACGTGACGAGCGCCCCGTTGCGCCGCGCGTATTCGCTCAGCTCATATTCCAGATTCGGCTCGATGTCCTCCGCGCGTTCGCGCAGGCTCGGCATCCTGAAAGTCCACAGGTTGATGCGCGCCAGCAAGTCTTCGCGGAACCGCCCTTCGCGAACCATCGCCGCCAGGTCGCGGTTAGTTCCGGCGATCAACTGAAAATCGCTCTTCACTTCGCGATCGCCGCCGAGCGGGAAGAACGTCTTCTCTTCGAGAGCGCGCAGCAGCATCGTCTGCTCGTCGACTCCCATCTCGCCGATCTCGTCCAGAAAGAGCACGCCGCCCGAAGCCGCGCGCAGCAATCCGGGCCGGTCCTTCAGCGCGCCGGTGAACGCGCCTTTGACGTGGCCGAAGAGCGTGCTCATCGCAGCGTCGCCGCGAATCGTCGCGCAATTGACCTCGACGAAATCGCCTGTCACTTGATGCCGCTCGCGTTTCAATTCATAGATTCGCTTCGCCAGCCGCGACTTCCCCGCCCCGGTCGGTCCCATCAGCAACAGCGGGTCGCGCGAGCGGAGGGCAACCTCTTCGATCCGGTCGATCAATTGGTTGAAAGCCTTACTGCGCGTGTCGATGCCCGATTTCAAAAACGAGACGCCCTGCTCACGCTCCTTCTGAAAGCGCGACGCGATGCGGTCGTATTTCGACAGGTCGAGGTCGATAATTCGATACCAGCCGGCGGTCTCTCCGCGTTCGCGCCCTTGACCCATCGCCGTTTGAATCAGCTTGCCGGGAAAGTATCTGGCCTCGGTCAACAGGAACATGCAAATCTGCTGCACGTGCGTGCCGGTGGTGATGTGGACCAGATACTCCTCGCGCGCAGTGTCGAATTTCTGATTGCGTGCGAAATCGTGCAGCGCGCCGTAGACCTCTTCCAGGTCCCACGGGTCGTTGAACTCCAGCCGCGTCGAACGCACCATCGTCTCCGGCGAGACCGAGCCGATGTCATCGATGATCGTCCGCGCCAACCTTTCATACCGCTTCTGGTAAAGCATCTCGAACCGCCTGACGATCAAATCTTCCTGCTGGCACACGGCAACTGTAGGCCGCCAGCGGTCCCAACGCTCAGGCCCATCGCCGCCGTCCATACTTGACCCCAACATCCCAATTACGACTATCTCTTTGGCCATAGAATAAAATCTAACTCCGTAGCGATTGGGATAATAATTTCTGCGCTCGGAATCTCCAAGCGATTCGGCAAAAATTATGCCGACGAGCAAAATCTCAAGCCGGTTCAACAGTTTGAATAAGACTTCCGAGTGTTTTTCAGATCATGGTATGGCGCGTGCCCTTATGCCTGGCTTCGTAAGCAGTGATGAAGAGAGAACGGAAGCAGGCGGACTTCGAATGTGTTCGCCAATGAGAGACAAAGATGCGGAAGATCAAGTTCTCAACCACGATCCCCGGCGGCGACCGTCGACACTACCTGACCGAAGAAGACGTGATGGTGGTCTTGAGCCGCCTGCCGGAAGAGACCTGGCGGCGATTGCGCGCTGTTCACTTCAACGACCAGGCGAGAGGCAATCGACGTCTTGGCTACGTAACCAGCGGGAGTCGCGAGATCGCCATCTGCGCGCTTCCGCCACGCCTGAGCCTTTCACGCGTGGCGCCAGGACAGCGGTGCGAGCAGTTCGGCGCGAAGCGCGGAGAGCAATGGCCGCCGCTGGCGGTCCGCAGATTTCTTTTGTACGACGTTCTTCTGCACGAGTTGGGCCACTTGCAATTGGTCAATGAAAAGACGAAGAGCGAGAGGCTGCGCTTTGCGCGAGAGAAATGCGCGCAGGAGTTCGCGGACAGATGGCGCAGGAAGCTCTGGTCGGAACACTTCGATCACCCCGACCCGGTTCACAACGCGCCGGTTCGCTTTTAAAGGAGGAGCGCAATGGCAAGCAAGAACCTGTTCAAAACTGTCGCCGGCAAACTTTTGCCCAAGACTGACGCGCTCAACGAGCATCTTGCCCCGGCCTACGCATTGTCGCCGAAGGCGCAGCTCGCGCAGTACGCCGCGACCGGTTGTTTGAATCATACCTTCTACGCCGACGCCGACGAGCAGCTCGCCAAAGTGATCGAGCTTTGCAAGGGCCTCGACGCGGAGTTCATCGCCAAGACTGCGATCTACGCCCGCGAGCGCGGCCTTATGAAGGACATGCCGGCGCTGCTCTGCGCCGTCCTGTCGGTCAAGGACGTGAAGACGCTCGCCCGCGTCTTCCTGCGCGTGATCGACAACGGCAAGATGCTTCGCAACTTCGCGCAGATCGTGCGTTCGGGCGCGGTCGGTCGCAAATCGTTCGGCGCCGCGCCGAAGCGTTTGATCAACGAATGGTTCGGCGCGCGCAGCGACGGAGAGATATTCAAAGACTCGGTGGGACAGGCGCCGTCGCTGGCGGACATCGTCAAGATGATCCATCCGAAGCCGGCCACGGCGAGCCGCGCGGCGCTCTACGGCTACTTCATCGGCCGCGAATTCGACGCCTCGGCGCTGCCCCCGATCGCGCGCCAGTACGAGCGGTTCAAGGCCGGCGAGACGCCGGATGTTCCTAACGTGCCGTTCCAGATGTTGACCAGTCTGCCGCTAGGCGCGAAGGACTGGGCGACCATCGCTCGCGCGGCCTCGTGGCAGACGACGCGTATGAACCTTAACGCCTTCGCGCGCCACGGGGTTTTCAACGAGCCGGGACTCGCGGAGCTGATCGCCGACCGTCTGCGCGACGAGCGCGCGATCCGCAAGGCCCGCGTCTTCCCGTACCAGTTGCTCGCGGCTTACCTGAACGCGAGCGGCGATCAGATTCCGAGCGTCGTGCGCGAAGCGCTTCAGGACGCGATGGAGACCGCCATCGGCAACATCCCGAATGTTGAAGGCAAGGTTTACGTCTTCCCCGACATTTCGGGTTCGATGCATTCGCCGGTGACGGGTTACCGCAAGGGCGCAACCAGCAAGGTTCGCTGTGTTGACGTGGCCGCGCTGGTGGCCGCTGCTGTGTTGCGCCGCAACCCTCGCGCCGAGGTCATCCCGTTCGAGAGCAAGGCGCTTGAGATAAGTCTCAACCCGCGCGACAGCGTGATGACCAACGCCGAGAAGCTGGCCAGCCTCCCCTGCGGCGGCACGAATTGCAGCGCGCCCCTGGCGCTGCTCAACCGGCGCAAGGCCCTTGGCGACCTGGTCGTCTACGTCTCGGACAGCGAATCGTGGATCGACGCGCCGAGTTACGGCCGCTTCGGCGGCGGCGCCACCGAGACGATGACCCAGTGGGCCGAATTCAAGCGGCGCAATCCGCAGGCGCAGATGGTCTGCATTGACATTCAGCCCTACGGCACGGTCCAGGCCCAGGAGCGCGAAGACATCCTGAATGTCGGCGGCTTCTCGGATCAGGTCTTCGAGCTGATCACGGAATTCGCCGCGGGACGTTTGAGCGACGAACACTGGGTCGGCGTTATCGAGGCCATTGAGATGTAACAAATGAACGACAGTCTGAAACCACGGATCAACACTGATGCGGCGGATTTCAAAGGATAATCCGTCCAGATCCGCCGCATCCGTGAAAATCCGTGGTCACGAAAGGTTTTACGGACATCGAATCGTTGAATTCGCGGCAGTGGCGCGAGTGGTAACGAGCGCAGCTTCATCAGGTCGCCGCGCTCGTTACCGCTCGCGGTACTGATAGTCGGCGAATGCTGGTTGGGAGTACAGGTAACAATGGGTTCGATTCCCATCTCCTCCATCAATTGTGGGGGAGATAGGTCTCTCACCGATCTTGTCGCCGACGAGATAAAGTTAAACAGAATCTGCGACGAATGCCGATGGAACTACATCACCTGATAAGTGCGGGGACGCGGGTGCAAATCCCGCCTGCGCCATTCACTTGCGGCGCAGTAGCTCAGTAGTAGAGCACGACGTTTCATCACTTTGGTCGTCGCAATATTTCCGAACGTCCTCAGCCCTTTGGAGCCAGGCCGCTGGTTTATTTATAAATCAGCGGCTCCCTCCTCCGGAGGAGCGTAATGTTTATAGCTCGCAACAAGGCGCGACGAATGCAGAGCCCACTTGTCGTCGCGCATGATTTTTGAAACGTGGCCGGCCGTCGCCGGACCAAACAAGGAGGCGCATTATGGCCAGGAGACAACGATTTAACGAAGATGGCTTTCCACAAGAAGACTGGCAAGCGACGCCGCGGCTTCCCTTCTGAAACAAACGTCAAGCGAGGAATGCGCGTCGTTCATGGCGACAAAGAACTGATCGAGAAACTGGGGCGCAACGACCTTTGCCCCTGCGACTCCGGTCGCCGGTTTTAAGAAATGCTGCTTGCGCAGCGGGCGATTTGACGGGTCACAGCGTGACTATTACTTTTAGAGAATGAGATGATCACGCAGAGGAACAAGCTCTTTGAATTGCTGCAACGATACGGCTAGGAGGTGATAAACGTCGATGATCATCTGCGCGGTTGGACAGGCCCTGATGGGTTCATTGATGAACTCTGGGTGGTCGAGTCGGCTTGGACTCCCAAAGGATTGAAAGTATGGATCACCTTCCTGGCCGATCCACAAACGCCTAACTTGATCGAACGAAAGAAGGGCCAAGGCGTCTGGGCGGTCAAGGCAGGCCTGCGAAAACCGCCCGAGAGTAGAATCGGAGACGCCGAAGTCTACCTGTCGCTAAACGCCGATTGGGAGAAGCGGCTGCCGGAGTTTTTTCGCCGGCTGTCCGATCTTCGCAAGCAATGAACGGAACAAACGCTCGCGTAGCCGAAAAGGAAGAGGCGCGCCGAAAACGATGAATGCGGTGGTCACGGGCAGAGGTTGAGGCAGAACCTATAGCGGCCCCTGGCTCGAAAAGCCAGAGGCGGGGATCAACAAGCAAGGGAATCGCGTTATCCAAACTGTCCGACCGGCGATGAGCCGGATGTCGGTTCGAATCCGATCGCGAGCATTTTTCATTTTTGCCAGGAATGCTGAGGTGAGTAGTAGAAGCAAACACAAATAGCTAGGATTTTAGACACATATGTTAAGGAGGATGATTCATTTATGCCATCTTTTTTTACTATTAACTTGAACGCCTCTCGAAATTTAGTACGAGCATTGCCAAAGGATAAAGGCCTCGCCGAAGCAAGATGCAGTGTGAAGTTCTTCCTGCTGCCGCAAGATCCTATGGGTGGTATTGCTGACAGTATGATTCCAGATCATATGGTAAGCGATGGGATGGTGAATCGCTATCTAGAGATTTCGCCACCACTTGCTTCTGTGATCCCTGAATTTCAATTGGTCATTGACGAAATTGAGCGCAGCTACGTACTCGGCATGATGTTTTCTGCTGTTTCAGCTTCCTGCGTCGCAATAGAACGAGTATTAAACCTTGCACGAATTCAACTATATAAACATCACGCAACAGTAAAGCAGTTGTGGAATAAAGGACCATTAAATGATTGGAATGAAAATATTGATGCCTTAGCAAAATGGGGCTACCTTGAGGAAGAATTCTCTGACGAGCTAAAACGAATCTATAAAGATATCCGTTGTCAGTACTTGCACTCTGGCTCTGTGGCCGATGTAGCGACTCACGCCTTAAAGAGTGTGAATGCGGCATACGAGCTGCTCACAATATTTCTAGGTTTTCCGGCAGACCTCTTTAGATTCACTAGCGGGATTGAGTGTTTGAATGAATCTGATCCCAGGTTCATCGAATTCTACCTGCCGCAATTGCGCGTTGAGCCGTGATTGCTAAAGGAAAAAATTAAGGTCCAAAAACCATGAGCAACATTCATTACAACCTCATCGAAATCGAAAACGGCGTTCCCATCAAAGCCTGGACGAAAGGCGTGAAGCTGGAGGACGAAGCGAAGAAGCAGCTTTTGAACGTCGCTCAACTGCCGTTCGTCTACCAATGGGTAGCCGCGATGCCCGACGTGCATTGGGGGATCGGCGCGACCGTGGGAAGCGTCATCCCGACCAAAGGCGCGATCATTCCGGCGGCTGTGGGGGTTGATATCGGCTGCGGGATGATGGCAGTGCAAACGACTTTGAACGCGAACCATCTGCCTGACAATCTGCGCAACATCCGCCGCGCGATTGAAAAGGCCGTGCCGCACGGGCGCACCGATAACGGCGGCAAGCGCGATAAAGGCGCGTGGGGCGACATCCCGCGTCGTCAGACCGGCGTATGGCGTCAGCTCGAGATCGGGTACAAAGCGATTATCGAAAAGTACCCGAAGCTGGATCGCGGCAATAACGTCAACCATCTGGGCACGCTCGGAACCGGCAATCATTTTATTGAGGTTTGCCTGGACGAGAACGACCAGGTCTGGTTCATGCTGCACAGCGGCTCGCGCGGCGTTGGCAATCGCATCGGGACGTTCTTCATCGAGATGGCGAAGAACGACATGAGGGCGCACATTGCAAACCTGCCCGACAAAGACCTCGCGTATTTCAACGAGGGCACGGAGCATTTCGACGATTACGTCGAGGCCGTCCACTGGGCGCAGGAGTTCGCGATGTACAACCGCAAGCTGATGATGGAGCAGATAGTCGACGCGGTGGCCGATTCGGGCGAAGTCCCCGAGTTCGAGCTGACCGAGACTGCTGTCAACTGCCATCACAACTACGTCGCAATCGAGGAACATTACGGCGAAGAGGTCTTCGTTACGCGCAAAGGCGCTGTGCGGGCGCGCAAGGGCGATATGGGAATCATTCCCGGCTCGATGGGCGCTCGGTCGTACATCGTGCGCGGCCTGGGTAACGACGAGAGCTTCCATAGCTGCAGCCACGGGGCGGGTCGCGCGATGTCGCGCAACGAAGCGAAGCGGCGTTTCACCACTGCCGATCACGAGAAGGCGACGGCAGGCATAGAATGCCGAAAGGACGAAGACGTGATCGATGAAACGCCTGCGGCGTACAAAGACATCGAGTCAGTAATGAACGCGCAGAGCGACCTGGTCGAGATCGCGCACACGTTGCGCCAGGTCGTTTGCGTGAAGGGATGAAAGACGTCAGACAGGATTTACAGGATGAAGCGGAATGGGGAGAAAGGAGGGATCGTTGAAACACATTCCGTCAATCTTGTGAATTCTGTCTGCGCGGACCGGCGCCGACCGCCGTGGCGGCGGATCGGGATACTGCACGGGTAATGCAATATGGTTCAACCGCCGCGGCGAACGGCGCCGGAAGATTGAATAATCGGCCGAGAGGCTTCAGCCGAATCAACGGACATTTATGCGTGAAGATATGTCGAAGGTCGTGGTCGAACGGCCGCGATGGGGTCATAGTCTGCCCAGCAGCAAGACCCGATTGCGCATCCGGCATTACGACCCGGAAAAAGATTATGAGGATTTGCCGAAGAGGGTTTCAGGCTCTCGCAGCAAATACATCCATGCCGGCGATATCAAATCCTTCACCGATCTGCTCAGCCCGCTGCGTCGTTTCCTGCATACAAACGTCGGCAGGCCGTGGGACAAGGTCTACAGCGAGATGAGGGAGAATCTCGACGACCGAAAGGTAACAGGCCGCCACGTCTTCGAGCACGTTGAAATGGAGGTTGAGACGCATGCGCTGATTGGCGGTTATGGAGAAGTATACATATTGGGATACAACGGCGGGCTTGAACCGATCTACGGGTTATACGTCGACCCGCGAACCGGGCTACTCTGCCGGAGCGAAAACAGACCTCCGTGGAAACAACGCGGCAAATCCAAAACACACGCGCAAGAGGTCAACCACGTCCGGCTGAGCGCGAATACCGGTTACGTTAAAATGAGTGGGATTTGGTACTTCATCGAATACAAGATTTTCGAGAAGCCGGTTGACGGTGATCAGGCTGAACTGACTGCGCTGTTGCGCGAGATACCTGGAGTCAGCGCCTTGCCGGTTTTGATATTGAGAAAGAAACAGCTCAGTCATAAAGAGTTGAAGACCGCGAAACTGAAGAATGATCATCCGCCGGCGGTCAAGGATGAAATGAATCAGCGGTAAACTGAAGTTTATGGCCCCGGCCTTCTAATGGAGCTAGCCATCAAAGGTTATGATGCCGGTTCGACTCCGGCTCATCAGATTGCCAATCTGAGAGCTTGTTCTTCAACATCGAGAATGCTACGGGGCCGCCAGTCTTAGAGTTTGTAGTCCCGCCTTCAGGCGGTTTGATTCGGCAATACAGGCGCCGCCTGAAGGCGGAACTACAAACCCTTTTCCGAAAAAGTTATGAAACGAGAAATAATCATCAAGGACACACACCGTGGATTGCGCTACGAGGATGGCGTGATGACGGGGATTTTGGAAGCCGGCCGTCACCTGATTCCGCGTGAAATCGACCTCGGCTTCTATCGAACTCCGAAAGTGGAGATCACGCTAGTCGACGTGCGCGAACGCGACCTGACGATCAAGGGGCAGGAGATTCTGACCGCCGACAAGGTCGCAATCCGCGTCAGCATCATCGTTCAATTCCGCGTCAGCGACCCGCGCGCGGCGATGCATGAAGTGGCCAATTACGAAGAGCGTCTGTATACGGACGTACAATTGGCGGCGCGCCGCTCGCTCGCGTCGATGACGCTCGAAGAGATTTTGACTAACCGCAACCGGCTGAGCGAGGACATCCTGCGCGACGTCAAAGAGGCCGCGGCGAATTACGGCGTGGCGATCCTGCGCGCCGACGTGAAGGATTTGGTCTTCCCCGGCAACCTGCAAGAGATCATGAACCGTGTGCTCGCGGCCGAACGCATGAGTGAAGCGCAATTGGTCGAGGCCCGCACGAAGGCCGAAACTCACCGTATCGACGCGCAGGTCAAAGCCGAAACCCAGCGCATCGACGCCCTGGTCAAAGCCGACGCGCATCGCGCGGAAGCCGAGGCCCAGGCCGCGGCCTGGAAATTGTCGGCGCAAGCTGAGGCGGAGGCGATTCGCGTCAAGACCGAGGCGGAAATCAACGCTCTACGCGAGCGTGAGCAAGCGGCTGACGCCTACTCGGCGCATCCGGCGTTGTTGCGATTGCAGGAGCTTGAAACGTTGCGTGAGCTGTCGCGGACTGCCAACGCGCGAATTTACATCGGGTTCGATAAGCATCGCGCGCCGGATTCGGGCGCGACGCGCGGCGAATAAGTTAACTCCAGTCCGGTGTTGAGCAAAAAGAACCACGGGGGACACGGGTTCCCCGTGGTTGGTCCTCTTCTGAGTTCAACTCAAGACGGGGATTTAAGTTAACTGACGCTCGCCACCGTCGCCTTCCGCTCCAATTTCCCCCAACCGACGATCACGCCTTTGATCGCGGTCAAGACCGATCGGGCCATCACGTAGTACATCACCTGGCGGTAGCAGTATCGCTGCAAAAAGAGCCACCACAAGAGGCTCCATTGCTCGCGCTTTTCCAGAAGAAAAGCGAACGCCGACGCCAGCGCGTCCACTACCAGAAACAGCGCGTAGTAAAAAAGCACATATTTGAGATCCGTGACCGAGTACTCGTCCGGATGCCACCATCGTTCGACCGCCGCCGAGACAAAAGTCCAGATGAACATCAGGTCCATGACGGGCGAGATCAATGTAAAGAGGATCTGGAAAATCCAGACGTTCGGCATGGCCAGAAAACCGAGCGCGCCGTAATGCGGGTTGACAAGCGCGTCGCGGTGTTTCCACATACATTGCAGCGTGCCGAATGACCAACGGAACCGCTGTTTCGCCAAACCTCGTAAAGTGTCAGGCGCTTCCGTCAACGCGACGGCGTCCTCTTCATAACCGATCTTGTAACCGAGCTTGCGGACTTTGAGCGTCAGGTCCTGATCTTCGGCCAGCGTGTCCGGGGAGAATCCCCCGATCTGTTCCAGCAACTCGCGCCGCCATGCGCCGACCGCGCCCGGCACGACGGTGATGCAGTTGAGCAAAGCGAACGCGCGGCGATCCAAGTTCTGGGCAGTGACGTATTCGAGCGCCTGCCATCGCGTGAGCAGGTTGATGCGGTTGCCGACTTTGGCGTTGCCGGCGACGGCCCCGACCAGCGGATCATCGAAACGCCGCGCGAGCGCGCCGAGCGTATGCGTCGGAAAGATGGTGTCGGCGTCGAGCGCGACGACGATCTCGCCCCGCGCATGTCTCAATCCGAAATTCAACGCCCCGGCCTTGCCGACGTTGGCCCTGGTGAACAGCCGCACGCGCCGGACGTCGCCGAACCGCTCGCGCACGACGTCGCTCGTGCGGTCGCGCGAGCCGTCGTCAATGACGATGATCTCGAAGCGCGGATACTTTGACCCGAGCAGGCTGGCGATAGTTTGCGCGATCACTCTGTCTTCGTTGTAGGCCGGGATGATGACCGAGACGAATGGAAACTCTCCCGCTCTTCCACTCCCTTGCTCTTCCGCCCGCTTCCTCGAACGCCGCCAGTCAACGAAGGCGAGCGCGCCGATGAAGGCCAGGCGCGCCAGGCCGAGCGCGATCCCGGCCAGAAAAACCCACCGCAGCGCCTGGCCTCCGATCGCCATCGCGTAAAACGCCACGACGTTGGCTTTGGAAAAGAAGCCTCTCTCTTGCGTCACGAGCGGCATCGCTTGATCGCGCGTCATCCCGGCCAATTGCGAGATGGTCGCGAAGCGATAGCCCCTGGCCCGCAATTCGCGAATCAGTGAGGGGAGCGCCTCGACCGTCTGCGAGCGGTCGCCGCCGCCGTCGTGCAGCAGCACGACCTGACCCTGTTTGTCGGGATCGGGGTTTTCGACTCCGGCCACAGCGCGTTCGACGATTGCGTCCGCGCCGGGCGGGTCCCAATCGTTCGGGTCGACGCGTAGACCGGCGATGACGTAACCGAGCCGGTTCGCGATCGCCGCCGGCTCGACTTCGTCCGGCGTTTGCGGCTCGGCGTCTCCGAAATACGGCGCGCGGAAGAGCCGTGTTGATCGGCCCGTCAGCGATTCGATCAGTCGCTGCGTCGCAGTCAGTTCTAGCTCCGTCATTCGCCCAGGAATCTCGCCGAGGTTCGGGTGCGTGAACGTATGATTGCCGATGTCATGTCCCTCGGCGGTGATGCGCCTGACCAGGCCGGGATTGACCTGTCCGTTCTTGCCGATGATGAAAAAAGTCGCATGGACGTTTTCGCGTTTGAGAATATCCAGAATCTGCGGCGTCCATATCTCGTCCGGCCCGTCGTCGAAGGTCAACGCTACCATTCCAGGACTCCAGCCCACGCGGCGAATAACGTAGGGTGAGGGGATCTCCAAATATCGCTCCGCAGTGACAAGGCCGTCGCCCTCGTCCACTTTGATCTCGCGCAAGCCTTCTTTCGGCGACGCTTCGACCTGCAAAATCTCGCCCACTCCCTCAAACTCTACGTCGTACCCATACACGATTCGCGTTAAGCCGAATGGGACGGATGGCGCTGATGGGGCCGGTTGGGTTGGCGCCACATCAGGGTACGCGTCCGTCGGCTGGGCGCCGAAGACTGTCCACAGCGACGGGTCTTCCGATCCCATCCGCCACAAGGCAAAACCCGCCACGTCGTATGCCATGGAGGCGCGCATCTGATTGAACGCCGTCACCCCGTCGAGGAACCAGACCGTGTGCTCGGAGCCGTCATCATCTTCGAAACTGAAAAAGGGGTTGCGCGTCTCCGGATCGAATTCGACACTCGCTTCGCTGTCGCGCGCCTCGAGCAAGGCCTCCTGAAACGTCAAAGTTCTGGCCTCTCCATCCTTACGCCAGTCGTAGCCGTATCCGCCGATGCAAATTATTGTACGAGCGCCGTCCAGATCCTTCATTCGTTCGGCGAGCGTCTCTTCAAACCACGGCTGCCCGGCGACACTGCCCGGATCGCCGTCGCCCCAGTGTTCATCATAAGCCGTCAGCAGCAGGTAATCGCTGGCCGCCGCGTATGCGCGATAGTCCCACCCCGAGTCGTCGAAGGGCGCGACCTGCATGACCGTCCAATTACGCCTGCCGAACGCCTCGTGGAGTTCCCGCATAAAGGCGAGCAGGTTTTTCCGCGACGCGTCCGGCGCGTCTTCAAAATCAATGCAGACGCCCTGAAAATGATTGTCGCCGACGAATTGCGCTAGATCATTGACGAGCCGCGAGCGCGAAGCCTCATCGGCGATTTGTCGGGCCAAGGTTTGCGCCTCCCACTCTCCATTTTTCATGTTGTTAATCATCGGAATGATCGGAAGGTCGGGCCGCCGGCCGCGAACCAGGTCGAGCGCGCGCGGGTCAATGTTGGAAACTACCGGATGATCGCCCCCTTGCAGCCACAGCCATTCGGGAACGAGTTGGTCGAGTTGATCCAAATGACGCTTGAGCGATTCATAGCTCGAATCATCCCAATTGACGTAAAACCCGATGGCGAGCGGACGAGAGGCAGGTTGATTGACGTCTGCGGATGGAACCGGAGGTTTGACTTGAGATTTGTCAAACGATCCTTTCAATCCGGCGCGCGCGGCTTTCTGTTCGGCCCGATTGGGGCCGAGCCGTGGCGATTGCGAACGAACGTCAGTTGTGACGGGCGGCTCCGAAATCCGGCGCAGGTTCAATTGCGGCAACGCGGGGCTGACGAGCACGCTGAATATGAAGACCTCAGTAAACGAAGCGACGGCCAGCGCCAGCGAGTAGCCCACTCGCCACAAATAAAGTCTTCGGCGGCCCGCGGGGTCATAAAAAACGGGAAAACTCGCGCCTCTTCGCACTTAACACCATCCCCCTCGCAACCGCGCCGGCGATCGTCAGCGCGATTGCCACTGACTTCCCAAGTAGTGTTTTCTCTATCCCCCGATTTGTCACCTAACCGACAACTTGTAAGCCGCAACATCTATGCCACCGGAGACCACCAGTTTCCGGAGATCAGTAACATACACAGCAAATTGATTGTGTCTCCGTAATAATCTCCATTTCTCCAGTTCTTGATAACCTCCCAACCGGAGTTCAGGAAATCCTGATGAGAGTGGTCCACAATGCATGCCGCAATGAACGGGGCTGTAAAGGCGGCGCTGTTGTAGTCCACAAGCGGCGTCCCATCGAGATTGTAGCCAGCTTTAATGTTTCTAGGATCGGCGCCTGTGCAGCCCTTCAACCAATTGACCACTTTGTTCACCGCGTCCCGCGCCTCGGGAGCGCCATAATGAGCGAAGTCTGTCGCCAGCCGCCACGGGTATCGGCAGGCGTTCCAGGAATAATCGCCGTCAGTCTTCGCCTCCAGGAAATGAGGGGAGGCCGGTCGAGCGGAGCGACCGACAATGAAATCAGGCATCAACCCCGTGTTGGGGGCGTGATTGACGGTGAGCTGCTTGATCAAGTCATAAACTGTGTTTGTGGCTTCGCCCCAAAAATTGTCACTGGTGGCATGCCGGTAAGCCTTGAAATGGTCAGTCATCCAGTCTGACGCCCTTGTGGCGTACTGGTCTGTGGAGCTGTCACCCAAAAGCGTTCTCTTACTTTCACGGCTCATGGCGCCGCCCTTGACGCCGTCGGTGATTATTTTCCGCGCCTGGGACAAATAGTCGATATTCCCGCCCGATCCCCATTGATGATGGGCCAAGAGGAGCGCGTACGCGATATCCAGATCACCGTCAGTGGCGCTGTCCTGATCTTTGGAGCGCAATTCACTCTTGTCTATTACCCATGACATGTTATTGGGATTGTTCTTGCTGCGATGCTTGTCGAACATGTTAAACATCCCGTCGAAGTACTGTTTGGCCTGGCTGTCATAGCCCGCCATCAGAGCGAAGATGATCATGCCGTAGCCATGCGCTTCGGACGTCGTTATCTCATCGCCCGAGCCTCCCGTCCCCTTCATTGAGACATAATATCCTCCGCCAGGAGTTACTCCATTAGATTGCCTGACATAAGTTTTCTTCCAGTGGTCGTAATGACTCTTGACGGAATTATTCATGTCTGTTTGGGTAACATTGTTAGGTTTAATGCACCTGGGATAGGTAAGATTTTGCGGAAAGGGCCGATTGACCCCGGCGGACTCCGAAGCGGCGAATCCACTCGCCATTGATGAAGTTGAACGATTGAAAGCCATAACTACCTCCCGTCCAATACCACAAATTCCGACAATCAGAAACAAGAGCGCTAATAACTGCGCTCTATGTGAGTGATTCATAAGGCATATCAATTCTTCTGTATTTCAAATATCTTTATACGGAGCTAACTGGCGTCGCTCCGTTAAATAGTGAAATGCAATTATGTTACTTCAATAAAGTAGAGATGAACTTATCACAGATGGAGTACGTCGAGAAGCGGCTGAGATTTTCTTTTCTCGACTTAATTGAAACGAGCGCAAATTAAAGCTGAATACGATCAACTACTCCAAAGGCTCCGCCGATTTATGCGCAGGCTTCACTTGATTATGGCTATTTCTCGCCGTAACTGACGCGGTAGATAAACCCTTTGTTGTCGTCGGAGATGTACAGCGCGCCGTCCACGCCCGTGATCAGTCCGGCGGGGCGGCCCAGGACCTGTCCGTCTTTCATCCAGCCGGTGACGAAATCTTCCACGCCCGCCGGCTTGCCGTCTTTGAACACGACGCGCACGACTTTGCCAGGGAGTCGATCTTTGCGCGCCGTGGGCGAAGAGCCGTGAAGCGCTACGAACATCGCGCCGCGATAGGCCGCAGGGAATTTCTTGCCGGTGTAAAAACGCAGGTCGATAGGCGAGGAGTGTGGCTGCAAGGCCAGGGCCGGCGGCGTGGCGTCGGCGGCCTTTAAAGATCCTTTGGCCTCAGTCAAGTTTGAATTGGGTATATTGTTTTCAATGAAGTATGGCCAACCGTAGTGTTTGCCGTCTTCTATGCGGTTGATTTCGTCGACGGGCTTCTCTTCGCCCTGTTTGTCTTCGCCCATATCGTCGGCCCAGAGCACGCCGGTCTTCGGGTCCCAATCAAAACCGATGGCGTTGCGCAAGCCTCTGGCGAAGGGACGTCCGCCACTACCGTCGGCGTTATAAACCATGATCGTCGCGCGGCGCGGGTCCTCATCTTCGCAGAGATTGCATGACGAACCGATGGCGACATATAGCTTGCCGTCACGGCCGAAGCCGATGGTGCGCGTCCAATGTGGCGTGGTTGAAACCGGCAGATCAATCACCTTAACCGGCTCTCCTTCGACCTTGCCGTTGGCGTATTTCACACGCAGCACCGCCGGATTCGTCGCAATGTAGAGAAAGCCTTTATAAAAAGCCAGGCTATGTGGTCGCGTGAGGTTGCCGGCTACAATCTCCATCTTGTCGGCCTTACCGTCCTTATCGAGGTCGGGCAGGACGACGACGTCTCCTTTCCCTTGGCGCGCGACGAAAAGCGCGCCGTCGGGGCTGACGGCCATCAACCGCGCGTTGATCACGTCGGAAGCGAAGACCGAGACCTTGAACCCTTCGGGGACTTTCAGTTCGGCGGGCGCTGGCGGGGCCTGCGGCGCCGGGTTTTGAGCTTGAACAGAAAGGCAGACGACGCAAATGAAACAGGCGGTCGCCATGAGAAACGCGCGTCGGGTGGCGAAGCGAATCTTGTTCACTGGAACTCTTCTCCTTGAGATAAGGGGTTGATTTGATATCTGAATTGGAACGCGTGAGCGCGCAGCGTAACAGCGATTCGCCGCACAATCAAAGCCAGGGGAGTGGGGAGTGGGGAATCGGGAGTGGGGATAGCATCTTTGTCTCCGATCTCCCGCTCCCCATTCCCGATTCCCCGCTCCCCACTCCCCGGAATTATTGAAGCAGGCGCTCGACCAAGTCGCGCCATTCTTCGTCGAGCGTCTGGTCCGACGGGAAAGCTTCGCCGGCCTGGCGGTACCAATAAAGCGCGTTCGATTCGTCGCCTTCCTTACGATGCAGATAAGCGTGGAGGCGGGCGGCCGTCTTCGTCGGGATGTCCTGAACGATCTCGTGCGCGGCGTCCCAATCGCCGCGCTTGTCGCGCCAGAGCGCGGTCAGATAGGGCGACAATCCATCGGGCGGTTGTTCCTGATTCAAGCTCGATTCGAATTGGTCGAAAGTCATAGCGGGCGAATGTCAAAGGGAGAGATGGATAGAGGGGGAGACGAGCAGACAAGTAGATAAGGAGAAGTGAGGATAAGGAGACGAAGAATTTAATTCATTCTCCATGTCTTTGCATCTCCTCTTCCTCCTCTCTCCTTTCTCCTTGTCCCCTTGTCTCCCCTTCTCCTCCTCCCCTCCCTCCCTTCAGGTAGCCTACCCTGACGCGAACAATCAGGTCAGATGAAGACTACTGTTTGCGAATTCGGGATCTCGAATTTGGCGCGGCAGCGCGGGTTAGGGCAGAAGAGCATATCGTCTATGCGAACCAGGTAATCGCGGGCTTTCGCGAACTTGGCCCGATCGAGCTCGCTCGCGCCGCGAGGCAATTCCTTCTTCCTCGAGCGCCGCATCCACCGGATCTGGAATTCGTAAGTTTGACGGCACTTAGGGCACGGATAAGTGGCCGTTTTCGTTTCCTGCTTCTCGATGTAAAAATCTCTTTCGTCCATAGTAGGCGTAGTTTACACCGAAAACACCCTTTAACCCCAAACCTCTTTCACCTTCAACGCAAAACCTTTTAACAATGGCTCGCCCGAAACCGAGTCAGGATTGTCCAGACACTCGGCCTCCGCCTCGCGTCGGTAAATGAACGACACTAAACCGGAACCCGATTCATACCGTCAAATCATTCGTGGCGTCACGTGAAAGGTGGAACGGAATGTGCTAGGCTTGCGCCCTCTTTTCACACCTTGTTCAATCGGAGCGAAGAAATGGCGACTCAGGCGACCAGTTTAAATTCGACTATACTTGATTCCACTAAGGATACGTCCGGCATCGGCGGGCACCCGCGTGGGTTGACGACCCTTTTCTTCACCGAGATGTGGGAGCGGTTCAGCTATTACGGAATGCGCGCGCTGCTGACGCTGTATATGACGAAGGCGGTGGCGGTCGGTGGGCTTGGCTTAGACGATAGCATCGCCAATGGCATCTATGGCGCGTATACCGGCTCGGTTTACCTGATGTCCCTCCCTGGCGGATGGTTCGCGGACAAAGTGCTGGGGGCACGGCGGGCGGTCTTGATCGGGGGCATTCTCATCGCGCTCGGCCACTACTCGATGGCCGTGCCGACGATTTACACATTCACCGCGGGGCTGGTGTTGATCGTCCTCGGCACAGGGCTTCTCAAGCCGAACGTGAGTGCGATTGTTGGCGAACTGTACAGCCCCGAAGATCAGCGACGCGACTCGGGCTTCTCAATCTTTTACATGGGCATCAACATCGGCGCCTTCACCGCGCCTCTCGTATGCGGCTTCCTCGGCGAAAAGATCAACTGGCATCTCGGCTTCGGAGCGGCGGGAGTCGGGATGACGCTCGGCCTGATTCAATACGTCATGGGCCGCGAACGCCTGGCGCATGTCGGCGCCGCGCCGCGGCAGACTCCGGCGGAGGCGCAGCGCAAGTCGGTGATCGGCGTTTTGTTTATGGCTGCGGTCAGCGGGGCGGTAGGCGTTCTTTTCTTCGGCCCTAAAATCATAGTCGATAACAAGGCGTGGATTATGATCGGCGGGCTGGCGATTTTTCTGGTCTGGCTGTTTCTCGCGTTCCTAAAGCCGGAGGAGAAGAAGCCGGTCGTGGTGATCGTGATTCTGTTCCTATTCTCGATCGTCTTCTGGGCCTGTTACGAGCAGGCGGGGTCGAGTTTCACCCTCTTCGCGGACCGCTTCACTAATCGCTCCGTATTCGGGCGCGAGTTCCCCGCCAGTTGGTATCAATCGAGTCCGGCGCTGTTTGTCGTAATTCTGACCCCGATCTTTGTATTGCTCTGGCGGAAGATGGGCGAAAGACAGCCTTCGAGCCCGGTGAAATTTTCGCTAGGCCTGTTGTTTGTCGGGCTAGGCGCGGCGTTATTGACGGTCGCTTCGCTCTTCACGGCGGGCGGCGCCAAAGTCGGCCCCTGGTGGCTGGTCGGCGTCTACGCTCTGCAAACCGTCGGCGAAATTTGTCTGTATCCGGTCGGCCTCAGCACTACGACGAAGCTTGCCCCGCAGCGTGTGGCCGGGCTCATGATGGGCATCTATTTCCTATCTATCTCGTTCGGGAATTTCGCCGCCGGGATAACAGCCGGCCACTTCGGGGCAAAATCGCAGGAGGCGCTGATCGGCCTGTTCAGCAAGGTCTCGGCGGCCCCAATCATTGCGGCGCTGCTTATGTTGGCATTGACCCCTTTCATCAAAAAACTGATGGGAAAGGTTCGCTGAGAGGTTCGATGCGATTGGTCAAATAGGCGGCTCGTTTGTTACATTGCCCGTCCAAACTTCGCTGGTAATAAATCGAATATAAATCAAACCCGGTGAGCATCTGATGAAACTGAAGTCCCGCGACCTGATCTTTATCGCAATCGTCATCCTCGTCGTAGGAGGCCTATGGTGGCTGTCAACCAGGAATAAGGCAAAAGCGATGCGGCCCACCCCGCCCGAACATCTGACCGCCAAATCGCGCGACGATTGCTTTAAATGCCACCTCCCCATAACACTGGAAGAGATGGAGCTTCAGCACAAACATCCCAACAAATGGCGCGACGAGCGCGTCGATTGCACACGCTGCCATAAACCTCCGCGGGAGGCCAACGCCATGAACCTGAACACATGGCAAATCAATGAACTCGCCACTTTGCTGCGGCGCGAAAACTGAGAAGACCGAAAGCCGAGGATAGAAGATTGAGAATCGAGGATAGAATGACAACACTCATTGCGATCCTCGATCCTCAATCCTCTATCCTCTATCCTCGACCTTCGATCCTCCGGCCTCGCGGACGTTTTTCCTTTAGCGCCTGTTTCGATTTAAAATCACCGACTGCTTCATAACCTGAATAGATGATGGATTTTTACAAAGGGACAGCTATGGCTCAAGCGACATCGAAATCAAGTTCAAAACCCGAAACTTACAAAAATTACATTGGCGGCCGGTGGGTCAAAATTGCGAGCGGCGCGATGATGGAGAACCGTAATCCGGCGGACACGCGCGACGTCGTCGGACTCTTTCCGGCTTCTAACGCCGAAGACGTCGAAGCGGCTGTAGACGCCGCGCGCGAAGCCTTCCCGATGTGGAAGGCTACTCCCGCGCCAAAGCGCGCCGAGATACTCTTCCGCCTCGGCCAGATCCTGATCGAGCGCAAAGAGCAATTCGCGCATGACATGACGCGCGAGATGGGTAAGGTTCTGAAAGAGACTCGAGGCGACGTGCAGGAGGCGATCGACATGACCTTTTACGCCGCAGGCGAGGGGCGGCGGCTGCATGGTTATACCACGCCTTCGGAACTGCCTGACAAAATGGCCATGTGCGTGCGGCAGCCCGTCGGCGTCTGCGCGCTGATCACGCCTTGGAATTTCCCGATGGCCATCCCGTCGTGGAAGATGATGCCCGCGTTGGTCTGCGGCAACACGCTGATCATCAAGCCCGCCGAAGACACGCCGCTTTCGACATTCAATCTGGTCAAGGCCGCCGAAGAGGCCGGCGTGCCCGCAGGAGTGATCAACATCGTGGCCGGCGTGGGCGAGACGGCGGGCGCGCCGTTGACCAAGCATCCAGGCGTGCGGCTGGTTTCATTCACCGGCTCGACGGACACCGGACGCGTAGTCGCCGAAAACGCGGCGCGCGCCGATAAGATCTGCTCGCTGGAGATGGGCGGCAAGAACGTGATTATGGTGATGGAAGACGCCGACCTGGACCTGGCCGCCGAGGGCGCGGTCTGGGGCGCGTTCGGGACTACAGGGCAGCGATGCACTGCGGCGTCGCGGGTCGTCGTTCACAAACGCGTCTACAAAAAGTTCGTCGATAAATTGACCGAGCGCACGAAGCCTTTGCGCATCGGCGCCGGGTTGAACAAGAACGTGGAAGTCGGGCCCGTAATCAACGAGGACGCGGTCGAAAAGATTCTTTATTATATCGAGGTCGGCAAGAACGAAGACGGCGCGACGCTGCATCTGGGCGGCAATCGGCTGGAAAGGGGCGAATACCGTTACGGATATTTCATTGAACCCACAATCTTCACCGACGTTACGCCTCGGATGCGGATCGCGCAGGAAGAGATCTTCGGCCCCGTGCTGAGCGTCATCCCCTGCCGCGACCTGGACGAGGCGGTCGATATCGGCAACGGCGTGAAATACGGTTTATCGGCCTCGATCTACACGCAGGATGTAAACCGCGCGTTCCGGGCAATGGAGGCGATGAATGTCGGAATCTTTTACGTCAATTCGTCGACCATCGGCGCCGAAGTCCACCTGCCGTTCGGCGGAACCAAGGCCACCGGCAACGGCCACCGCGAAGGCGCGATGGCCTCGTCGCTCGACATTTTCTCGGAGTGGAAAGCGGTCTACGTCGATTACAGCGGCAAGTTGCAGAAGGCGCAGATAGACGAGTTCAAGATCGCAGGCTCATAATGCTAGTGGGGAGTGGGGAGTGGGGAGTGGGGAGTGGGGATGAGGTATCTTTCCCCCACTCCCCACTCCCCACTCCCGATATTTTCCGCAGGAGGCTCTATGTCCAAAACCTGGGCAATCGTTCTTTCGATCATCGGCGGGCTGGTCCTTCTAGGGATCATCGCCGTCGCCGGCGTCGTTTATTGGGTCTACCACAACAAGGACAGGTGGGTTCAATCCGCCAAACAGATCGGGAAAGAAGCCAAGGAGTTCGGCGCGAAGACCAACAACGCGGGTTGTTTGGAAGAAGCCCTGTCGCGCTACAAACGCGACAAGTCAATCACGGGGCGAATCTCGGCCCAGGGTTTTCTGACCGTCTGTTTGCAGGCGAGCGAGCCTTCGCCGGAATTCTGCGACGGCGTCCCGCCGCGTAATGAGAAATTGAAATCGGCCGGCTGGGCGTTGAAGAAATGCGGCGACGCTGGCCTTCAAAACGATCAGGGCTGTCAGCAAATTTTCGGCCTCGTACAGGTATATTGTCACAGGAGTGAATAATGATCATAGGATTGCCAAAAGAGATCAAAGACAACGAATACCGCGTCGGCCTCACACCGGCCGGGGTCAAGACGCTGAGTGATTACGGACACACGGTCCTGGTCGAGACGAGGGCCGGGGATGGGAGCGGCATCAGTGATGAGGAATATGGCGCGGCCCAGGGCCGGATCGTCGAAACGGCCGACGAGGTCTGGCAGCGCGCCGAAATGATCGTCAAGGTCAAAGAGCCTGTCGGCCCGGAATACAAACGGATGCGCGAGGGGCAGATGCTCTTCACTTACCTTCACCTGGCGCCAGACCGGAAGCTCACGCAGGCGATGCTCGAATCCGGGATCACGGGCGTGGCCTACGAAACGATCACCAACGACGAAGGCCATTTGCCGCTGTTGACGCCGATGTCGGAGGTGGCAGGGCGCATGGCCGTGCAGGTCGGCGCGCATTACCTGCAAAAGCCCGAGGGCGGGCGAGGAGTGTTGATGGGCGGCGTGCCGGGCGTGCTGCCCGCTAAAGTCGTGATCATCGGCGGGGGCGTGGTCGGCATCAATTCCATCAAGATGGCGGTCGGACTGGGCGCAAACGTGACGGTGTTGGATAAGAATCTGGAGCGGCTGCGTTACCTCGACGACATCTTCGGCGCGAAGATAAAAACGCTCGTCTCGAACCCCTACACCGTTCAGGACGCGTGCGCGAACGCCGACCTGGCGATCGGCGCGGTGCTGATCCCTGGCGCGAGCGCGCCGATGCTGGTCACGCGCGAGATGCTCAAGACCATGCACAAAGGTTCGGTGATCGTCGACGTGGCGGTCGACCAGGGCGGCTGCATCGAGACCACCAAGCCGACCACGCACAGCGACCCGACATTCTACGTCGACGATGTGCTACATTATTGCGTCGCGAACATGCCGGGCGCGGTCCCGCGCACTTCGACCTTTGCGCTGACTAACGCGACACTGCCCCTCGCGATAAAGCTGGCTAACAAAGGCTTCAAGGACGCGATCGCGAAGGACAGGCATCTGAAGGAGGGCGTGAACACATACGCCGGACACATCACTTATGAGGCCGTGGCCGAATCGCAGGGGCTGAAATATAAACCGATCGACGATTTGATCTGAACATCATCCACAAAGTAACACGAAGAACTACGAAGAAAGCCCGAATCATCCTTCGCGCCGCTTCGTGTGATTTCGAGGATGTATTTATGAACCGATGGCAAAAGGAATAAAGATTATCGGCGTCGAGCCTGATTCGCTCGCCGCCGAACTGGAACTGGAAATCGGGGATCGCGTCTGGACGATCAACGGGCGTCGCGTACGCGACGCGCTCGACTTCAAGTTCCTGACGTCGGGGGAGGAGGAACTGACGATCGAGGTCGTCAAGGCCGGCGGCGAAGAATGGCGGGTCGAAGTCGAAAAGGACGAGAGCGAATCCTGGGGCATCGATTTCGAGCCGATGACGCCGCGGCAGTGCGGCAACGATTGCGTCTTCTGCTTCATACAGCAGAACCCCGAAGGCTCGCGCCCGTCTCTGTGGGTGCGCGACGAGGACGTCCGGTTCTCGTTCATGTACGGCAACTATTCGACCCTGACGACGATTACTAAGTCCGAGATCGAGCGGGTGATCGAGCAGCGGCTGTCGCCGCAATACGTCTCGGTTCACACCACCGACCCTGATTTGCGCGCGTACATGCTCGGCATCGACAAGAAGATCGACGTCATCGCGCAGATGAAATATTTCATCGAGCGCGGCGTCGAGATCCATGCGCAGGTCGTGCTATGCCCGACGATCAACGACGGCGGGCGCCTGAAGAAGACGATTTACGACCTGGCCGAACTGAGCCCGGGAGTGGTTTCGACAGCGATCGTTCCGCTCGGCGTCACGGACAAACACAAATACCGCGACCGGTTGAAGCCGGTGACCGACGAATTCTGCCGTGAGACCATCGACCTGGTCGCGCCGATCCAAAACGAATTGAGACGAAAATTGGGAACCGTCTTTGCATTTCTCGGCGATGAGTTTTACATTCGCGCTGGCAGAAAGATACCCCCAAAATCGCATTATAGAATCGTGCGCGGACGCGCGGCGGAAGACGGCGAATATCCGCAGATCGAAGACGGCGTGGGAATGACGCGGCAGTTCTTCGACGCGCACGCGAAGCGCATGAAGCAGCTTGAAAAAATGCGGCTGCGCGGCGAATTCGGCGAATCGCAGGCGAGGAGGGTTTACGGCGCGCTGGCGACCGGTTTGATCTTCTACCCGATGCTCAAAGAGGCCGTCGATGAAATGAACAGGCGGTTCGGGACCCGGCTTCATGCAGTCCCGGTCGAAAACGTCTTCTTCGGCGAAGGCGTCACCGTCGCTGGCCTCCTGTCGGGCGTCGATTTTCTGAACGCGCGGGACAAGTACCGCGGCGAGTTTCTGATGATTCCGCCACACAGTTTTCGCGCGCACGACCGGAAATTCTTGGATGGAATGACAGTCGGCGAATTGGCGTCGGAACTGGTCTTGCCGATCAAACGCGACTGGAACGAGTTGCTCGGATTGGACGAGCGGCGCCAAGCTCACAAAACTATTTTATCGCACGACTACGGCTCGGTAACCTCTATCTCCGTCTGACCGAAATGAAATTCGAAGAAGCGCTCCAATCACAACTGATCGAGATGTACGAGGCGCGGGAGGCGATCCTGAACCGGATCAGCTCGGACGCGTTCCGCGGTGACGCCGTCAGTGTCCCCGTCATTGTGGACATTGACAAGTTTCTGCAGGCGGCGGTGACCGAAGTCGGCCAGCGCCTGGCTGTAGACCGTTGCAACGTGATCACGCCGTCGCCGGACGGTGGGTTCCGCGTCAGCCATGAATATTTGGGCAACGAGCAGCTCAAGGGAGGGCTCGGTTTCAACATTCCGATGACGCTGGTTCCGTTGGACACGATCAAACGGTATCTGCCCGACGCGCGACACTTCTCGATAGACGACATCCAGTCGGCGAACATTCCGTTGTGGGTGCGAACGACGCTTCAACTGATCGGCACACGTTCTGTGCTGGTCGCCCCCTTCGTCTTTCGCGACGAACTGCTCGGCGTGATGGGGTTGCATTACTGCAACCGGCCGCACCACTGGACTGAGACCGAGGTGAAGCTGGTCGAATGGCTGGCCAGCCAGGTCTCCATCGGGCTGCAATACACGCGGCTCTACCACGAGAAAGAGAAAGAAGTTGAGATCACCAAGTTGATGCTCGAAATCTCGAACGACATCAACACCAGGACCGATTTCAACGAGATCACCGATTTCGTGATCGACCGGGCGCTCGATCTCCTCAAGGCCGATTACGGCTGCATAGCGATTCTGGATACCCAGGGCGAATACCTGCATTTCGACGAATTGCGCGCGAGGCGGGGCTTCGACCTGCGGAAGTCGGTAGAGTCGAAATACCGCGAAGCCCGCACGCTGCGGCTGCCCGACCATCCGGCGGTGAGCGCGCTGCTCGAGGAGGGGCGCACGCTCAAGCTCGAGGACGCCCGCCAATCGCCGATCGCGCGGTATCTGTTCACACACGTCATCAAAGGTAAGTCGGCTCTGGTGGCGCCGATCACCGTCAAGGAGAAAGTCCTGGGGATCATGGCGCTCGTCTGGAGCAATGACTCGGCGCGTTTTTCCGATTATGACGTGCAGGTGCTTAACGGCATTTCGAGCCAGATCGCGATCGCCCTCGAAAAAGACCGCCTGGCCGCCGAAGTGATCAGGCTCAAGCGGGAGTTGAACGACGCCAGGGCTGGCGAGCGGATCATCGGCTCGTCGCAGAAGATCCGCCGCGCTATCGAAATGTCCCTCTCGGTGGCCGACAGCAACACGACCGTGTTGCTGCAGGGCGAGTCGGGCGCGGGCAAGGAGCTGATCGCCAACCTGATCCGGTTCAATTCGCGCCGGGCCTCGCGCGACTTCATCAAGATCAACTGCGGCGCGATCCCACAGGCGCTGCTAGAAACCGAACTGTTCGGCCACGAACGCGGCGCGTTCACTGACGCGCGCTCCCGCCGCATCGGGAAGTTCGAGGAGGCCAACGGCGGCACGCTCTTCCTGGACGAAATCGGCGAGATGAGCCTGGCCGCCCAGGTCTCCCTGCTCCGCGTGTTGCAGGACGGCGAGTTCACGCGCGTCGGCGGGAACGAAGTAATCAAAACTGACGTCCGCGTGATCGCGGCCACCAATAAAGATCTTGAAAAAGAGATCGAAGAAGGCCGCTTCCGCCGCGACCTTTTCTACCGACTGAACGTCTACCCGGTAGCGCTGCCGTCGTTGCGCGAACGCAGCGAAGACATCGACCAACTGGTCGCCTACTTCATCGAACGCTTTCAGCAGAAGAGCGGGAAGAGGGTAGCCGGGATTTCGGACCGCGCGCTGCACATTCTTAAAAGTTATCACTGGCCGGGCAATGTGCGGGAGCTGGAAAATTGCATGGAGCGGGCCGTGATCGTCGCCGCAGGACGCATGATCACCGAAAAAGACCTGCCCGAAGCGATCCGAGCTTACGCTTCGCCGGATCAAATCAGCAGTGTGGAACTCTCCGTCCCAATGACCATGGAAGAAGTCGAACGGATAATGATCACTAGGACACTCGTCTACACCAACGGCGATAAGGCGAAAGCCGCAAGATTGTTGGACATCGGACGTAAAACACTCTACCGCAAACTCGAGCAGTATAAGAAGCAATGAGTTGACATCGCCATGTTTTCCTATCAAACTTCGTCCGGTCTCAGTTATGCCCGGCAAATTGAGGCCGATTTAATTTTACTGCTCCCGGACAGGCTGCATCCCCCTTGTATAATCAACCATCGAAGCGCGCGTTTTAAGATTAAACATCGATGTCAGTATTAACGCCCGACGCAAAAGTCGGCGCCGATTGAACTTTTCAGGTTGCATCGCGCAAGAACGTTAATGGATACCGTTCAGAGCGTAGACAGCCCCAGGGTGTTATCTTGATTTTGACGGGAGCGAAGATTAATATTCGCCATCAGAGGTGAGGCTGGAATGAAAATCTGTCCAAAATGTCAACAACAATTCCCCAACGGTTTTCAGTATTGCCCCAATGATACTGAACATTTGATAGCCAGTGAAGAATACGCGCGGCGCACAAAACCCACGACTTCCGCGCCGAAAATCGAACCTATCGAGCGACCTCCCTCGATCCCAATCCCGCCCCGCAGTCCCGAGCCTTTTCGCGCCAGGCAGACCGAGCCAGTTCGTCCCGAGCTTCCCCGCTCCGAACCGGTTCGTCCCTCGCAGAACGCGATGAGGCCCGAACCGCCATCATTTCCAAGACCGCCTGCGGGTCCACAACCGCCTGCGGGCTATGGCGGGACCCCGGCGCCTGCAAGTCCACAACCGCCTGCAGGTTACGGCGGGCCCCCGGCGCCTCCAGTTCCACCGCAGCCCTCTCGTCCCCGGCCTCAAGCGCAACCGCCCATTCAATCAACTCCGGCGGCTCCGAACAGAACAATCGCCCAACCAAGTCAAAGCAGACCGGCTCAAAGCCGTCCCGCAGCTCAACCTGCTCCGGCCAGACCAGCCGTTCAAGCTTCGAGTTTCGGTTTTGCGATTCCCGAAGCGCCGAGTTTGATCGCAAGGCTCTTAGCGGGTTTGAGAGGTATCGGCGACAGTTTAAAAATGACGCCGCTGCGTGCCGGCGCGACGGGCGATTTTCAGTTCCTATTGAAGGAAGAGCCGCTGCTAAGCCGCATCACGCGCGAGATAGTGGCCGCGTTGAACGAGTTCAGACGTAATCCGCGGGTCTTCATCTCCGAATTCGTACGCGGCGAGGGAACCAACCGCTTCCGCCGTAACGCGTTGTTGGCCGGATCGGAGTTGGCTCTGACCGGCGTCTTCACAGTCTACTTTTTATCGCAGGCGCTCGGGGGGCTAAGCAGGGCGAATCCCATGCGGACCAATCTGTATCATGCCGGGTTCGGGGCCTTTCTATTGACCTGCTTTCTGACTCGCGTGTTTCTGCTCTACCGGCTGGTCTTTCGAACGACCGGTAAATTCGCCGCCCCGAAAGTCGCGCTAGAGTTCGTCAACTGGACTCCGCTCGTCGCAATATTGTTGCTATCGATTCTCCTTAACAACTACGGTCTCTACTGTCGCGTCTTCCCAAGCCGCTGTGTGCTTCCGGAGGAAAAGCTCAAGCTTCTGACGCTGCTGGACACCCCTAACGTTGAGGACATGGCGAAGGTAAAAGTTGAGGCCGAGAAGCAACCAGTCAAGGAACGGAAGCTCGGCGGCAGCAAACCGAAGCCGAAACAGGCTTCGGGCGGCGGCGGCGGCGGAAAACAGCAGCCCACGCCTCCGAGCAAAGGCGTGCCGCCTCAAATGTCTCTGACCCAGCAGATCATTCCGCCCAGCCCGGAGCCGCCGAAGATCAAAAATCCGACGCTCCCGGTGCCCATGACGATTTATGGCGATTCGGCGCTGAAAATGCCGAAAGGTCCGATCGGCGACCCGAGCGGCGTGCCGGCTCCGCCTTCTTCAGGTCCAGGCACAGGGGGCGGCATCGGGCGTAACTCCGGTACCGGCGTCGGGGGTGGCACTGGCGGTGGCGCAGGCCCGGGACGCGGCGGCAACATGGGCGGCGGCGATATGGGATTGGGCGGCGGCCGCAGCATCGAAACGATGACGGCTACGCTCAGGCCGACGATCCTCTACCGCGAAAAGGCCAAGTACACCGAAGAGGCTCGTCAAAATAAAATCCAGGGCACAGTCGTTTTACAGGTCGTCTTCAACGTCAACGGCACAATCAGCGACATCAAAGTCGTACGCGGCCTGCCTGACGGCTTGACCGAAAAAGCGATCGAGGCCGCCAAGAAGATCCGATTCAATCCGGCGGTTAAGTCCGGCACGCCCGTCAGCGTGCGCGGAAATCTCGAATTCTCGTTCAACCTCTACTAAATGCGACGATCAGACTGTAACGACGAGACAATGATGGGAAGAGGCGGAGTCGATTTCTCCGCCTCTTCCCATTTTATGTTCGGCCCTCGCGCCCCCGGTTGACGATCCGCGACTCGATCAGTAATATTCCCCCTTCTTCAAAGAGGTCGATTGATCGAGGTCAGATGATCTTGATTGAAAATATGGGCCGTTAGCTCAGTTGGTAGAGCAACTGGCTTTTAACCAGTGGGTCGCAGGTTCGAGTCCTGCACGGCTCATTCAATGAAATCAATTACTTAGGAGCGGTCAGCAATGGCCGCTCTACTTGTTTTTGCTAGGATTTTGCTAGGATTTGCGGCGCTCATTTGGCGCACGATCTCCTCACGATGCGGATTGTTGTAGATCATCGTTGTTCGAGGCGATGCATGGCCCATCAAATACGCGATGTCCAACGGATGCATTCCCGCCTCTCGCCAGCGATTTTCAGCCTCGTCCCGCAGCCATCGAAACCAAAGGCCCTGAACCCCAGCAGTTCTGCAGACCGATGCCCATGCCTTTTTAATCGACATGTAAGGAAAAACCTTGTTGTCCTTAGACAGTGCAAGAAGCTTCTCAAATTCGGCCCTTGCCCTGCCTGTGAGGGGAATGATCCGGGTCTTCGGCTGGGCCGTTGCGGTTCGGCGCTTGCCCGTCTTGTAGCTGATCGCCTTGATGTATCCTTCAGATAAAACAACTTGATCCCTCTTCATCTCGAAAAGTTCCATTGGCCTCATCCCAGTTTCGAGCAAGATGATCGTAGCATTGGCCACGTGATCCAGCTTTAGCGCGAGACAAGCCTTCAAGATCTTCTCTTCGTCCTCGTGGTTCAGGCGTCGTTTTACCTTTGGAACCTCTTCAAGTTTGGCAATCTTATTCATAGGATTGCGATGGCCCTCAATGAAACCTTCAGCGACTGCCAAGGTGAAGATCACGTTCGCCCTCTCGATGATGCGATTGACGGTTCGGTTGCTGCGCTCGCCGTCGCGTCCAGGTTTCTGACGCTCGGTGAGCAAAGCCCTTTCCACATCGAAATGCGTAATCGTGTGTATCAGCTTTGACTCGAAGTACCCATTGAGAACTCTCAATTGATAGCCTGCGGACCGGCCATAATGGCGTAGTTTGGCCTGGGCTATCGGCTCATAGTAATCCTTCACGAACTTCCCCCAAGTGATTTCCTTAGGTTTCGACTTCTCAGGTTGCTTATCTGTCTCCAACTTCACTCGCCACTTGGCCAAGAAGTTTTCGGCCTCGCGCTTCGTCCTGGCAGTCTTCTTCGGATTGTCAGGATCAATCGCGCGCTGATGAACAACCTTGCCGTCAATCATCAGCCAAAAATAGAGCGTCTTGGCAATCGTCCCATCTTTGCGTTTCCAGGATCGCTCATAGATATTCTTAGTGATTTTGCGAAAAGACATTTTCTACCTCCAAAGTGACTTCCACCTCGGAGTAGTGCGGGGCGGATTGTGGCTTATGGTGGGGATTTGGACAAGTCTTAAGCGGCCGCATCGGAGCACTCATTACGCCACCGATCGAGGGCAGTTCGACTAAAACGAAGAATAGGCCTTTTACGACCCGGAAGTTTAATTTTGCGAACCGGGATTTGATCTGTGGCGACAAGTTCGTAGATAAGTCGTGGTGTGACATTCAGATAAACGGCCGTCTCTTCGACGGTCATCTCAATCTCTGCGCCCTGGCGGCGCAGTTCATCGGCTATCCAGGTTCTATAAGCGCTTTCATTCTTCATATTAGTACCGAAGCGTAAGCCCTTGTTCCATATCACGTGCATTGTTGTG
>Ga0209382_10001854_pt1 | contig 32234 bp, 28 predicted proteins | sample SoiMetdeltSBSDD5_FD_187599 | JGI IMG/M metagenome (GOLD analysis project Ga0209382, IMG submission 187599) | Bulk soil microbial communities from a Populus tree surrounding site in Tennessee, USA - Soil MetaG P. deltoides SBSDD5 (SPAdes) (version 2) | ecosystem: Environmental > Terrestrial >...
GACGGCATGCATCCATTCGCCCAGCAGGCGTTCTGCCAGTTCCGCGTTCTCCGGCCCGGTGGTCACGAAATCGCTGAGCGGTCCCAGCACTCCTCCATCGAACTGCTCCCGAACGTCCAACAGCGCTGCGGCGCCGGGCGCAAGCCCGACGCGGTCGCGCTCCAGTTCTTCCAACGCCTGGCGCCGGGCGGCCAGCTGGGCCACGGTTTCCTCCGCCTGTCGCCGGTCGGCGCGCTGCATGGCCTCGCGCTGCCTGGCCTCCGCCACCAGATGGCGGGCATGCTCACCCGCGGCAGTGGCTCGCCGGGTGTCGTGGCTCAGGGTGTCGGCCCTCGCGATCGCGGCATCGCGGCGCCTCTCGGCTTCAGCCAGCTCCTGACGCAAACCGGTGCGATGGGCCTCCGCTTGGGCGAGCCGCTCCCGAAGGCTGGCCAGCTCGCCCTCGATAGCGGCCCGCTCGCCCTCCAGCGACTTCAGCGTCTGGGCCTGGGTCTGGAGGTCCTGCTCCAGTTGGCGGACCACGGCTCGCTGCTCACCCAAGCGGCGCCGTACGGCCTCTTCGGCCTCCGCCCTCCCGACCAGCTCTCGCCCGATCCGGGTATGCTCGGCTGCGGCGACGTCGTGGTCTTCTGCCGCGGCCGCTTGTTCGAGTGCAGCCTGGGCGGCCCGCTGCTCCATCTGGGCCCGTTCTTCGGCGGCGCGAAGCCGCCGGGACGAGGCATTCCCGAGCCGCTCGGCGGCAAGGGCGAGATCACCATCGAGCCTGCCGATCTCAACCTGAAGAGCCGCCAGCCGGTGGGTCAGTTCAGTCCGCCGCCCCTCCGACGCAGATCGGGCACGGGACCACTCATCGCGCCGGGTCTCCCGCTGAGCCAACCGCTGGCGCAGCGCGGGCACCAGTTCGGTCAGCTGGCCGTAGCGTGCCTCCATGCCGGCGGCCTCGGTGGCCAGGCGGTCGAGGTGACGGCGAGCCAGGGTGACCTGCACCAGGAATTTCTCCTCCTGGAGCTTGGCATGGCGCTCGGCCTTTCCGCGCTGCCGGGCGAGGCTCCGGATCTGAGACTGCACCTCGGCGATCAGATCCTCCACCCGCTGGAGATCGACGGCAGTCTCCTCCAGCCGGCGTTCCGTGCTGTGCTTCCGGTCCCGGTAGAGCCCGATCCCGGCCGCCTCCTCGAAGAGCGAGCGCCGCTCCTCGGCCCGGTCGGAAAGGAGGAGGTCGATCATCTTGGCTTCGATCACTACGCCGGCGTCGCTGCCGAGGCCGGTGCCCCGCAGCAAGTCCTGGACGTCGCGCAGCCGCACCGGCGAGCCGTTGAGCAGGTAGTCGCTCTGACCGGAGCGCGAAAGCCGGCGGGTGACCACCACCTCGCGGTAGGCAATGGGGAGGTCGCCGTCACTATTGTCGAGGTAGAGAGAGACTTCGGTCACGTTCACCGGGCGGCGGGCCGCGGCACCCTGGAAGATCACGTCTTCCATCTTGCCTCCGCGCAGCAGCCGGGCCGACTGCTCACCGAGCACCCAGCGAACCGAATCGGAGACGTTGGACTTGCCGCAGCCGTTGGGTCCTACGATGGCGGTGACGCCGTCCTCGAATGTCAGCGTCACGGTGTCCGCAAACGACTTGAAGCCGGAGAGCTCCAGCTTGGTGAGCCTCATGCGATCTGCCCCCCACGAAGGGTGAACGCTATTGAGCCGACTGGTCCTGTGCTGTCACGATGAATGAGGGCATGCCCAGCTTGCGGCCGGTCTCCTCGGCCTGCTCGCGAGTGGCGTAAGGGCCAAGCACCACGCGGTAGGCCTCTTCTGCGCGCCGGGGGGTCAGCACGGAGGCCGGTAGCCCGGCAGCTCGGAGCTTTTCGGAGAGCTCGCTCGCCCAGGTGGGATTCTGCGAGCTGCTCACCTGGAGGTAGACGCTGGTACGGCGGCCAGCGCTATCGGCTTCTGCCAGCGCCGCCGAGTCTGCATCCATCTGGATCTGGTCCTCCTGGGGAGGGTGCCAAGCAATCGGAAGCCAGAAGTCGGTCGCGCCTTGGGCGACCCTGCCGACCTCGGTGAATCCGCTGGAAGCGAGATCGAGTGCCACCAGATCCGCTCCTCGGCGCACGAGTAATGTGTGCGGAGAGGCTACTGCCGGCAGGTCATCGGTCCATCGCGTCGCGGTGGCCCCGAAGTATTTCCCGGTACCAACATCGACTACCCAGACCGAGTCACCATGTTCGGGCTGGACCAGAAGCCAGCTGCCGTAGAGATCGCTCCGCAGCCCCCGAGCGGGACCGGGCAGCTCGATCTCACGTAGCGGCGTGCCCTCGAATCGATCCAGGATCAGGAGCGGCGCCGCGGCGCGGGCGACGTAGAGCCGGTGCCCCGAGGGGGAAAACATCACTGCGCGGGCATCGCCCTCGATCGGAATGACCTTGGGCTTCGACTTGTCGTGCGGGGTGTAGATGATGACGGCGGTGTCGGCCGCGACCGCCACCTGATCGCCGAGGAAGCTCGGAGATACACTCCCGGCGGGCAGGGGAATCGAGGTCGGCGCCTGGTCCGAGCCGAGAAATTCGAGTGCTGGGCGATTGCCGGCCAGCCGAGCGAGCAGCGCTCCATTCATGGTGCCATACAGTTCGGCCGGCTTGCCCTGCAGCTTGGAGCGGAAGCGGACCGGGGTGCGGCGTACCAGCTGAACTACAGAGCTTGCGGTGTCGACTGCGTAGAGCGCGCCGTCGGGCCCCAGCGTGGCGTAGCGTACGTTCTCGAGGAAGGTCCGCACCCTACGGCTGTCGAGGTCAACGGCCACCACGTTGTTCTTCCGGTCGAGCACGAAGACGAGACCCTGCTCGGCATCCGCGCCGATCGGATGGTCAACCGGTGGCAGTCGCTCGGTGAGCTTCCAGGCCGCGGAGTCGAGCGCGGGAATCCGGTAGAGCCGGGCCAGGCCACCTTCCCGGGGAATTCTGAGGACGCTGACGCCAGCCACCACCCGCGAGGAGGCAGGAGGATTCCCGACCGCGAGATCCGGCGAGCCACCGCATCCAGCGACAAGGAGCGAAGCAAGGATTGTAGCTTGGAAACGCACGACGGAAGATAGCGGAGTCTCCCGATTTTTTAGAACCCCTGCCCGAAGCTGAAGGTCCACAGTCCGCCCACCCCGGGCCGGTTCCGCGGGATGGCGTAGTCGAGTCGTGCAATCATGAAGCCGAACAGGTTCGTCCGGATCGAGACGCCCATGACCTGTAGCGGTGTGCGGACCCGTGTCGGGTCGTCACCCGGCCGCCGATTCCATCGCAGGTCCGACCGCCCGTCCCAGGCCATACCCACATCGTAAAACAGCCCTCCCTCAATCGGGGGGAGGCCTTGGGGGACGAAGTGAATGGCAGGAGTCAGAATCGGGAACCGAAGCTCCGCGCTTGCCACTCCAAACTGGGTACCCACCAGCCGATCCAGCTCGGCACACCCGGTCTCGGTGTTACTGTCGTTTGCGTTCAGGCATTCGTGGCGCCGGTACGAGCCGGAGGTATTCCCCCGGAGCAGCTCGGTGCTCCCGGCAAAAACGCGGAAGCGATCGGCATCGCGCCCGACGCGGCCGAAATAGAGCAACCGGGTGGCGAAGACGATGGGCCCGACAATCCCATCGTACCGGCGATAATCCACCGTGATCTGGGAGTAGCGCCAGTCGCCCATCGTGTGGGCCAGTTCGATCCGCCAGCGCTGGCCGTAGAACGGCGCGGTGTATCCGAAGAGCGAGTTGTCGAACACCAGCGCCATGGAAGGCTGCACGTAGTTCACGCCAGGACGGTTGACCGTTTCCAGAACCGGCTCCGCAGTGGCGAAGCCGGACCCCGGGTCATACGGCTCCAGGATGCTCAGCAGGGCGTCGTCCACGTTGGCAAACCGGAGATTGCCCTCGATGCGCTGAAAGCGGCTGATAGGATAGTACGCCAGCCCGAACGCGGATCGCACCACCAGACGGCGGACGTTGGTGACGAACGTGTTCAGCCCCTGAACCGGCGCATCGACTCGGATCTGGCTAGGCTCATAGAAGTAGTAGGGCTCCTGCGAGATGCCGGTCAGCCATTGGATCCGGCGGGACTGGTTGGCGTACGCCGCCATCACCTGGGCCTCGCTGATCCGGCCATTCACGTACCCGGCAAAGATCAGCGAATGATTGCCCAGGATGTCGCTCAGCGATATCGCGGTGCCGCCGAAGACGCCGCGGCCGAAGTTGTCTCGCGCGTAGCCAATCGACGGGCGGGCGATGTAGTCGGGTGTGAAGCTGACCTTGTACTTCTTAACGCTGAACTCGCTGGTGTCGGGCAGGCTGTAGCTGGCCGAGTCGAGCAGCGCTGCAATCGAGACCGGCGGGGCCACGAAGCTGGTATCCCCGGTCCGGGTGACTTCACTGGAGGAACGGAATCCCTGGGGCGTCCGGTAGATCGAGCCCCCTTCACCGACCTGCGGCCGAACCTCCTCCGGAACCTGCAGCGAACGGGTCGTGTCGACCGGAATGACCGCTGTGGTGGCCAGGACGCCGCTGCTGTCCGGCGCCGTGTCCCGGTAGGGATGACGCTTCAGCCCGCGCGGATTCGAAAGGCTGTACACGTCGTACGTGCCTTTCTCGAAGTACACAAAGGCCAGGCGGTCGGCCTTCGGCGCCCAGGAGAGCACCGGCGAGAGCGGAGTGATGCCCTGGGTTCCGGTATAGAAGTCGGTAATCTGATAGAGCGCGTTCTGACCGAGGTCATACAGGAAAATGTTGCTGACGCCGTTGCGGTCGGACACGAAGGCAATGGACTTTCCGTCCGGGGCCCATTGAGGGCTGACGTTCTTGCCCCGGTCCATCTGGTCGAGCAGCCGGATCGACCCCATGTCCAGGTCATAAAGCGCGATCCGCATATTTCCAACGGCAAGGGTGTTGAAATTGGTCCCGCTTCCGCGGTCGGTGGCAAAGGCGATCGTGCGACCGTCGGGCGACCAGACCGGGTGCAAATCGGCGTACTTGTCCTGGGTCAGCCGGCGGAGGTTCTTGCCATCCCGGTCGACCACGAACAGGTCGCTCAAGCCTCCGTCGTACCCGGTAAACACCAGTTGCTGCCCATCCGGGCTCCAGGAGGGTGTGGTGACCCCGCTGAGCTTGAGCTCGATGCCCTTCACCTTCTTGTTGCGAGCGACGTCAACGATCACGATATCGTCGCGTGCCCCGTGCTTGGCGGCAAAGGCGAGATACTTGCCATCGGGCGACCAGTTGGCCTGGGAGTTGATGAAGCGATAGGTCTCGTAGTTGCTGCTCACGCCCGACTTGAGGATCCGCCGCTTAACCTGACCGGTATTGCCGTCGGCCAGGTAGAGGTCGACGAAGTAGAAGTCCTTTTCGCTGAAGTACGCGACCTGAGATCCGTCAGGAGACAAAGCAGGGGCCAGATGCAGCGTGCCCTTCGACCGCTTCTCCGTGAGCAGCTCGTTGGCGACCGCCCGGGCTCTCACCCGGGCGCCGATTTCGGGGAGATACTTCTTCTGGACCGCATCGCGCCACTGGTCCGAGAGCTGGTCGAGGGTGAGGCCAATCGTGCGGCGAAAGGCTCCCTCGATCCCGCCGGCCAAGGTGGATTTGAGGATGGCTCCCACGGCTTCATCGCCCCACCGCTCGCCGATGTAGGACCACAGTGCGTGGCCGAAGCGGTAGGGGAAATATCGGTAGGGATCGAGCGTCATCTGCTCGATGGTGGGCAGGTTGCCTTCCAGGGAGGCATCCCGCAGCCACATGGCGGTCTCGGGATTGATCGGCCCCAGCGAGAGATATTCGGCCATGCCCTCGGCGAACCACAGCGGAGGATTGATCCCGATGAGGGTGCCGAGTCCGGCGCCGGCCCGGCCGCGGGACCAGGTGTCGTACTGGAACTGGTGGGCCATCTCGTGCTGCAGCACGTGCTCGAACTCGGAGTAGGAGCCGGTGAAGGGCATCACCGCGCGATTGCGCTGAAAGTCGGTGACACCGCCGGTCCCTTCGCCGGGCGCCTCCCCCAGGGCATTGGTCTGCTGGAAGTCGGAGTGCGAGGCGTACAGGATGATGGGCTTGCGTTCCCGGAACTCGTGATTCAGGACCTTGGACAAACGGGCGTAACTCCGCTCCGACATGCGCGCGGCGTCCATGGCGGCCACCCGCTCGCGCTCGTAGTAGTAGACGTCGAAGTGCTCGGTCTGGATGATCTTGAAATCGAAGCTGCTGTACTGGACCTTGTTGCGCCCGAAGTACTGGGCCTGCAGCAGTCCAGGAGCCAGGCACAGAATTAAGAGGGCCGGAGCGGCGCGTCCGAACATAGACAACCTCAGGCTAGGTGGAGCTGATCAGCAACTCGGGTGCATCGTCCCAGAGTCGCTCGAGCTGATAGAAGGAGCGGGTCTCGGGATGGAACAGGTGGATCACAAAATCCACGAAATCGAGCAGGACCCAGCGGCCGCCGGTCAGCCCTTCGACGTGATGGGTGTGATGGCCCCGCAAGTCCAGCTTTTCCATGACCGACTCAGCGATACCGCGCACATGCGCATCCGAGGTTCCGGAGGCGATCACGAAGAAGTCAGTGGCATCGTTCAAACCGCGCAGATCGAGCACGACGAGATGGTTGCCTCTCAAATCCTGTATGGCGTCCAGAGCCAGGCGAAGCGCCTCGGGGGGCGGCGCAACGCGGGCCGGTACATCCTGAATCATCCTGTGTGGGTCCTCTGCTTCCCAGGGGAGTCTGCATCTTCAACCTGATAAAAGATGCCCCAGGCGCCGGGACCGACGTGGGTGCCGAGCACCCCGGTGGCCAGGCTGATGAAACAATCGCGAGGGCGATATCGCTCTACCAGCTTGGCCTGAATCCTTTGGGCCACGTCCGGCGCATCCGCATGGGCAACGCCGAAGCGAATCACCTTGGGCCTGGGCGTCAGCCGCTGATCCAGGAGCGCCAACACCCTCGCTTCCACATTCTCCTTACCACGAACCCGCTCGACTGGCACCACGTTCCCGTCGCCATCAAACGACAGGATCGGCTTGACGTCCAGCATGCCGGCCAGCCAGGCCTTGGCCCGGGAGATCCGACCCGACCGAAGCAGGTTGTCGTAGCGGTCCACCGTCAGAAGCATACCGGATCGGCCTCGGATCCGGCGGAGCTCTTCCGCAATCCGCGCGCCATTCCACCCCGATTCCGCCAGTTCAGCTCCCCGGAGGGCCAGGAGCCCCACACCCAGGGAAGCCGATCCGCTATCAACCAAGTGAACCGCCTGCAGTTCCGCCGCCCGAACGGCCGATTGGGCCGCCTTGAACGTTCCCGACAGGGTCGATCCCAGCAGGACCGCGACTACCTCGTCGGCCTCCGCTCCGGCGTCCCGGAATACCTGGATGAAATCGGCCAGGGCGGGCTGTGAGGTGGTCGGCAGCTCGGCCGAGGCTCGCAGTTTCCGATAGAACTCCTCGGGCCGCAGCTCTACCCGGTCGCGAAAAGTGGACCCACCGAAGACCACCTGAAGCGGCACCATCGAGATGTGAAGCCGGTCCAGAATGCTGTCGGGCAGATCGGCCGATGTATCGGTGACGATCCCCACAGGTCGTCGGTCCGGATGGGCCAGCTGCCGATGCTGGACCCGCATGTCCTGGGCTTTGGAGCTGTCCACTCGACCCCATCGGGCTGCATAGGTAAAGACGGCCTCCGGGGTATCCGTGTGCACATGGATCTTGAGGATGTCGCCGGCTACCGCGACCACGGTCGAGCCCCCGAAGGCGTGCATAGCCGAGCGGACCTCGTTGGCTGAGGGCAGTCGCTCGCCCCGGACCAGCACTTCGGTGCAAAACTGAAAGTCTCGTTCGGCTGCTACATCTGCCGCCGCAGCGGGGATATACACCCGGGGCTCGGACTCATCCGGCAGAGTGGCTCCCGACACGGGATCGCCATTGATGTAACGCACCACTCCTTCGAGCATGCGCACGAAGCCCTTGCCGCCCGCGTCGACCACACCGGCGTCCTTCAGGACCTGCATCAGCTCGGGAGTCCGGGCCAGGGCCGCTTCGCCTTCTTCCAGCAGCCGCCGCATGAACTCACCCAGGTCCGGCGAGGTCCGGGCGACAGGCTCTGCCGCAATCGCTGCTTCGCGGGCCACTGTCAGGATGGTGCCTTCCCGGGGATCATCGAGTGACTCGTAGAGGCGATCGGCTCCGCTCCGAATGGCACGGGCGATGTCTGGAGCGGTGGCAACGGCGCGCTGGCCCAGCGCATCGGTGAAACCCAGGAGAAAGTGCGCCAGCATCATCCCGGAGTTTCCCCGGGCACCCAGCACGCCGGCCTGAGCCATGGTGCGCGCGGTCTCCGGAAGCGGCGCGTCGCCGAGCGCCTTGAGGGCGTCGGCGACGGTGCGCAAGGTGAGGCTGAAGTTGGTACCGGTGTCGCCATCGGGCACCGGAAACACGTTGATGCGGTTGATCTCCTCCCGCCCAGCAGCGACCCAGTCGGCCGCGGCCGCTACCGCACGAGCGAGACGGGGACCATCCACATAGGTGATCCCTGCCATGCTCCTCCGCTCACTCGGCGACAACAGAGACGCGGACGTCGGCGTGAACCTCGGGGTGAAGGCGCACGGTCACCGTGTGGGTGCCGGTGGTCTTGATGGGGTGCTCCAGCTCGATGCGGCGCCGGTCCACGGTGTGACCCTGCTGGGCCAGGGCGTCGGCGATGTCCTGGGAGGTGATGGAGCCGAACAGTTTCCCTTCCTCGCCCGCCTTGCCGCTGAGCGTCAGGGTCACCTCGCGCAGGGTGGCGGCCGCTCGCTCGGCCTCTCCCTGTTCCGCCTGATTGCGGGCGGCCCGCACCCGCGTCTCAGCGGCAATCCGTTTCTTGTTTCCCTCGGTCGCTTCGTAGGCGAGACCCTGAGGCAGCAGATAGTTGCGGGCGTAGCCGGGCTTGACCCGCACCATCTCGCCGGCGCGGCCCAGCGTCTTGATGTCCTCGCGGAGTATCACTTCGATCATGGGTGTCCTCTCAGGTAGCCGACGGGGAGAGCCGCCGTCGGAAATCTAGCCAGGTATCAGCAAGGCCCAGCAGGGTAAGGCCACCGACTACAAAGGGCAGCAGGAACATCGCCACCAGGGTGAGGGTCGCGATGACGGGCATCGGCACTCGCCTGGCGCCGGCCCGAAATACGGCCAGGCCCCGGGCGGCGTAGAGTACGGCCCAGACCAGCAGCAGATTCGAGCCCAGCGCTCTCCCTCCCTCAGGCAGCGGTAAGAGACAGAGCCCCAGGCCCACGACCCAGCCCCAGACCAGCTGATCATTGAATGCGAATGCGGCAAACCCGGGCAGGGCAGGGCCGAGCGGCCGTCGCGCAATCCGGCGGTGCCAGGTCCACGCCAGCATGAGCCCGGCCAGACCGGTCAGTGCCAACAACGCCGGATAGAAGGCCGCAATGGTGCGCACCATCGACGACATCTGGTTCAGGAGGCCGGGGGTGCCGGTGTCGGCCCCGGCCTGGGAGAGGCGCATGATCAGCTGCCGGTTGTAGCTCCACAGTTCCTGCTGAACGGCGTGTTGCAGCTCGCTCCAGCCAACGCCCAGATCCCAGAGCCACACCAGCATGGCTCCCGCGGCCACCCCCGTGGCGGCCAGCGCGCGGGAGAATCGGGCCGACGGACGCCAGACGGTCAGAGCGAAGTAGGTGCCGGTGATCAGAACCGCCGCGGCGCGAGCGAACTGGCCCGCCAACCCGCCGTCTACCTGGAGCCAGAAGCCGGACCAGCCGGCTCCAGCCAGCAGCCACAGCCACTCACGCCAGGTGGCTGGACGCGCCAGGAGCAGCAGCGCGGCCAGCGGCGCGAAGAGAAACACCGGTGGCGCCAGAAGGATGAAGGCAACCAGCAGGAGCACTGGTCCCTTCATCCCGGAATGCTCCGATGCCGTCTTCAGCCGGCGAACCCCTTGATGTAAGGCAGCAGCGCCAGCTGTCGGGCACGCTTGATGGCCGTGCTCAGCTGCCGTTGATGCCGGGCACAGGTTCCCGACAGCCGACTGGGGAGGATCTTGCCCCGTTCGGTAAGGAAGCGCGACAGGGTGCGCTCGTCCTTGAAGTCCACCACTCGGACGCCCGACTCGCAGATGGCGCAGGTCTTCTGGGGCCGCCTCATTCGTCGTCCTCCTCATCACTCTTGCCGGCGGTGACCGGCACCGGCTGGGCGCCTTCGCTTACCACGACCAGATGCCGAAGGACACCTTCGTCGAGCTTGATGGCACGCTCGAACTCCGGCAGGGCAGTGGGCGCGGCGTCGAACTTGGCAACGACGTAGTACCCGGTCTCGTGCTTCTTGACCGGATAGGCCAACGTCCGCTTGCCCCAGTGATTCACCTGGGGAGGCTCGACGCCTGCTTGCTGGATGAGAGTGTGAAAGCGCCCAAGGCGCTCATTGATGGCGGTCTCTTCGAGCGCACTGTCGAAGATATAGACCACCTCGTACTGACGGGTCATGACACCTTCCTTTGGACTGGAGCCGGGGGCCGGCTCGTGAGCCCCGAGCCTGGTGTGGGCCGGGGAGGAGATATGTGGGCTGGAAGATAAGGGGCAGCGGGGCAGCGGGGCAGGGGGCAGGCGCGGCGCCACGCTGCCTGCCGACTCGCTAGTTACTAAACCGAAACAGCATGACATCGCCGTCCTGAACCACGTACTCCTTGCCCTCGGCCCGGGCGAGCCCCTGCTCTCGAGCCGGCTTCCAGCCGCCCACCCGGATGAAGTCGCCATAGGCGACTGTTTCGGCCCGGATGAAGCCCTTCTCGAAGTCGGAGTGGATGACCCCGGCAGCGGCCGGCGCCTTGTCGCCGCGGTGCACCGTCCAGGCGCGGACCTCCTTCTCGCCGGCGGTGAAATAGCTCTGCAGTCCGAGCAGGTGATAGGCCGCATGGGCCAGGCGGTCCAGGCCGGATTCGGTGATTCCAAGCGACTCCAAGAACTCTTTTCGGTCGTCCGGCGCGAGCTCTGCCAGCTCGGCTTCCACCTTGGCCGAGAAGGTGACCAGCTCCGCAATCTCGTGGTCCTGCACCAGCGCGGCCCGCAGCTGCTCCACGAACCGATTTCCCTGGCTGATCTCGCCCTCGGCAACGTTGGCGGCATACAGCACCGGCTTGGCGGTGAGGAGGTTGAAGGAGCGGTAGGTGGCGGACTCCTCCTCGGTCGGCGCGACCAGCCGCGCCGGTTTGCCGTCGGCCAGAGTGCGCTGGACCCGCTCCAGCAGCCGCTGCTCGAGTTTGGCCTGGGGATCACCGGACTTGGCGGCTCGAGCGGTCTTATCCAGTCGCTTCTCTACGCTGGCCAGGTCGGCCAGGCCCAACTCGATGTTGATGACCTCCCGGTCGCGTACCGGATCGACCGGTCCCATCACATGCTGCACATCCGGATCCTCGAAGCAGCGTACCACGTGCAGGACGGCGTCCACCTCCCGGATGTTGGCCAGGAACTGGTTGCCGAGTCCCTCACCCTGGCTGGCGCCCTTGACCAGGCCGGCGATGTCCACAAACTCGACCGCAGCGGGCACGGTGCGCTCCGGCTTGACGATCGCGGCCAGGGCGTCGAGCCGCGAATCGGGGACCTGAACGATTCCGGTGTTGGGCTCGATGGTGGCGAAGGGATAGTTGGCCACCAGTGCCTTGGCGGACGTCAGAGCATTGAAGAGGGTGGATTTGCCCACGTTGGGCAATCCTACAATTCCGAGGCGCAGCATGGTCGTAGGTTTGCGGTTGGTGTTACAGGCGGCCGGCAACTGGCGACTGGCGACTCACCGGTTGAACTGGCTCATTGCCTTCTCGATCCCGTGCTCCAGCCAGCACTCTACTGCTTCGCTCATGGGATCCAGTAACTCGGTCAGGGTCCCCAGCTCCTCTCGGGAGAAGCGATCGAGGACATAGTCGGCCAGGTCGTCCAGGTCCGGTGGAGCCGGGCCCACGCCGATCCGAAGCCGAGCGTAGTCCTGCCGCTGTAATGCGCCTTCTACGCTCTTGAGGCCGTTGTGTCCTCCGGCGGACCCGGCTCCGCGGAGCCGGAACCGGCCGAGTGGCAGGGCGACATCGTCCACCAGGATGAGCAGATCTCGAGTGGGATCGAACTCGGGAAGGGAACGGAGCGGCGCCAGGGCTGCTCCGCTGCGGTTCATGTAAGTCTGCGGCTTGAGCACGGCGACGGGATGGGCTTGCCAGGCGCCCCGCGCCTGACGGGCCCGCTCACCCCGCCGGAATGGTCCGAGCTGCCAACGATCCACCAACCGATCAGCGAGGCGAAACCCAGCATTGTGCCGGGTGTCGTCGTACTCCGGGCCGGGGTTCCCCAGCCCCACGATCGTGTGCAGAGCCTAAGCTTTCGGCTCGGCCTCGCCCTCGCCTTCACCCTCCGGCTTCGGCTTCCGGATGAGCTCCGGCTCCGCAGGCGCGGCGACCTCTTCAACCGGCGCCGGGGCCTCCTCAGCGCGCGGGGCCACTACGGTGCAGACCGGCGTGTCCGGATCGTTCAGGATCTCCGCTTTCTCCACCTTGAGATCGCGCACGAAGAGGGAATGCCCGATGGCCAGGTTGGTCACGTCCAGCTCGACATGCTCGGGAATGTCCGCCGGCAGCACCTCGATCTCGAGCTCCCGCAGCACATGGTCGAGCACCCCACCGAAGTTTCGCACTCCGTCAGGAATGCCCACCAGGTGAATGGGAATGGAGAGGGTGACGGTTTCGTCGGCCCTGACCTCATACAGATCGAGGTGCAGGATCTCCCCCGGCCGGACCGAGTCCCGCTGCAGCTCGCGGATCAGCGCCTTCACCGCCGGGCGCCCATCGACTACCACGTCGAACACCGTGGTCCCGGCACTGATGCCTACCAGCATCTTCTTCAACGCGGAGGTATCCACCACGACGGGCTCAGCCGCGCGGTCGTGGCCGTAGATGACACCGGGAATCTTGCCCTGGCGCCGGAGCGAGCGGGCCGCACCCTTTCCGGTCTGGGTCCGAGTGGTGGCTTCGAGGTTGGCTTGCTGAGCCATGGTTGTTCCTCTTGTGCGTCGCGAGTCGTTAGTCGCTAGTCGCTAGAACAGGCGACTGAACCGACATGACTGGTGACTTGCGACTAGTGACTAGTGACTCCTAATCAAACAACGAACTGACCGACTGATCGCTATGGGTGTATCCGATGGCCTTGGCCAGGAGGCCCGCGATCGAGAGCACCTTGAGCCGGTCGAACCGCCGCTCCGGCGGAATGGCGATCGTGTTGGTTACCGCGACCTCCTTGACTCCCGAGGCCATCAGTCGGTCCACGGCCGGTCCCGAGAGCAGGGCATGGGTGGCGCAGCAGTACACGTCCTCCGCCCCCAGCCGCCTCAAGGCGGTGACCGCCTCCGCCATCGTCCCGGCGGTGTCGATCATGTCGTCGGGGATGATACAGTCCTTCCCAGTGACCTCACCTACCACGTTAAGCACCTCGGCTATGTTGGCGGAGGGCCTACGCTTATCGATGATAGCCAGGGAGGCGTTGAGCCGTTTAGCGTAGCCGCGAGCCATCTTGGCCGAGCCGACGTCGGGCGCCACGATGACCAGGTCGCGGAGGCTCTTCTGCCGGTAGTGGTTCACGAACACCGGTGCCGCGTACAGGTGGTCCACCGGGAGATCGAAAAACCCCTGGAGCTGGTGCTGATGGAAGTCCATGGCCAGCACCCGGTCTGCTCCGGCCATGGACACCATATTGGCCATCAACTTGGCGCTGATGGCCACCCGGGGCTGGTCCTTCCGGTCCTGCCGGGCATACCCGAAGTAAGGGATGACCGAGGTGATCCGGGCGGCACTCGCCCGCTTGGCGGCGTCCATCAGGAGCAGCAGCTCCATCATGTTTTCCGCCGGCGGGTTGGTCGGCTGGATAATGTACACATCCCGCCCGCGCACATTCTCGTCGATCTTGACGAAGATCTCGCCGTCGGCAAAGCGTCGGAGCGTGACCTGGCAGAGGGGCTGCCCCAGGTGGGCGGCGACCTCGGTAGCGAGTGCCCGGTTGGCCGACCCGCTCAGGAGCAGCATCTGGCTGCGCGACAGCGACAGGTCCGTCATGGCTACAGCCCGTAAACGTAGCCCGCCCAAAGGCGTGGCGTCAACCGGAACGCTCGCCGCCAGCGATTGTGATATGTGAGCCAGCGCTTACGCGACACCGCGACTAGAATGACTCGGCCGTATATGGCCCAGTCGCCACAATTGTGGGTCCGCTGCAGCGTTGTGAGGCGTACCCGGGGCAGTATGTAGGTGTATGTGGCACCGACTGTTGGACAATGGATGCGCGGGGGTGTCGCCACCAGTTCTACCAATGGCACGCCTCTGGCTCAACCGCCGCGCGGGTCGCGTACAGTCACGACGCGCTACCACTCCGCCGCTCCCATGTGGGACAACACTGTCACTCTTGGCTGGGAAGACTCTATGCGATCAATCCCCCTGCTTGCTGCAACAACTATCATCCTGCTCAGCGTCGGCGCCTGCGGAGATGATGGTGGTGGTACCGGAGTCAGTCCGAATCCGACGGCTAACTTCACTGTAGGTACGTGTACCGTGGGCGTGGCGTGTACCTTCACCGACGCCAGCTCGGACCCTCAGGGCGCAGCTACCATCACCACACGGAGCTGGGACTTCAATGGCGATGGCACCGAGGACCTCGGTGGTAACGTGGCTACCCCGACCTTCACCTTCACGACTGCGGGAACCTTCCAGGCGAAGCTGACGGTCACCGACAACAGCGGCAACACCGACGATGCGGTTGTCCCGGTTACCGTGAACGCAGCAACCGGCGGCTTGCAGCCCATCGCCAGCTTCACCCAGACCTGCACCGCTCTCTCGTGCACCTTCACCAGCACCAGCACTGATGACGGGCAGATCCTTTCCACCGAATGGGACTTCGGCGATCCCACCTCAGGGAGTAATACAGGGTCCGGTTCTCCGGTCACCCATGACTTCAGTGCTGCCGGTGCATTTCCGGTGATCCTGACAGTGACCGACAATGAGGGCCTGACCGGCACCATCACTCAGACTGTCACCGTGACCGGCCCGACGGGCCAGAGCTGCACCGGCAACGGCGCGAGCGATGTGACCTGCACCATCACGCTGGCCCAGAACAGCAAGGTGGCGATCACGCTGGAGAGCGCAGACTGCGAGATCGGGAACAACAACGTGTTGATCCCGCCCCCGGGTGAGCGCGCTCAGTCGGTGTTCTTCAACGTGTGCAATATTCCGACCCCGCAGTCGAAAACCCTGGTCGACGATGCTGGAGTGGAGATGGTTTTCCCGGCGGGCACCCAGTTGCCGATCGTCTTCCGCCGGGGCGCAGATCCGGTGGCGACCTCACCTCAGGCCCAGATTACCAATACTGGGAACACCTGGAGCATCAGCATCGACGATGGCGGCAACCCAACGGAGCCGCCTGATTTCAACGACGTGGTTCTGACGGTAACGGCTACCCCGCAGTAAGGGGGCCGCAGCAGGTCAAAGTTGGACGGTAATACCCCGCCGGAGGCTTGCCTCCGGCGGGTTTGAAGGGAATCTCGAGACCATACCGACGACCAGTTGAAGTGCAGTGTTGCAGAAGGCCCGCCGGGGGTACCCCCTCCGGCGGGTCTGACGGAAGTCCGCGGCGATTTCCGCAGGCAGTATCACACCTTACCCCTGAGGCGCACGATGAGAGCGATGATTTGGCTCGCAGGAGCAGTGTTGGGAGCGGGCCTGGTCACGGCCTGCAAGGATGCCACCAAGCCGATCGAGAACGAGAACCTGGCGCCGGTCGCCAACTTCTCCTTCACCTGTCCGGCCTTGCGTTGCGACTTCCAGGACCAGAGCACCGACGATGGTGAGATTGTCTCCCGGGTGTGGAACTTTGGGGCGGCGGGCTCCAGCCTAAGGAATCCCTTCTACAAGTACGGCCAGCCGGGCACCTATCCGGTGACCCTAACAGTGACTGACAACGAGGGCGTGTCCAGCGTCGTCACCAAGGACGTGGATCCCAAGGCCCCGGTGGTGACCTCCCTCGTATGCGCCGACGGCAGTGCACCCGGTGGATTCGTCGCCTGCACCCTGAAGCTGCAGCAGGAAGCCGGCTTCAAGGTGGTGCTCAACTCCTCCAGCTGCCAGGCTCACGGCAACATCTTCCGGACCACCATCCCGGTCGGTGGGACGCTCACCGATGACGGTTGCTACGAGCTGAGCGGCACGCAGCTGGTATTTGCCGGGCCCTTTGCCGCCGGCACCGACATCGCCGCTGAGATGGTAGCGCCGCTGCTGGCTTCGCCGCCCAGGCTGCAGGTCACCGGAGAGTATCCGGAATGGACGCTGACCTACGAGGACGGCGCCGACGCGGACTTTAACGACATGATCCTGACCCTGACCGCGTTGCCGACCGGCAACTAGGCCGAGTCTTTCGGATGGTTCACAGAACAGCCTCGGCAGCCCACGGGCATGCCGTGGCTGTTCTGCTTCTGATCTCATATGGAGGAACCTGTGCGCCGCCTCTCCCTGCTGACCTGGCTGTTCACGGCCGGCGCCTGCGCCGACAGCAGCGCTGACCAGGCGCGGTTGAGCGATGACGCTGAGCTCATCCCGGCGGAGTGGACCGTGGCCGAGGACACCACGCCGAACGGAGACGTCGTCACCGCCTCCCTTCAGCTGCCGGCCGCCCGGGACATTGCGGGCCTGCTGAAGGACGAATCGCCCCGAGTGATCCTCCGCTGCGTGGGGGGCAAGGTCGCAGTGTACTTGGACGCCGACCCCTCGGCGGAACCGGACTCCAGTGAAGCCGGCCAGGTACCGATTCAACTGGACTCCACACCCTCCTGCGAGTAGCGGGAGCGCGAGTGTACCTTACCCGGCTGAACTCTCTGGGGAGCAACGTTCGTGCGCATTGGGGTCATGCTGCGGCACTACGACCAGCACGGTGGTGGGGTCAAAGTGTACACCGAACGGCTGCTGCGGGCACTGCTGGACCTTGGCAGTGAGCACCAGTTCGTCTTTCTCTACCGCAACCCGTCGCTGGTGGGAACCTACGCCAGGGAAACCGCAGTCGAAGAAGTCGCCCTACCAGCCCGTTCGGTCCTGACCTGGGACCAGGTCGCCGTTCCCCAGGCGGTGCGCCGGCACGGTATCGATCTGCTCTACAACCCCAAGTACTCCATTCCCCTCCTGGCGTCTTGCCCGGCGGTGTGGGTATGTCACGGCCTGGACTGGTACGTCATGCCCTGGGCATCCCGCCGGATCGACCGTCTGAGCCATCGTTTCCTGGTTCCGCGCTACGCCTCCCGGGCGGCGGCTATTATCGCCGTCTCTGAAATCACCCGGCAGCACGTGATGGAGTACCTCCCGGTTGGCCCCGATCGGGTAGTGACGGTCTATTCCGGGGTGGACGACGTCTTCCGCCAGCCGCCCGACCCAGAGCGGCTCCGCCAGATCCGAGAGAAGTACGGCCTGCCGGAGCGGTACCTGCTCTATGCCGGAGCCATCTACCCGCCCAAGAATTTTGCTCGCCTGATCCGAGCCTACGCCCAGGTCGGCCCCGAGCGAGGCATTCCCCTGATCGTAGCGGGGGGAGAAAACCGGTTTCTCTCGGCGGAAGAGCTGAAAGAGCCGGAGGCGCTGGGAATCGCCGAGTGGGTGCGGTGGCCAGGGTGGGTAAGCCAGGAGGATCTGGCAGGGTTCTACGCCATGGCCGATGCCCTCCTGCTCCCCTCGCTGTTCGAGTCCTGCGGGCTTCCGGTGCTCGAGGCGATGGCCGCGGGGTGTCCGGTGGTGACGTCGGACCGCTATGGTACTAAAGAGCTGGCGGAAGGCGCGGCCGTTCTGGTTGATCCGGAGTCGGTCGAGAGCATTGCGCACGGGATCCGCCAGGTCCTGGATAACAACGCGGTACGAGCCGAGCTGATAGCTACGGGCAAGAGCCGAAGCGCGGCGTTTCGCTGGCAGCGCTGTGCCCGCGAGACACTGCGGGTCCTCGAGCAGGTAGAGCGAAATCCGGTCCGGAGCAGGGGCCCGGTGCAGCGGCCCGCCACCGCACCTCGTGCCTAGCTCCGGTGCCTCACCCATGACCTCACTCTCAGACAGTGGGACCCGTACAGTGACGCCATTGCCCGGCATCCTTCAGGTGGTGGTGAATGCGCGCCATCTGATCGGGCCTCGGACCGGGATCGAGGTCTACATGGAGCAGCTGCTCGCCGCTCTTTCCCGGACCGGCCAGGTGGAGATCACCGCCCTCAGCTGGGGCCCGCTGGATCTCCGTCTCCCTCGGGTACGAGAAGTGATTCCCGCGCTCCGGCCCGAGCTCACCGGGATCCGTGCCACTCTCTGGAAGCTCTGGTTCGATCAGTGGCATGCCCTCCGTGCTGTGAACACAGAGGCTCCCGTGCTGGTGCATGGGATGGATGGGTTTCTCCCCTACTCCTTGCGGCGCCGGGACCGCTGTGTTGCCACCGTGCACGATCTCGGCTGGCAGGTCCACCCCGAGCTCTACGACCGAAAGCTGCGACTCATGTACGGAGGGCTGTTCCCCTGGGTACTGCGCCGGGCGGATCGATTCATCGCGGTGTCCCGGTACACGGCTGATGACCTGGTCAGAAGGGCAGGCATTCCTGCGGCCAGGATTGACGTGATCTATCACGGGCTGGATCCGGTATTCGCCAGGACAGCGGCCACGTCGGCGGCCAACGGGGCAGAGGCTCCCTATTTCCTCGCGGTGGGAGGGGTGTCGCCCCGCAAGAACACCCGCCGGCTGGTCGCGGCCTTCAGCCGGTGGCGCGATCGGGGGGGCAAAAGGAAGCACTATCGCTTACTCATCACCGGTACTTCGCTGGACCCGGAATTCGCCCAAAACGAGGGGAAGCTTCCGGACGGCGTGTCACTTTTAGGCTATGTGGATAAGGCCGAGCTTCCGGGCCTATATGCCGGCGCAGCAGCGTTTCTCTACCCTGGCATCTACGAAGGATTCGGGCTGCCGATCATCGAGGCGATGGCCTGCGGCACGCCGGTCGTCACCTCGACCACCGGGGCCGCGCCGGAGATCGCCGGCGGAGCCGCGATTCTGGTCGATCCATTCGACATAGCCAGCATCGAGGCGGGCATGGAACGGGCGATGAGTCCCGGTGAGGTCGAGCCGTTGCGAGCCCAGGGGTTCAGCCGAGTGGCCCAGTTCCGGTGGGAAGCCGCCGCCTGGGCCACGTTGGAGAGCTACCGGCGGGTGCTATGATAAGGAGTTGGCCCTGGTGGATTCGAACCACCATTAACGGATCCAAAGTCCGCTGTCCTGCCATTGGACGAAGGGCCAGCGCGTGTGAAAAGTACCTCACCCTTGCCTGGGGCCAAAAGAGCCGGAACATTAGATTCCGCCCCCAACCCCTATGGTTTACATGATTTGCAGCTCAGCATCGCAAGCCATTCATGGCTGACGGCACCTTCCTGAGAGAGCGCCGGCGACCCCAGGCAGACCTGCCCCCGTCTGTTGGGGCAGGCACGGAGCGGGTGTATCGGGCTATCGGTGACGTCGCTCCCGGGTTCCTCTGGCTGGTTGATGCCTCCGGCCGGTTCATCTACGTGAACCGCACCTGGGAGGAGTTCACCGGGTCCACCCTGGAACAGCTGAACCAGGATGGCTGGGAGCAGTTCAACCATCCGGAGGATCTGGACGAGGTCGCCGCCCGGTGGGCCAAGGCCGGCGAGCGAGTCGAGCCGTTCGAGATGGAGGTCCGCTACCGGCGGCGGGATGGTGAATATCGGTGGATGCTGGCCCGTGTGGTCCCCCTACTTGATTCCGAACGCCGGCTCGAGGGCTGGGTCGGGACGTCGGTTGACATCCACCAGCTCAAGGAGGCGCAGGATGCGCTCCGCCGTTCGGAGCAGGAGCTCAGCGACTTCTTCGAGAACGCCTCGATTCCGATCCACTGGGTCGGACCCGATGGGACCATCCTGCGGGTGAACCAAGCCCAGCTCGACCTCCTGGGATACCGGCGCGAGGAATACGCCGGCCACAACATCACGGAGTTTCACGTCGAGCCTACGGTCATCCAGGACATTCTTCGACGACTCATCGCCGGTGAGGTGCTGCATGACTATCCCACCAGCCTGCAGTGCAAGGACGGCTCCGTCAAAGATGTGCTGATCGATTCGAGCCCCTATGTGCATGACGGAGAATTGGTCCATTCCCGCTGGTTCATCCGCGATGTGACCGCCCAGCATGCCGCCGAGCAGGCAACTCAGCGTTTAGCTGCGATTGTGGCGTCGTCGGCCGACGCCATCGTAGGCAAGACCCTTGAAGGTGTGGTGACGACCTGGAACACGGCGGCGGAGCGGATCTTCGGCTACAGCGCCGAAGAGATGGTGGGCAGCTCGATCTTCCGGCTGATACCGGAGGAGCTGCATGAGACGGAGCGCACGCTTTTGAAACAGATCCAACAGGGTAATGCGGTGGAATTCTCCGAGGCGGATCGCATCTGCAAGGATGGCCGTCGGATCACCATCGCGCTCAGCGTCTCGCCAATCCGGGATGCGCTCGGGCGGGTAGTCGGGGCCTCCTCCATCAAGCGGAACATTACCGAACGCAAATTGGCCGAGCGGGCCCTGGCGGAGAGCCAGGACCGGCTGCGTCTGGCGCTGCGAGCAGCTCGGATGGGCACCTGGTACTGGGACCTGGCCACCGAAGCGCTAAGTGTGGACCAGGGGCTGAGTCAGCTCTATGGTCTAGAGCCACGGGATTCGGTGATCCGGCTCGACGCGCTGCTCGAGCGAGTGCATCCGGAGGACCGGGAAAACGTGTGGAAGGCCATTGAGCGTGCCCGGGTAGACGGTGGGGAGTTCAGATCCGAGTTCAGGATTGTCCTTCCGGACGGTAAGGTGCGATGGCTTTCAGACCAGGGGCTGGTGGCCCGGGACGAATCCGGCGCCCAGCTTTACATGACCGCGGTCTCGCTGGATGTCACCGAACGCCGCCTGGTCGAGGAGCGGCTGCGCCAGGCCCAGCGGATGGATTCGGTCGGACAGCTTGCCGGCGGAATTGCACACGAAGCCAACAACATGATGTCCGTCGTCCTGGGTTGCGCCGATTACGTGCTGCAGCGAAGTGACCTGCCGCCGCCGGTCCGGCAGGACGTAGATCAGATCTGGCGCGCGGCCCAACGGACCGCGGGCATTACTCAACAGCTGCTGGCGTTCAGCCGGCGGCAGATGCTCCAGCCGCAGATCCTCGATCTGAACACTACCGTGCGCGAGCTGGAGCCTATTCTGGCGCGGGCATTGGGCGAGAGCCGGGGCCTGCGCATGCATCTCTCACCCAACCTCGGCCGGGTGCGAGCGGACCCGGGCCAGCTGGAGCAAGTGCTGATCAACCTGACGCTCAATGCCCGGGATGCCATGGACGAAGGTGGCAGACTGACCATCGAGACCATGAATGTTGTGCTGGATCGGGCCTACGTCGACGGCAAACCGGTAGAAACGCTGGAACCGGGGGACTACGCTGCCCTGATTATCACCGACACCGGGCAGGGAATGGACCGGGAGACCCTTTCCCGGATCTTCGAGCCGTTCTTCACGACCAAGGGGGTGGGCCAAGGAACCGGCCTCGGACTCTCCACGGTCTACGGCATCGTGAAGCAGAGCGGCGGGTTCATCTGGGCGTACAGTGAGCCGGGTCTGGGAGCCACCTTCAAGCTGTACTTCCCACGGGAGGAATCGGCTCCCGAGCTCGCCACGGCACAAGAGCCAGCACCCGGCGGTCGCGCCGAAGAGGTAGTCCTCGTCGCCGAAGATGAGCCGATGGTCCGCAGCATCATGGCACGTACCCTGAGAGACTGTGGTTATACTGTCATCGAGGCTGGCAATGGCCGCGAAGCGCTGGACTTGTTGGATTCCCGCGGCGGCCGGGTCGACTTGATGGTGGCGGATGTGGTGATGCCCGACATGGGGGGTCGAGACCTGGCGGCTCGGGCGGCAGAGCGGTGGCCGGAGATGCCGGTTCTGTTTACCTCGGGCTACACCGGAATGGACGTAGTCCGCCGGGGGCTGCTTGAAGAAGGAAGGGAGTTTCTGCAGAAGCCACTGGCTCCAGAGGCGCTGGCTCGCAAAGTCCGCGAAATGGTGGACGCGAGGACTTCGACCCCTGGGCGGTAAGACCCACCTCACGACCAATCGGCCCAGCCCCTTTCGGCCGGTCGTGATACTGGTGGCCGCGATCGGCTGGGCCTGCCAGGACACGGTTCGATCCGGACCAGCCGACGGCGATCTGGCCGACATCAGCATCAGCTATCTCTGCGGCAATAGCTTCTTCATTGCCAATCAGAGCCCGGTCACCAGAACGGTTGGATACGCGGTGCTCGGATCGTCGGAACGTGGGGAGTTATTGCTGCCGCCGGATACAACCGGCGCCCCAAGCACCACCAGACTCATCGCCCTTCATACCGGGTCACTCCAGCTCTCCTCCGGCGATCAGTTGAGTCAGCCAATGGAGAACGGCGCCAGGGCCTGTCCGCCACCAGCCTGGACCTCACAGCCCGAAGCTGTCGCGGGGCTATGGTCCCCACCGTTTCCCTGGCCAATCGTCGCGGTCCACCTGCACCTGCTTCCCAGTGGCCAAGTGCTTTCCTGGGGACGGGTGGGTGCACCCCAGGTTTTCGATCCGGTCACCGGCGGCTTCACCCAGGTTCCTACCTCCAGCATGGTTTTCTGCGGTGGTCACACTTTTCTGGCTGATGGTCGGCTGTTCGTGAGCGGTGGACATCTGGACGACCTCCGAGGGATCGCCGACGCGAACGTCTTTGATGGACAGGCCTCATCCTGGGAGTCACTCCATCCGATGCGCTTCGCGCGCTGGTATCCCACCAGCACGACGCTACCCGGCGGAGAGGTTCTCACCCTTGGCGGGACGGATGAATCGGCGCAGCAGGTTTTGACGCCCGAAGTGTGGAATGGCGCGGAATGGCGCTCGCTGACCGGTGGCGAACGCGAGCTCCCGTATTATCCCCGCACGTTCGTCGCGCCCAACGGACTGATATTCTACGCGGGTGAGCTGCAGGAGTCCGCCTACCTGGATCCGTCAGGTGCCGGCAGATGGATCCCAGTAGCTTCGAGCCTTTATGGCCGGCGTGACTACGGCTCGGCGGTGATGTACCGACCCGGGAGGGTGATGATTGTAGGAGGCAGCGACCCGCCCGACGGACCGCCGACCCATACTGCTGAAGTGATCGATCTGAGCGACCCGGCCCCCTCCTGGCACTACACGGCGCCGATGACGCACGCCCGTCGCCACTTGAACGCGACCATCCTTCCGGACGGCGATGTGCTGGTAACCGGCGGCACCAGCTCCGGTGGCTTCAGCGATCGGGCCGGCTCGGTACATGCGGCGGAGAGCTGGGATCCGGAGGACCAGCAGTGGAGCGTCCTGGCCTCGAACAGCATTGACCGGGTCTACCATTCAACGACGATTCTTCTCCCTGACGGCCGGTTGCTGCACGCTGGGAGCGGCGATGGACCCGGGGTTCCTCGGGAGCTGACCGCCGAGCTTTTCGCACCACCTTATCTGTTCAAAGGCCCCCGGCCGTCGATAGACAACGTGCCCTCCACGGTGAGTTTTGGAGAATCCTTCTTTCTGGAAACTCGCAACGCGGGGGAGATCCTACGGGTCACGGCGGTGCGTCTCTCCTCGGCGACCCACGCCTTTGACCAGAGCCAGCGCTTTGCCGAGCTCGAATTTCAGCGGTCGGCCGGTGGACTGACGGTGCAAGCACCTCGTTCCGGGGCGCTGGCTCCGCCCGGTCCTTACCTTCTTTTCATCCTGAATGGCGACGGGGTTCCCTCGATCGCAAAGGTAGTCATCGTCACCTAGCGACAGCCGCCGCGTCCAGTCCCGGCGCCGGGGTAGCGAGTGTCTCCACCGGCGCAACCGTGCCATGTTTCCGCCCTAACATCATCATGGCATCCTCCCGATCTCGATCCGAGCGGTAAATGGCGAGGAGCGCGGAGCCAGATCCGCTCATCCTGCAGACCAGCGGACGAGTGGCGACCAGCGCCTCGAAGGCCGAGCGAATGTCGCCGTAGCGGCTGAACACCGGGGACTCGAAGTCGTTGCCCGCCATCCGGCCGATGTCTCCCCAGCGCGACAGCGCATCGAGATCCAAGGCAATCGCACCCCGACGGGAGGCTGCGTCCCGCAATCCATCGATCCAGGAGTAGGCCTCGGCGGTGGCAATAGACACTCGCGGAATCAGCAGCAGAGCGGGGGATGGCGGCAGCGGCGGCAACCGGATCATCCGCTCGCCCCGATTCCAGGCCAGCGCCAGGGGCGCCCCGGTTAGAAAGAACGGCACATCACTACCCAGCTGGGCTGCGAACTGCAGCAGCTCGTGGCGGGGCACGACGTCGCCGGCCAGGCGGTTGACCGCGTGGAGCGCCGCGGCGGCATCGCTGGAGCCTCCGCCCAATCCTGCCCGCACCGGGATGCGCTTGGTCAAGCTGAGATGAATGGCGAACCGGTTCCCGGTTGCGTCGAGTACCCGCTGCGCCGCCTTCAGGGCCAGGTTGTGTTCCGGCGGGCCGGCATCGCCGCCCTCGACTTCGATAGTGACTCCCCGCCCATCCCGGCGCTCCGCTCGAAGCTCGTCAGCCAGGCTGACCAGACACAGCAGCGTCTCCAGGCTGTGAAAGCCATCCTCCTGCCGCCCGAGCACCCGTAAGAAGAGGTTGACCTTGGCCAGCGCGGGGAGGGTCACGGTCCAGCTCATCCGCGGACCTCACGCCAACCTCGCAATCCCTCTGGCGTTCGAGCCAGCGACCACAGTCCCAGCAGAGTGATGGGGGTGAATGAGGTGAGGTGATACGAGATGGCGTAGGAGAAGGCCAAGTCGCGCGGGACACCATAGAGCCCGAGGACTGCGACGATCACGGCCTCGAAGGGTCCGAAGAACCCCGGGGTCGACGGGATGGAAATACCCAGCACCAAGAGACCTTGAAGCAGCAGGGCTCCGGCGTAGCTCACCGGAATGTCGAAAGACCAGAATCCGACGTAGAAGGCCAGTGCATTCCCCAGCCAGAGCACCAGGGACCAGAAGACCACTGCCAGGAGTCGGGCCGGAGCGCGCAGCACCACCAGGCCTTGCCGGATCTCTTCGATCAGGCCGACGATCCGGTCGGCAAGCCGCTTCCAGGGCAGGACCCGCCGCACCAGCCGTTCGGCTGCAAGCGGCGCCGCCAGAACCAGTATGGCGACAAGCAATGCGGCTCCGCCCACCACCCCACCCGTTTGCGCCACATGCGCCACCGACACGCCCCCGATTGAGATCGAATCAGGGAGGTCGGGGGTGAGTAGCGCCAGCGTGAGGAGCGCCACCACGGTCAGGCCGTCGAAGATCCGCTCCACCGCGATCGACGAGAGCACCGTGGCAAACCGAATCCCCGCCAGCCGCGAGGCGGAATAGGCGCGCACGAGCTCACCGGCTCGAAGTGGCAGCACGTTGTTGGCCATGAATCCCAGGGCCACGGCATGCCAGAGCGGACCCGCCGGATAGGGCTGCCCTCGATCATCCCGTAGCAGCAGTCGCCAGCGGATCAGCCGGAGCGGAAAAGTGAGTGTGCCGAGAACGACGGCGGCGAGGAGCGGAGCGGGCTTGGCGGCGGCCACGTGTTGGAGCACATCCGCCAGGCGCACTCCTCGCAGGGCCCAGAGCAGGAGCCCCACGGAAATGGCTACGGCAAGGAGACCAGGGAATATCCGCCGCGCGGCCCCGCGGCGGGTTGGGTCAGGGTTTGGCAAGCGCGAGGGGAACGAGGTCCAGCAGCTCCTCGAGCAGTGGCTGAAGCGTCTGCAGATTGGCGTTGCGCCCCAGCTCGGCGCTGATCTGGCGACGCACTGTATCGGCCCGCTCCAGTGCCGCCCGACCAGTGTAACACAGCGAGCTGATCTCGACTGCAGTTTCGGGCACGGGCTCGGCCGCTCCATCGCCCAGCAGCGCTGTGAATGCGGCGGTTGCCGGAGCGCGTTCGCGGCGTAACCGCTCGTATGTCTGGAAGCTGATCTCCAGTCCGCCGGGAGGGGCCGTTACTGAGCTCGAAGGAGCGACCGGCGAATCGGGGGCGAGGCTCTCAATCGGCACCACCGGCTCGCTCTTCTCCGACTCGTAGATCAGGGATTCGATGGGAACCACTTCCTCGGTGGATTCGGCCTCGGCCCGAAGACCGTCCAGCCGATGGGCCACGTCGAGCAAGCGCCGCGAGATGAGCATGCGATCGTCACTCTCCACCACCGCCCGCAGGAGCTGGCCGGCCTCGCGAAGCCGCACTACCAGCATCTCCACTCCGCGGCTGGCAACGCCGGCGCCCAACGCCTCCCGGGCCGAGCGGGCAAAGATGCCGAGCGCACTGGCCACCGGATCGCTGCTCGGCGCTGCCGCCGTGCGCAGTGCTCCAAGTAGCCGATACAGCCGGAGATCGCGCTCGGTGGTCGCCCGCGCGCCGGCGATCAGATCAGCACTCTGACACAGGTGCTCTCCCTGACTGACCAGCTCGAGCGGGCCCAGCGGTTCCGGCGCGGCAAACTGGGGCTGAGATGATGGATGGGAGAACGGCTGCGGGTCACGGTCGTAGTAGAGCGATTCGATGGAAACCACATCGCGCTCGACCGCAAAGGCGCGGAGCAGGAGCTCGGTGAAGCGCCGGGTTTCCTCCGATTCGGGATCGGGACGGCCCTGCTCGGCAACGTCGCGGGAGATGCGGGTCAATGCCTGAGCCGCGGCATCCATGACTTCATCGACGCCCGGGGGCGGGGCGAACAGCCGGGTGAGATCGCCCACCGCGAGCTCGATGCCGTCGAGCACATCGGGCAGCGGAGCCAGTTCGCCCAGCTCGGCCAGGCCTCGGAGCGATTGCATTCGCCGAATCACGTTGTAGAGCGGCTCCCGATCGGCCGGCGAAGCCCGCAGGGTTCGGGCTGCGCGATCGAGCGCGCTCGCAATCAGGGCTCCCTCCCGGGCCACGAAGGCGCGGACACCGGTATTCAGCTCGCGGGACGGAGATCCCTGCACCTGTTCAGTGGCTGCTCCGGCCTTCTGGCCCAGCAACGTCTCGAAACCATGGCCCAGACGAGCTGCACGCGTGGTGTCCGCCTCGGTCCATTCCCGCACCCGCCTTACCAGCAGCCGAAACTCCTCGATTGCCTGAGCGAGCTGCTCCCGCGTGGCCGCGTCCCAGGGCCGGGGCTGATCCCGGTGGCTCCGGGCAAACGCCTCGAGGCCTGCTGCGGCCTTAGCGATGTGGGGTTGGCCAGCCATGAGAGCCGAGCCCCGGAGGACGCGCGCCATCCGCAGCAGCTCATCACCCGCGGGGGCCATTTCCGCATTCACCAGGCTGTCGAGCCGATCCAGCGATTCGCCGGCCTCGAGTGCAAAGAAGTCAGCAGTGCCAAGGGGATTGGTCATCGTGGCTACAAACTAATCGCTTGTCTCATCTCTACCACCGCCAACCGGATGCCGACCATGACGGAGCGACTCACCACGCTATGCCCGATGTTCAGCTCCTCGATCTCCGGAATTGCGGCGACTGGAGCGACGTTGGCATAGGTGAGCCCGTGTCCGGCGTGGACGGCCAGCCCCATTGCTGCAGCGTGGTTGGCGGCCCGGCGCAACTCGTTCAGCGCGTCGTCGCCCCGCCGCCAGGAATGGGCATATCGCCCGGTATGCAGCTCGATTGCCGGCACCCCGAGGTCCTTGGCCGCATCCAGCGTCCGGCTGTCGGGGTCGACGAAGAGGCTGACCCGGATCCCGGCCAACTCGAGCTGGCGAATGGTCTCCCGCAGCCGAGGGTTGGGCCGGCTCAGGTCCAAACCTCCTTCGGTGGTGATCTCTTCCCGCCGCTCTGGCACTATCGTTGCCTGATACGGTCGCAGCCGGCAGGAGAGATCCACAATGTCTGGACTGGTGGCAAGCTCGAGGTTCAGGACCCGTACTGCCGCCATGAGGCGCTCGACATCCCGGTCCTGGATGTGCCGGCGATCCTCCCGCAAGTGAGCGGTGATGCCGTCGGCTCCGGCGTCCTGGCAGACCAGTGCTGCGGCGACCGGATCGGGCTCATCGGTCTTCCGGGCCTCGCGCAGGGTCGCGACGTGATCGATGTTGATGTACAACCGCATCGGCCGCATTGCTCGACGCTCCGGTGCCGGTTAAGTTCGCTCCCTAACTTTCGATCTGCGAGAAACTTGTGACCAAGCAAGGATACTGCTGGACCGCGTTTCTCCTGGCTGCCTGCGGCGGTGGCGGAACGTCGACTCCGATTCAGCCCGCCAAGACTGCAGCGGCCGCAGTGCAGGGGTTTATGCAGGCTGTCGCTGACAGCAATCTGGACAAAATGGCCACCCTGTGGGGGACCGCCAACGGCCCGGCAGCGAAGACTAAACAACCCCAGGACTACGAGCGTCGCATCGCCGTCATGCGGGCCTACCTCCGGAGCGACTCCTTCCGCTTGACATCGGATGTCCCCGAAAGCACTGACCGACGGGCACTTCAGGTGCAGCTCCGACGCCAGGTGTGCACCTGGAACGTACCGTTCGTCGCGATCAAGACCACGGACGGTTCCTGGCTGGTGAACCAGGTCGACCTTGCCGCGGCGGGAAATCCGGCTCGTCCCTGCGAGCCCGGAAACCGTAGCGACAGCCTCGCCAAGCCATAGCGCGGGAACCTTTTCCGCCCGGCGCTGTTAACTTTTAGTCGGTCAGCTCCAGCAGGATACCGGCCGTCGATTTTGGATGCAGGAACGCAATGCGCCGGCCGCCAGCTCCCGCGCGTGGCCTCTCGTCCACCAGACGATAGCCAGCCGCCCGGCAGGACTCGATGGCGGCATCGAGATCGGGGACCCGGTAGCAGATGTGATGAATGCCGGGGCCACGCTTGGCCAGGAATCTTCCAACGGGGCTGTCAGCCTCGACCGGAGCCAGAAGCTCGACCTCGGCCTCTCCGAAAGGGAGCGCCAGAATTCTGGCTCCGTCAACCGTTTCCGGCGGATGGGGCTCGATTCCGAGCACGTCACGATAAAAGGCCACTGCCGAATCGAGGTCAGTTACGGCAATGCCGACATGGGCAATGCGGGGGCGGTTAACCACCGGATCCTCCGAACACTTTGAGATCACAGGAGAATAACAAGATGGGCGCAACTGATTCCCCCGCCGTACACGTCAGCGATGCCTCCTTTGCGGTTGAAATCGAACAGGCGAATGGCCTCGTCCTGGTGGATTTCTGGGCATCCTGGTGCGGTCCGTGTCATATGGTCGCGCCCATTCTGGACCAGCTGGCCGGTGAGTACGCCGGCAAGGCCAAGGTGGCGAAGGTCGACGTCGACGCCAATCAGCGGACCGCCATGCGCTTCAACGTCCGTTCTATTCCCAGCATCCTGTTCTTCAAGAACGGCCAGCACGTCGATACCGTCATCGGCGCCGTGCCGAAGGCCACTCTGGAAGGCAAGATCAAGCAGCACCTTAGCTAGAACGAAGAAGGCGGGGTCACCCTATGGCCCCAGGGACGCTTTACATCGTCGCAACGCCGCTGGGGAATCTCGGTGACCTGTCGGCTCGAGCTGCCGAGATCCTCCGGACAGTGCCCGTCGTCGCGGCGGAAGACACCCGCAGAACCCGCGGGCTGTTGACCCACCTGGGCACCTCGTCCACGCTCCTCAGCTTTCACGCTCACTCGCCGGCCCAGCGAACTCGATCCCTCCTCGAGATCTTGCACTCGGGCCGGGACGTGGCGCTGGTGTCGGACGCCGGCACGCCCATCGTCAGCGACCCTGGCGCCGAGCTGGTGGCGGCCGCGCGCGCGGCAGGGGTAACCGTCGTACCAGTGCCGGGCCCTTCCGCGGTGGCGGCTGCGCTCTCTGCCTCCGGGCTTCCTGGCGACCGATACCTCTTTCTTGGATTCATTCCTCGCAAGGGCCGGGAGCGATCCCGTCTGCTCCAACGTGCCGCCGCCGAGACCTGGAGCGTCGTCTTCTATGAGGCTCCACCCCGTCTGGTGGCTCTACTGGAAGATCTGCTCCCCTTGACCGGTCCGGATCGCATCGCCGTGGTGGCGCGTGAGCTGACCAAAATGCACGAAGAGATTCGCCGTGGAGGCGTCGCCGAGCTGGTCGACTTCTACACCGCCAACCCACCCCGGGGGGAGCTGACGGTCATCCTGCAGGGGACCGGGCTTCCGCCGGAGCAGCCCGACCGCACCGAGGATGCCGTGGAGCAGGCATCATCTCTCCTGGCCGAGGGTCTCAGCCGAAAGGAAGTTGTCCGGCGACTCACCGAGTCGCTCGGCCTTCCTCGCAACGAAGCCTACAAACTGGTTATGGAGCTGCCATGATCGGGCGAGTGCTATTGCCGCTGGCGCTGGCTGTCGGAGTGGTGCCGCCGGGCGCTTCCGCCCCGGTCCTCACCATCGGGCGGCTACACTATGACGGTGGAGGAGACTGGTATGCCAATCCCTCCAGCCTGCCGAACCTGCTGAACGCGCTCCGCACCAGGACCAATCTTCGGGTGGCGAGTGAAGAGAAGGTCGTCACCCTCAATGACGACGAGCTTTGGAATATCCCCTACATTTATATGACCGGGCATGGGAACGTCCGCTGGAGCGAGCAGGACCTTCGGATCCTGCGCCGCTATCTCGAACAGGGCGGATTTCTCCATGCCGATGACAACTATGGGATGGATGCCTCGATCCGGCGAGAGCTGGGACGGCTCTTTCCTGACCACCCGCTGGTAGAAGTGCCGCTGAATCATCCGGTCTATCACCTGGTCTATGACTTTCCCAAGGGTATTCCCAAGATTCACGTGCATGATGGCAAGCCGGCCCAGGGCTTCGGCATCTTCCTCGATGGCCGACTCGCCGTGTACTACTCCTATCAATCCGATCTGGGAGATGGATGGGAAGACCCGGAGGTGCACCATGATCCGCCGGATAAACGCGAATCAGCGCTGCGTATGGGAGTAAACCTGTTTGCCTATGCGGTGGGGTTCGGCGGGTGAGCTCCTCGTCCACCCAGCACGCGCTACAGCGTCTCGGTCGACCGCTCCGCAGCCGCAGTGGTCTTGCCTGGACCGCAATGGCGCTGGGCACCGTGGCCCTTCTGCTGGGAGCGGCTGCCTGGAGCGTGCGGCTCGGCTGGCTCACCGTTCCCTATTGGGTCATTGCTGCCTGGGGCTTCGCTCTGGTCGGCCTGGTGACGGTCGCCAGCATCGGAGTTTTGAATTATGGCCGGCTCAAGGCCCGACCTCTGGCGCGCCATCTGGAGGAGATCGGAGCCTGGCGGCGGGGAACACTGACGGCACTGCTGGATCAACCCGCCCCGGGCACCAGCGGCGCATTGCTCGAGCTTGCCGATCGGGCTCAGGCCGATGAAATCGCCCGCCGAGGCTCCTCGGCGCTGGAGCCGATCGCGCGGCCGGTTCGACTGGTCACTATGGCAGGTCTGGGCTGTCTCCTGCTGGGCACCCTGGCTTTCACCTCGGCCGGCCCGGTGCACGGCACCGCCTCGGCCCTCTGGCACCCGCGGAAGGCCTGGGCAGCGACTATTGCTCCACTGCAGCTCCGTGCATCGCGGGCCGAGGTGGATCGAGGCCAGCCGGTCCAGCTGCATATCCAGGCGTCAGGCCGCAAGGCGGCCACCCTCTGGATCCGTTCTCCGGGGGAGTCCTGGAGACCGATCGGCGTGCGCCTCGATTCGTTGGGGCGGGCGACCGTGTCGACTCCCCCCCTCATTAGCGATCTCTACGCTCGCCTCACCAGCGGCAGCCGGTCCTCCGATACCGTGTCGGTACGAGTTCGACTGCCGATTTTCCTGGGCTCGCTGAATGTCACGGCGAAATATCCTGCCTATCTGGGGCTCGAGAATGAGCCGGTTCCGATCACGGGTGACACTCTCATTCTGCCGGCAGGAACTCGTCTGGAGGCGACGGGCGAAGTGACGGCTCCGCTGGCCAGCGCTGCCTGGCTGTTGGGAGAACGTCGGTATGACCTCGAGGTGTCGCAGGCCGGCTTTGAGGGAACCTTTACTCCCGCTAGCTCCGGCGAATATCGGCTCCAGTTGTCGACTCGGACCGGCGCTGCCATCGCCGGTGATTCTGTCCGCCTGCCCATCCGGCTCGTGGTAGACAGCGCTCCGGTGGTGGAGATACCGGTGCCGGGCGGGGACACGCTGGCGCCGCTCAGCCTCAAGGTTCCGCTCGTGATTGACGTGAGG